>ERZ779821.12-NODE-12-length-76369-cov-19.3029_pt1 | contig 76369 bp, 58 predicted proteins | sample MGYA00511884_ERZ779821 | MGnify/ENA primary metagenome ERZ779821 (study PRJEB29588, sample SAMEA2152664) | human gut metagenome | biome: human gut; feature: human-associated habitat; material: faeces | place: Denmark | collected 2008/2010 ... | reverse complement strand
CTGACGTCGCGGAAAAGAGCTGCGATTCAACGGGTATAACGAAGCGCTGCATGCGGACGCCGGTCGTGTATCGGAAAAAAGGAAAAGGAGGAAACAAAATGAAAAGACAAAAGAAGCCGAACAATGGCTTTACGCTCGTCGAATTGCTGATTGTCATCGTAATCATCGGCATTCTGGCGGCAGTAGTCGTTCCGAGCGTCTCGAGCGCAATCACGAAAGCCAAAGTTTCCGAAGGCGTTCAGAACGCGAGAAACATCTCGACGATGCTCACGTCGGAAGTTTTATTCGGCAGGAATTTCACGTTGCCGTCCGACGTCGAGAAGTTCTGTAACGATAACGGATACGATCTTGTTTCGAAGGTTGACGGTTATGCTTACTGGTACAACGGCGAGAACAGCACGGTTGAGTTCATCAAGGTCGATACGCAAGCGGCAGTGACTTCGGAATTGATTACCGTTTTTGCTGACGGCGACGCGGATTATGCGAGCCGTTCGAGGATTGAGCAGATTCATCCGCAAAGCTCCAAGTATTACTATATTGACCAGAGAGAAGACGAGCTTCACGAAATAATCAAGACCGTGAGAAATCTCGTTGAAGACGCAAGAAACAAGGTTACTCCCGCTGGAGAATCGGGAACAGCAACTCGTGAACAGATTCTTGCTCAAATGGGAACTCTTATTGAAGGACTTGACGATAAAGTTAAGTCTATGAAAGGAATTCAGGAGGATTCAAGAAGCTGGATAAGCGGATTCGTAAAGACTTTCCACCCCGACAAAACCGTTTATCTCGGTCGTGACGGTTTCTACACTTCCGCACCTAGTAACAACGATGTTATCACCGTTGACCGTGTGGTAGTTTCCGTTACCAAAACCTTACCGAAAGGACAAACGGATAATTCGTTTAATGGAACTATTGGTGCCGGAACAGGTACTACGGTTACCGAAACCATAAAAGCGACTGCTCCGATAATCGTTCCCGCGGAAGTTAATACGGTAGACAGCGAAGTTTTACAAAAACTTGCAGGCAACACCGCAGTAGTCGGCGGTACGACTGCTAAGGATACTTTTGTAGACGCAGGCTTAACGGTCAAGGAAGTTAATTCTCTCGAGTACATCGAATACAAGAATATGAGTGTTTCCAGAATCGACTATACGAAAAAGCTCGTTAATTTCACTACGGGTTATTCGGTGACGGTCGATAAGGATTCGGAGATTATGTTCTATAACTATAACATAACTGATTCCGACGATTCTATCCCTGAATCGAAAATTCTCGTTGTAGAGAAGTACAAAGAAAATGCAAATGATAAGTACAAACTTGTAATGACCGAAATAGGTGCTGATAATAGCAAAAAATACGTATACAGCAGTGTTTTCGGAGATTTTGAACAAACCGAGAAATTGCCGTTTGACAATGTTGAAAAAGTTGTCGACGGAGCAGAGGCGGGAAACGATATAGATAAACAGTACGTTTTCTCGAACTCTCACCCTTCCTACCGCTACATCCTCTCCGAGGCTTTGATTCCTCAGATTTCTCTTAATCTTCAGGACTGGGGACTCAAGGATACGGATTTCTGGAACAGAAACGTGTATGATCCTCAAATGGCAGGAACGATATCAATGCGTTCGACGATTCACCCGGGCGCAGTGGAGTACAGAGCCGTCGCCGTTGACAAAAACAACAAAGGTTACCGCCTCAGCAACATCGGTTATCTCACGAACGTAAACCTCGACGTCGCTCAGGTCAGCACCGAAGGCAGAATCTGCGTTTACAAAGACGGAAAAATCGTTCGTGCGGAATTCACGCCGAAAGTAACGATAAATCTTCCCGACGTAGCGAAGAATTTCATAAATCTTCAGAACGCGCAGGTAATAGTGACCTACGATTATCAGTACGTTCAGCACGTTGAAACCACCGCGATGATCGGAAAGATAGCCATTCCCAACGGAACGGTCGTAACCTACACGCCGACAGCAAGTGATAAGGTTACGGAAGTTATCGAAGACGTAAATTGGCAGAACGGCATAGAATTCTCGTTGGATACCATAAACGATACGATTTGGAACGGTTGGTACAAAGTCGACGGTAATTCTTTGACTGCGGTAAATGAACCCTATACAGACGCAGTTCAGCTCAACCAGATCAAGATTACCTCTATAAAGATAGTGGTTGGAGAACAGACGATGTTCCTGAGGTATTATTATTAAGATTCGGGCGTGTAAAGCGGCCCGAAAGGCACAAACTATCGATGTTCGGCCGAAAAGGCTTGACATAAAAAAAACAAAAAGGAGAAAAGAAGATGAGAAAAACATCGAAAATTACACTTGTTGCACTTCTTGCGCTTGCGCTCGTAGCAACACTCTGCGCCTGCGGACTTTTGAGCGGCGCGACGGCACTGACGATAGAGTCCATGCCGAGAACCAGTTACACAACTGAAGACCGGGCCTACGACTGGACAGGTTTTACGCTTAGAGTTTACACCAACACTAAGAAAGATGATACCTATATGCAGGACGGAAACAACAACAGATGGTACAAAGACTTCTCTTATGATGATTTAATGAAGGAAGGTTCTAATGACTTCAGCGTAACTCCCTTTGCAAAAGGACAGGTTGGCACGCACACGGCGCAGATTCGTTATCTTGGCTTGAGCGTAAGCTTCAACTACACGGTTTCGGAGAGTCTTTTTGCGGGCGGCGAAGGAACGAAAGCCAACCCCTATCAGATTTCGACGGCTGAGCAGTTCAAAAGAATCGGTTCGAGAGAATCCACTACGTATTTCGTTCTTATTAACGATATCGACCTTGAAAATTATAACACTGTAGGTCTGATTAAGAATGCGGAAATCGATGGTAACGGCTACGCTTTGAGAAATCTTAAAAAGTTTATAGCAAATAACTTTGCAGCAAGTTCTCTTAAGAATGTTAATATCTATATGAATTCTAAGGAAGCTCTTTTCGAAGAGCTTGGAAACAGAGATTATGCCCTCGCATTAATAGAAAATGTTAATGTTTATGGTGTGATGGATAGAAGCGACGATGGAGACCAGAATATAGGTATTATTGCTTTTTATGTTTCCACTCAACTTTGCAGGATTAAAAATGTTAACGTCTATGCGGATTTATTCTCCAATACCGATTACGGCGCAGTTTTCATTGGTTATACCAATTATTGCGGCGGCGATCTCTATTTTGAGAATACAAGGTTCTATGGCTATGCTCAAGGCAGAGAGTTAGCTATATTCACAGGAAACACACAGGCAGGCGGTAAGGCTGTTCGTACAATTCATATTGATAATCTCAGCGGAAACTATGGTTCTATTGTAACTACCGATAGACAGCCCGCTGGTGTTCGTATTCCTTTGAATGATGACCAGGCTGCTGCGTTTGCAAAACATCCTTACATTACTGTTGAAGTTGACGGTGAAGTAAAAATAGATAATGAAACCAATTTCAATTATTTCAACAAAACCGGTTCTGTCGCTAAGAGAGTTTATGATAAAGGCTTAACTCTTACCGTTGACGACAATAATAAATTTGTTGTAAATTATAATGGAGAAAAGTCTAATCTTTCTTTCAGAATTATTGCTACTATTTGGACTTACGAAGCAACGGATGAAACTAGACAGAATAAGATTTATACTTCAACTTGGACTTTGCTTGCTACAGAGAAGTTTAATGCTACCGGTGTAACCGATATATATTATGCAGATTGGGTTCTTGATACCGAATTGACTGATGAAGCTGGTTACAAATATGATGAAGTAAGTAAACAGTACAAATTCCTTGATTCTAAGCTGTTTGGTGGAAAGTTCATCTGCACGAATCTTGGCGCAGGATATTCTAACGGAACATTTAAAGTATCGAATCCGAAAAATAGAGCTTTAGCTGTCCGTTATACGTTATATGCTTATGAAAATGGTAACAAGCTTATCGGTTCCTATACGTATGGTATAACCACTTATCCCGAAGCCTAATATTCCCCCACGGAGGTGACTTGAATGCGAAAAGTCGGCGCTAAATCCCTTCCCAATTGGGTTGTAATCCTGATCATCGCTCTCGTGCTGATCGGCGTCCTCGCCTTTTTCGAGTTGTCCTATGGGTTTTTGTTCGGCGACGACGGTATTTTCAAGCCCGCCTCCGAAAAAAAACTCAGCGAATTCTCTTCCGCCGTTTTCGACGATCTTTCCGTCCGTGCCGACGGAAGAGAACATTCCGTCCGCGTAAGGTCGATTCCCCTCGGCGCTACCGTCGAGTACGATATAGGGAATACCTTTACTGCGGCGGGAACGTACGTTATAACCGCAACGATTTCTATGGACGGCTATAAAACCAAGACTATGACCGCGACTCTGACTCTTTACGAAGCCTATATAATAACCTTCCGTCAGCATACCGGTCAGAGAGAATTCGAAGTGAAGAAGGGCGAAACTTTCGATATGAATCTCGTTCCGACTCTCGACGAAGTCTCCGGTTGGACGGCAGTCTGGGAGGAGTTCGATCCGAAACTCACGGGAAATCTCGTAGTCAAAGCGATTTACACCCGAGTCGAGGAATAGCCGGGCGGAATCTCGGAACAAACGGTAAAAACGAAACGAAATAAACGAGTAAAACTAAAGGAGCGGATAATTTTCCGCTCCTTTTTCTTCGGTTGAATTATTGAATTCTTATAACTTCTCGCGAATAATTATAACCTCTTTTATAATTTTTCTCTTTTATAATTATGGGATAATTACAGACTTTCAATTATAATCTTTTTTGAATAATTATAATCGTTTCGGATAATTATAACTTCTTCCCGATAATCCCGACTCAGCATTTGCCGAGATAATCTTCGATGAACGGCTGAATGTTTCCGTCCATAACGTCCACGATGTTCGCGTTTTCGAAGCCCGTTCTGTGGTCTTTTACGAGCGTATACGGGCAGAATACGTAGGAACGGATCTGGCTTCCCCATTCGATTTTTTTGATTTCGCCCTTGAGGGAATTTGCTTCCTCGGTCTGTTCGCGCTCTTTGAGTTCTATGAGCTTGCCCTTGAGCATCGCCATAGCCTGAAGTCTGTTCTGGACCTGACTTCTCTCGTTCTGACAGGCGACTATGATTCCGGTAGGAATATGCGTGATTCTGATTGCGCTCTCGGTTTTATTGACGTGCTGACCGCCCGCGCCCGAAGAGCGGTAGGTATCGACTTTCAGGTCTTTTTCGTCGATTACGATATCGATGTCGTTGTCGATTTCCGGCATAACTTCAAGGGAAGCAAAGCTCGTATGGCGGCGTTTATTCGCATCGAAGGGCGATATTCTGACCAGTCTGTGGACGCCCATTTCGGCTTTGAGGTAGCCGTAAGCGTTTTCTCCCTCAACTGTAAAAGTAACGGATTTTATGCCGGCTTCTTCTCCGTCGAGCAGATCCATAAGACGGACCTTGTAGCCTCTTCTTTCGGCGTAGCGCGTATACATTCTGTAAAGCATACTCACCCAATCCTGCGCTTCGGTTCCGCCCGCGCCCGCGTGAAGGGAAAGGATTGCGTTATAGCCGTCGTATTTTCCCTTTAAAAGCGTGGAAATATAGAGGTCCGCGACTTCTTTTTTAAGTTTTTCGAAATCCGCGGCTGCTTCTTCTATAAGTTCCTCGTCGCCGTCCGCCATTTCGACCAGTTCCGCGACGTCCGTGAGTTTCTTTTCCAGCGAAAGATAGGAATTTATCTTATTTTCGACGGCTTTTGCTCTTTGAGAGACTTTCTGCGCGTTGCTCTGATCCATCCAGAAATCTTCCGCATGTTGTTGTTTTGTCAGTTCGTCGAGTTCGGCTTGCAGTTCAGGCAAGTCAAAGGGACTCACCTATCCCTTTCAATTTAGTCAAAGTTTCTCTTAAATCTCTGTTGAGATCTTCTATCTGTACCAAATTTATCACCATCCTTTTTCGGTAGATTTTCTTTATTTTCGTTTTAATCGGCCGCTCGTTTTCTTTTTCGGAATCGATTTCCGTCCGCGTCCGAAGGAGTCTTATCCCGTATTCGGCTTGCGTCCGGTAAATCTCATCCTTTGCGGGCGTTCAACTGTTTCTGTTTGCGTTCTTCGCGGCGGAGTTTTCTTTGTTTCTCCATATATTCCTCGTACTCGGCTTTTCCGCAGCAGTCCTTATAGCGTTTTCCGCTTCCGCAGGTACAGCGCGCGTTGAAATCCTTTTCGCCGTTTTCGGGCTGTTCGCGGATATCGTTCTTTTCGGTATCGGCGTTGAGGTTGCGCTGAATAGGCGTGAAGAGGAGGAATCTTATCGTATTGAACTTAATATCCTGCTGCATTTCTTCGAAGAGGTCGTAGCCTCGTATCTTGTACTCGATAACGGGGTCTCTCTGCGCGTATGACTGAAGTCTTACGACGTCTTTGAGTTCGTCCATTCTGTCGATATGGTACATCCAGAGAGTGGTTATATTGCGGAGGAGGAAATGTCTTTCGATTTCGTCGGGGTCTACGCCTATGCTTCGGGTATCTTCGCGACGCTCGTTATAAAACTCCCTGATAGTCTGCGTCCATTCCTTGCGGAGGTCGTCCTTGGAGCGGTTTTTATCCTCCTCCGTGAAGAACTTGCTTGCTCCCGGGAAGTAATAAACCGCCGATTTATTAAGCTCGGCTATATTCGCGTCGCTCATTTTTTCCGTTTCGGACATAACCTTATCGAAGGTGAAGTCGCAGTAGAAATCGAGCATATCCGTTATATCGGAATGGATATTCTCGCCGTTTATGACCTTTCTTCTTTCGGCGTAGATAACGTTTCTCTGGAGGTTGAAAACGTCGTCGTACTGAAGGACTCTTTTTCTTACCGCGAAGTTATTGGCTTCGACGGCTTTCTGGGCGTTTTCGATGGCTTTGCTGATGATTCCGAGGGAGATGGGGGTATCGTCGTTCTGACTGAGCGAGCCGTAGAGTCTTTTTGCCATAGCGATTTTTTCTTCGCCGAAGAGTCTTACGAGGTCGTCGTCGAGGGAGATATAGAATATACTGCTTCCGGGGTCTCCCTGACGGCCGGATCTTCCGCGGAGCTGATCGTCGATTCTTCGGCTCTCGTGTCTTTCGGTACCGATGATTCTGAGTCCGCCCAGTTCCACGACCTTTTGTTTTTCGCCCTTTATGAGGGTTTCGTATTTTGCGAGGAGGTCTCTGTAAAGCGACTGAAGCTTACGGGTTTCCTCGTCTCCTTCGACGTAACTCGACGCGATTTCGACCTGCTCGACGGTATAATCCAGCCTTTGCATTTCTTCTTTCGCGAGGAATTCGGGGTTTCCGCCGAGGAGGATATCGGTTCCTCTGCCCGCCATATTGGTAGCAATGGTAACGCTTCCGACTCTTCCTGCCTGAGCGACGATTTCGGCTTCTTTTTCGTGATATTTCGCGTTGAGGACGGTATGCGGGACGCCTTCTTTTTTAAGGTCTGCCGAAAGCTCTTCGCTTCTTGCGACCGAAACCGTGCCGACGAGTACGGGCCTTCCTTTTTCGTGGCAGTCCTTGATATCCCTGATAATCGCGCGTATTTTTCCCTCGTGCGTGCCGTAAACGACATCCTGTTCGTCTTTTCTTACGCAGGGCTTATTGGGCGGAATGACCACTACGTCGAGATTATAAATCGAATTGAATTCGCCCTCTTCGGTTTTTGCGGTACCGGTCATTCCCGAAAGCTTTCTGTAAAGTCGGAAAAGGTTCTGATACGATATAGTCGCGAGGGTTTGATTTTCCTCCTGAATACGGACGTTCTCCTTGGCTTCGAGAGCCTGATGAAGTCCGTTCGAGTAGCGTCTTCCTTCCATTTTACGGCCGGTAAATTCGTCTACGATGACGATTTCCCCGTTTTCGACGATATAATCGGTATCGCGCTGTTTGAGGGTATGGGCGTAGAGCGACTGATTGATATAGTGGTTTATGGCCGTGTTTTCGATATCGCCGAGGTTTTCTATGTCGTAGAATTTTTCGGCTTTCTGAACGCCCGAATCGGAAAGACGGACGGTCCTGAGCTTTTCGTCGACCTCGTAATCCTCGGGCTTGAGGGAGCGGACGAATCTGTCCGAGCGTTTGAAGTCGTCGGTAGAGGCGTCGCCCTGTCCGGAGATAATGAGCGGCGTTCTCGCTTCGTCGATAAGAATGCTGTCCACCTCGTCGATAATCGCGAAATCGAGTTCTCTCTGCATAATACGCGACTTTGACATAGCCATATTGTCGCGGAGATAATCGAATCCGAATTCGGTATTCGTGCCGTAGGTTATATCGCAGGCGTAGGAGGCTTGTTTCTGACGGACGGTCATTTTCGGGAGTACGACTCCGACCGTAAGTCCCATAAAGCGGTGGATTTTGCCCATCCATTCGCAGTGGAAATTCGCGAGGTAGTCGTTGACCGTAACGACGTGAACGCCCTTTCCCGCGAGCGCGTTGAGATAGGCGGGAAGGGTGGAAACGAGGGTTTTTCCCTCGCCGGTAGCCATCTGACAGATTCTTCCCTGATGGAGAGCTATTCCGCCCATAACCTGAACGTAATAGGGTTTCTGCTTGATGACGCGGAAGGCTGCTTCTCTTATCGCGGCGAAGGCGTCGGGAAGAATATCGTCGAGGCTTTCGCCCTTTGAAAGCCGTTCTTTGAGGGCGGGAGTAACCGCCTGAAGCTCTTTATCGGAAAGAGAAGCGTATTTCGATTCGAGAGCTACGACTTTATCGGCTGTTTTGCGGAGCTTTTTAAGCTCGCGTTCGTTTTCGGAAGGGAAGATTTTACTGAATATCCCCATTGTTGACCTCCGTAGGCTGCGCGTCGGATTTGATTTCGGTTGTTTTTCCGTCGCTGAAGTATGTTTCGTAACGCTTTTCCTCTTCGGGAAGGAAGAGTTTGAGCAGAGTGTTTCTCAATACGATGAAGTTGTTTTTGACCATTCCGTAAAGATGGCGGCGGTTTCCGACGAGGACGACGGATTTTTTCGCTCTGGTTACGGCGGTATAAAGAAGGTTCTTGTTGATGATGGAAGGCGGGCCGCTGGTTATCACGATAACGGCTACGTCGAATTCGCTGCCCTGACTTTTGTGGACGGTAACGCAGTACGCGAGTGTAAGGTCCTGAAGGGAGTTTCTCTGATATTCGACTATCCGTCCGTCCTCGAAGGTAACGGAAAGTCCCGCGCCTTCGACCTCCGAAACGAAACCTATATCGCCGTTATAGACGCCTTCGCCCGATTCTATACTTCCGTTTTCTGCGATTTTCACCCATTCCGCCTGATAGTCGTTCGCCGTCTGCATAACCTTATCGCCCAGACGAAAGACCGTGCCTCCGTATCTTATTTCGCCCTTTTCGCGCGAAGGCGGGTTGAGCGTCGCCTGAAGCCGCGCGTTTATGTTGGCAACTCCCGCGGGGCCTGCCTTCATCGGCGCAAGCACCTGAATCTCCGTGGGATTTTTCCCGTGGAATTTCGGGAGCCTTTCCGCCGTAAGTTCGACGACGGTCGAGGCGATTTCTTCGGGGGTTTCTCTGTTTAAAAAGAAGAAATCCGTACTTTTGTTGTTTATGACGGGCATTTCGCAGGCGTTTATGAGGTGGGCGTTCGAGATAATGAGGCTTCCGTCCTCCTGACGGTAGATATGTTTGAGGAAGGAGACCTTTATAAGTCCCGAGGAAATTATATCCGCGAGAACGCTTCCCGCGCCTACCGAAGGGAGCTGATCCTTATCTCCGACGAGAATAAGGACGGAGCCGTCCTTTACGGCCTTGAGGAGGGCGTTGAACACGAATATATCGGTCATCGAAACCTCGTCCACGATGAATACCTTTCCGTCGAGCGGAGAATCCTCGTTTCTTCCGAAATAAGGTCCGCTGCGGTATTGGAATTCAAGGGCGCGGTGAATGGTTTTCGCGTCTTCGCCGGTAGCCTGCTGCATACGTTTGGCGGCTCTTCCCGTGGGCGTAAGACAAACGGGGTCTATGCCTCTCGCGTGGAAGATATGACAGATACACTTTATAATCGTGGTTTTGCCCGTTCCCGGTCCGCCCGTAATAACGCTGACGCCGCTGTTTACCGCGTCGAGTACGGCTTGCCTCTGGAGCGGATGAAGGGTTATCCCGTTGATTCTTTCGTAATTCCTGATAAGGTCGTCGTCGTTTTGCGGGGAAGGAGCCGAGCGTTTAAGTCTTATAAGCTTGGCAGCAATGCTTTTTTCGGTGTTATAGCAGCTGTAAAGAGCCACGCAGTTTTCTTCGCTTAAGGAGAATCTTCTTATCGTAAGTTCGAGTTCGAGGATCTGCATAACTCTGTCGTAAGCGGCTTTGTTTTCCTCGGAATCTATTTCGAGGAGGGAAAAGGTTTTTTCCGAAAGCTCGGATTCGGACATATAAGTATTCCCGTTTTTTTCGGAGTTTTCGCGAAGGACGTAAATTATCCCCGCGCGGATTCTGAATTCTCCCGTCGGCGAATACCCCATATTCCGCGCGATTTTGTCCGCTGTAATAAAACCTACGCCGTCCACGTCGTCTATAAGAACGTAAGGATTCTCTTTGAGTCTTTCGGAGGTTTTCTCCTTATATATATTGTATATTCTGACGGCGAGATTGAGCGTCATATTGAAGCTCTGAAGAAACATAATCTGTTCCTTCATTTCTTTTATCGAGGAATAACTTTCGCCTATTTCGAGAGCTTTTCTTTTGGAAACTCCTCTGACCGCGACGAGAAGTTCGGGCTGATTTTCGATGACGTCGAGGGAGTCCTCGCCGAAGACCTTTACGATTTCCTTTGCGGTTGCGGGGCCTATGCCCTTGATGACTCCGCTCGCGAGGTATCTTTCGATTCCCGCCGCGCTTTCGGGTTCGGCGACGGCGCATTCCGAAACGACGAACTGTTCTCCGAACTTACTGTGCCGCGTAAATTCTCCCGTAAGCTCGAGGCATTCTCCTTCGCTGACCGAGGGGAGATTTCCGACGCAGGTTATCGGCTCCTTATTCTTTTTGACGATAAGATCGAGGACGGTATAGCCGTTGTCTTTATTGCAGAATATTATTGAATTGACGGTACCTTTGATTTTCATCGTTTTTTTTGCCGCGTCCGAAGGGAGAGTCTTTTTTTGCACGTTACGATTTATTATTATACACTCATATTAAGCTTTTGTCAACGCAAAAAGCGTCGGTGAATATTTCCGTTATATTTCCGCTCGTCGCGAAGTATAAATAATCGCGGAGTTTTTCCGTTTTATAAGGAGGATTTTATGATAATCAAGCCCGAAACCGTATATATAAGTCCCGAAGCCGAAATAAGTCCGTCCGCAACGATTATGCCATACTGCGTGATAACGGGGAATACGAAGATAGGCGAAAACACCGTCGTTTGCAGCTTTTCGCGCATAGATTCCTCCGAGATAGGAAGGAACTGCTCGATAGGTCCGTACGCCCGTCTGCGGGAAAACTGCGTAATAAGCGACGACTGCCGCGTGGGGAATTTCGTCGAGGTAAAAAACAGTCTTCTCGGCAGGGGAGTAAAAGCGGCTCATCTGACCTATATAGGCGACGCGGAAATAGGAAGCGGCTCGAACGTAGGCTGCGGGGTGATATTCTGTAACTACGACGGGAAGAAAAAACACCGCTCGGTTATAGGTGAGAGGTGTTTTATCGGAAGCAACGTGAATCTGATCGCGCCTCTGTCGGTAGGTTCGGGGAGTTTCGTAGCCGCCGGTACGACCGTAGACCGTTCCGTTCCCGAAAATTCCTTCGTCAGAGGAAATCGCGATCTTAAAATCGTCCGTAACGTACAAGTCGGTTCCCGCGGCGGAAAAGACGATTGAAAGCCGAGGTTTTATCTGCTTAAAATGCTGTCCTTTATGTCCTTGACCGCGGCTGCGGCTTTGGTATCTCCGTCCTGAATGAGTCCCGATACTTTATCTCTCGCGTGCATTATGGTCGTATGATCCCTGCCGCCGAAATACTGTCCGATATTGATGAGAGGGACTGTAAGCATTTCCGTTATAAGGTAAATACAGATCTGGCGCGGTTCCACGATTTCCTTATTTTTCTTTTTGCCGATGAGGGCGTTCTTGTCCACTCTGTAATAAGCGCAAACGCTGTCCACGATTCTGTCTATCGTGATAACCTCCCGCTTGTCGTCGCGGAAGTCTTTCAGGGCTTCTCCGAGAACGTCCTCGCTGTCCACGGGTTTTCCCGTGAGAGCCGCGTAGCTCACGACCTTCGTAAGAAGTCCTTCCATTTCACGGACGTTGCTCTGAACCTTGTCCGCGATAAGCTCCAGAACTTTATTCGGGACGTCGAGGTTATCCTGAATGGCTTTTTTCTGAAGAATTGCGATTCTCGTTTCGAGGTCGGGCGGCTGTACGTCGGCGATAAGGCCTCCTTCGAATCTCGTTCTCAGCCTTTCTTCGAGAGGTTTGATTTCTCTGGGCGGACGGTCGGAGGAGATAACGATTTGTTTCTGCATATTATACAGGTCGTTGAAGGTATGAAAGAATTCCTCCTGCGTGGAAACGGTTTTCGCGATAAACTGAATATCGTCTATCATAAGGACGTCCACGTTTCTGTACTTGTTGCGGAAGCGTTTCATTTCGTCGTTTTTGTTGCTGTCGCGGAGAGCTTCTATGAGGTTGTTCGTAAAATGCTCGCTCGAAACGTAAAGACATCTGAGGTCGGGACGGAGAAAATGGAGGCGGTTTCCGATTGCGTGCATAAGGTGCGTTTTTCCGAGTCCCGCTGGGCCGTAGATAAAAAGCGGATTATAACGCTTCCCGGGGTTTTCGGAAACGGCTTTGCTCGCGGCTGCTACGAATTCGTTGGATTTTCCCACGACGAAGTTATCGAAGGTATATTTCGATATAAACGCGGAGGTCTTTTCGTCCTCGTCCGAGAAATCCGTCTGATCTTCTATGTAATCCTTGAAAAGCTCTTCTTCCGCCGGCGTAATGACCTGTACGTCCGAGAGCTTGTCCGAGTAATTCCTGTCGATTACGTCTTTTATGTTCCGGCGGAATCTCTTTTCCACCAGCGCCTGAGTAGCCGCGTCCTCCGCCATAAGAATGAGTTTGTTTCCGACTTTACAGAGAGGGCGTAATGTCTGTATCCAGAGGTCGTAAGCGACGGCCGGCACCACCGGCACGAGGTCGCTCTGTATGTTGTCCCACAATTCGTCGATATTTACGTTAGCCATAATCTGCTCCTCTGTCAATTCCGTTGGATAAAATAATTACCACCTTGTATTATAACATACGAATCCGATTTATGGGTGGATTTTTACCATATATTTTTTCATTTTTGGAAAAAATCTTCGGATTTTTTTCCGGACGCTACACTTTTCCGTTTTCGTCAGTTATGAATCATATCGGAAATTCTGTATAATTATTTATCTTGACAGAATTTTTCGGGTGTGCTAAAATCCTCCTGTCGGCGCGGACGGAAGAAGTTCCGTACAATGCCGAGGACGGACTTCCCGCGGATTTTTCGGGGATTCGGAAGGAGGAAGGCGATGAATTCGTTAAAACAAACGCATCTTTTCGACGCGAGCGACGTGGATTTTATGAGCAGAGCGACGCTCGTTTCTTTACAGAGAGTATTTCAGTCCGTTGCTGCCGCCGATTGCAAAAGACTCGGTGTGGGAACGAAGGCTCTTTCCGGACGCGGAATGGGCTGGGTTCTTTCGAGAATGAAGTACAGATTCTTCGGAATGCCCGTTCTCGACGACTGTGCGGTTTTCGAAACCTGGACCAATCCTCCGCGGGGCTGCGAATTCGTAAGGCTCCTCGATATTACGGACGAACGCGGGAATCTTATGGTTCAGGGCGTTTCCAAGTGGTGCGTCCTCGACATAAACACGGCGAGGCTCGCTCCCGTCGGAGAAGTTCCCTACGACCGCAGTCAGCCCTTCCGGACGGACAATGCTTTCGGCTCGGATTTCAAGAAGCTCGTTTTCGACGGAGAATGGACCCGCGTTTTCGACGAGGTTATCCGCCTCAGCAAAATCGACGTCAACGGACATCTCAACAACACCCGCTATTTCGAATTCGTAACCGACTGCTTTACTCTCGAGGAAGCGGGAAAGTTCGGAATCTCGGAATTTCAGATGGATTTCCGTTCTCAGGTCAGAGAAGGGCAGACGCTTTCCGTATTTTCCGCAAGGGAAGGGGAAGACGAATTCCGTTTTAAAGGCGAAGCCGACGGAACGGTCGCGTTCCTCGCGAAAATGAAAATAAATAAGTTGAAATAAAAGTAAGTAAAGATAAAAGTAAAGAAGGTAAAAATAAAAGTAAAGAAATTAAAACGAAAGCGAGAATAAAAGCAGAAAGGTAAAAATGAAGGCAAGGAGGGTACAGACTCGCAAAAAACGCCGTAAAGAGCGGTAAAAACCTTATGCGGCGGCGTGTAAAAATGAAAACAAACCCGTCGGATTGTCGGGAAAAAATCTTGACATAAGGGTTCCCTTGTGCTATAATACACAAGCATTCGCAAGAACGCAGGCAGCGACGCGGGGTAGAGCAGTCCGGTAGCTCGTCGGGCTCATAACCCGGAGGTCAGGTGGTTCAAATCCCCTCCCCGCAACCATGTGGCGGCGTAGCTTAGTTGGTTATAGCGGCCGGTTCATACCCGGCAGGTCGTTGGTTCGAGTCCGACCGCCGCTACCATAAAACTTAATAAGGCTCCTTGGTCAAGCGGTTAAGACATCGCCCTTTCACGGCGGTAACACGAGTTCGATTCTCGTAGGAGTCACCATTGGGGGTATAGCTCAGCTGGGAGAGCATCTGCCTTACAAGCAGAGGGTCATAGGTTCGAGCCCTATTGTCCCCACCAATCGAGTCGGTTCGTAAGTCTTTTATTGCGGACCGACTTTTTTGTGTTTACATTTCTCGGAAATAATGATATAATATGCGCGGAAAAACGAATAACACGAAATTTTACAGAGGTATGCAACAGTGTCGAGTAAAGAATATTTAGCCTATATTTCGGAGCAATTGTCCGGATTGGACGTATCGTACAGAGCGATGATGGGAGAATATATCGTATATTACCGCGGGAAAATAGTCGGCGGCATATACGACGACCGATTGCTCGTCAAGCCCGTCGAATCCGCGGTCGCTCTTATGCCCGACGCGTCTTACGAAATACCCTATAAGGGCGCGAAAACAATGTTGTCTGTCGGCGACGTCGACGATAAAGAATTTATCGCGAAATTGTTTGAATCTATGTATGACGAACTGCCTTTGCCGAAAAAAAGAAAATAAAGCCGTTTTCGGGAAGAAAAAATATATTTCGTAAAGAAAATTTTCCGTTTCGTCGGAGAATAAAATAAAATGAAAAAAACCGTAAGAAAAAATAAAGTTTCGGAGGCGGAAATCTGCGGATTCAAGGTTGAAATCACGCGGAAAAACATATCCGTTCTGCGGCTGAGAATCTGCCGCCCGAATGCGGAAATAAAAGTCAGCGCGCCTTTTTTCACTTCGAACGAAGCGATTTTCAGGTTCGTCTCGGGGAAATTGAATTGGATAAGGGAAAAACGCGCCGAAGTTCTGGCTCTGCCGAGGTATCTTCCCGCTGAATACGAGGACGGAGAATCCTTTTGTTTTTTCGGCGAAAGGCTCAGACTTTCCGTGCGCGAAGGCAAAAAGCGGTCTTTTTCGGTTTCGGACGGCGAAGGAATTCTGACCGTTCTGTCCGGCGACGAGCTTCCCGTACGCGAAAAGGTCTTTTTTTCGGGAATGAAAAACCTTCTCCGCGAGAAAATTTCCGACCGCCTTCCCTTCTGGGCGGGATTAACCGGACTGTCCCCGAGCGGATTTACCGTCAGGAAAATGAGGAGCCGATGGGGTTCGTGCAGCCGCCGGACGAAAAGGCTCTGCTTTAATTTCAGTATGGTTCACAGAAAGCCCGAGCTTCTCGATTATCTCATTCTTCACGAAATCGCGCATCTGCGTTTTTCGGGACACGGGAGCGATTTCTGGGGATTCGTGTCCTGTTTTATGCCCGATTGCAAGGAAAGACGCAGGGAATTGAGGCGCGAATACTGATTTTTTAGTTGGTTTCCGACCGTGATTTATCCGTAAAAAACGAATGTTTTTATACTCTTTTTAAGTCGTTTTTATAAATTAACTCATTATTGACTTACTCGGGATTTTTTCCTTTCATAGCTGTATAATATTCTATTATGGATAGAAATTTGGCAGTCAGAATCAATGAATTGAGGATAGAAAACAATCTTTCCCAGATGGAACTTGCGAGTAAAACCGGGATTCCGCAGGCGACCATCGCGAGATACGAACTCGGTAAGTCGCTTCCGAATTCCGAAAGAATAATAGTGCTTTGCAGTTTTTTCGGCGTTTCGGCAGATTATCTTCTCGGGCTTGAGGACAATTCCGATCTTCAGACTAAAACAAGAAAAAGAGGCAGAACGAAAAAAGAGAGCGAATGAGCCGCAGGAGCGATTTCACGGCGGGCGGACGAAGGGAGTAACGGAGGTATCCGCAGGTCCGTTTAAGGGCGTGGAATTGTCGTCGCGGTTTTTTTCGCGAATCTGCCGCGGAGCTTATCGCACGGACGAAAAGCCGCAGCCGCGGTTTTTTTCCGATGCGGAGAGTCCGCCGATTTTCGTGTCCGACGGAATTTATTCGTCGGATAGGTTTTCTTTAAGCTTTTTTTATTCGGACAAAGCGTTCAAAAAAGATTTTTTTTCGGCGTCGGGGGCTTTTTTTGCGATATTACGATTTTTGGGAGAAAAAACTTTTTTTCGTAACGGAGGATATTTCCGCGGAGTTTCCGATTATTTTTATATTCCGTTGCAAAAAGCCGCGGGATTTGTTATAATTTAACCCGAATGCGGAATAAGTTTCGGTACGGGCGTTTTTTGCGTTCGCAAGGAAATCGGAACGAAAATACGGAGGCGGCGGAGCTGTCGGAGGGTTTGAGGAATGAAAAATCGCGGGAATTCGGGTGCGGAATACGTTTTCGGGGAAATGCCCGTCCGGAGAGCGGTTTTGCGGCAGGTTCTTCCGGCGGTCGCGGCACAGCTCATCGCGATAATCTACGGTTTTGCGGACACTTATTTCGTCGGACTTCTGGACAGGCCCGAGCAGACGGCTGCGCTTACGGTGGCGTCGTCGTCGTTTCTTATGCTCACGGCCGTTTCCAATCTTTTCGGCGTAGGCGGAGCGGGAATGATCGCGCGGCTCATCGCCCGAGGAAAACGCGACGAAGCCGGGAAGGTTTCGGCTGCGGCTTTTTCGTCGGGAATTGCGGCTTCTCTGGTTTTTTCGCTTATATACGCGGTTTTTTCGGGCGGAATCCTTACTCTCTGCGGCGCGAAGGCCGATACGACGGAGGCGGCTTACGGCTACGTTTTCTGGACGGTGATAATCGGCGGTCCCTTCAACGTCGCGGCCACTCTCTGTGCGAATCTCGTCCGCGCGGAAGGGAAATCCTTTGCGGCTTCGGCGGGATTGTCCTTGGGCGGGCTTCTGAACGTACTTCTCGATCCGTTTTTCGTTCTTCCCGAATATCTGGATTTAGGCGCGACGGGCGCGGGACTTGCGACGGCAATATCGAACGCGGTTTCGGCGGTATTTTTCGTGATATTCATAATTCTCGGGCGGAAAAATTCCGTTTTGCGGCTTAAACCCGACTCTTTCCGCGCCGTAACCTCCTCTCTGAAAGGAATAATAGGTATCGGGCTTCCGTCTGCGGTTCAGTACGCTTTGACGGTCGTGGCGGTTTCGGCTCAGTCGGCTTTTATGGCGAAATATTCCACCGAGGCGGTCGCCGCTATGGGAATAGTCAAGAAGCTCGATACGCTTCCGCTTTATTTTTCGATAGGCGTTTCCAACGGACTTCTGCCTCTTCTTGCGTACAATTTCGCTTCGGGCGATAAGGACAGAAGGCGTAGGATTTTTCGGTTCGGAACGGCTTTATCGGCGGGATTTGCCGTTGTCTGCGTAATAATTTACGAGATTTTCGCGCCTTTGCTTGCGGGGATTTTCATTTCGGACGCGATGACCGTCGGATACGCGGCGGATTTTCTCAGGAGAATGGTAACGGCTATGCCGTTTATGGCTGTGTGTTACCCGATGATAATTCAATTTCAGGCTGCGGGACGGGCTAAGGAGGCTCTTATAGTTTCGGTTTTGCGTAAGGGCGTGATAGACGTCCCGATAATGTTTCTTTTCGACGCGATAAGTCCGATGTACGGCTGTACGCTCGTGCAGCCCGTAGTGGACGCGATTTCGCTTTTTGTAGCCGCGGGGATATACCTGTCGCTCAGACGTAAGAACGAGATGTAAGAATCGCTGGGTTTTTTCGCAGCAAGACGTAAAAAATCCTCGGTTTTCGCGTTGACCGAAACGAAAAAAATAATTCCGGACAAAGAATTCCGAACACGGAAAAATTATTTCAAACGCAGGAAAAAATAATTCCGAAAAACGGGAAAATTTATCCAAAACACGGAAAAATATTTCGGACACAATCTGAAGGAAAAAATTTATTTCAGACGCGGTTGGAACAAGTTTATTCCGGACGCAATCGAAAGAAAAATATTCCTAAGGCAGTCTGAAGGAAAAAATATTCCGAAGGGAGTCCGGAGGAAGAAATTCATTTCAAACGCAGAAAGATTATTTCAAATGCAGAAAGAATTTATTTCAAGTGCGGAGGGATTCGGGATTCGGATTAAAACGGAGGGATTCGGACTATGGTCGAAAAAATAAAGAAGCGGATTTTAACTTTGTCCGAACTTACGGGGGAAATTTTTTCCTGTCCTTTGTGCGGGCGGGAGATTTTCCGGTCGGACGAAAGCGGGCTTTGTCCCGAATGTCTCGGAAAGCTTACTTTTATCGGCGACGGGGAATGTATTCGCTGCGGGCGGCAGCTTCCCGACGGATACGGCGTTTTCTGCGGCGAATGCGAAGGAATTTTCTGCGAGCAGATAAGGTGCGTTACGATTTACGACGATTTTTCCAAGCGGCTCGTACTCGGGCTTAAAGCCGAAAAGCAGGTATATTTTGCGGAAATAATGGGCGATTTTCTTTTCGGGAAGCTCTCGACTCTCGACTGGAAAGCCGATATGGTTACGGCCGTACCGACCTATCGCGAAGGGAAGAAATATTTCAACCACAGCGAACTTATAGCCAGAAGGCTTTGCGCGGATTCGGGGCTTCCATTTTCGTCGGAGCTTTTGAAAATCCGGAAAATCGAAGGTCAGGAAACCAGGAATTACCGGCAGCGGATCCTTAACGTCAAGGGCGTTTTCGGCGTAAATTCGGACGACTTCGCGGATAAGTCCGTGATTCTCGTCGACGACGTGCGAACGAGCGGCGCAACCCTCAACGAAGCCGCAAAAACCCTTATAACCGAAGGAAACGCCGCGCGAGTCTACGGACTTACTTTTGCTTCCACTTCCTTTCGAGAACCGGTGTGACGCCGGACCCATTAGCTTCGCGTAGCCGAACAGATTCTGACACGGAAAAAGTCTGTTCGCCGAATTTACTTATCGGAAAAACGGTAAATCGGATAAGCGTCCGCCCGATAAAGTAAAGAGACTTGTTTTCTTATAAAGGACGACTCGTTTTCTTATAACGAGAGAATTTCCGAGGTCGGGCGAAGCGAGTGAAGTTCTTTGTCCCGCTTTCTCCGAAAGAAAGCTGGCGTCAGGCTTGGCGGTCTGTTAATCCGGACTTTCAGAATTGTTTGGACGTCGCGAAGCCGGTGGGTTCAGCGTCACGCCGGGAAAAACGAAAAAATTGGCGGGGATATATGCTTTAAAAGTCTTGTCAAAACGGCAAAAATATTATATAATAGGTAAGCGTTCTTCGTCGTGGTTTTGTTATGGCGGGGGATTGCGGCGTATTGGAGAGATGTCAGAGTGGCCGAATGAGCACGATTGGAAATCGTGTGAACGGGAATAACCGTTCCGAGGGTTCAAATCCCTCTCTCTCCGCCATTTACCTGACCGGAAGCGGAAGCTTTCGGCCGAAGGTAACGATAAGGCGTTGAAGGAAAGAGTAATCGCAGACCGTTCAACAGAGAAGGGAAGTCGAGGCTGGAAGCTTCCCCTGAAGCAGGCGCGACGAAGACCGTTCCGGAGCCGTGCGCGAAAAGGCTTTTTTGGAGTCGTTAAGCGTGCCGTTTGTCCGCGAGAAGGGCTTGATTGGAGTTAAAAACAAGGTGGAACCGTGCAGAGACGCACCCTTGACCGAAAGGTCGAAGGTGTTTTTTTATATATAATCAAATACAGTCAGGAGGATGCTGAAAATGAAAATAATAATGCACGACGGATCGATAGGCGAATATACTTTTGAGGACGAGATAGGCAGGAATTCTCTGCGTCACACCGCGTCGCATATACTTGCGCAGGCGGTCAAGCGTCTTTATCCCGAAACGAAGCTTGCGATAGGTCCTTCGATCAAGGACGGATTCTATTACGATTTTGACAGGGAGGAGGCGTTTACGGACGCGGATCTCGAGAAAATCGAAGCCGAAATGAAGAAGATAGTCAAGGAGAATCTTAAACTCGAGAGATTTACTCTTCCGAGAGAAGAAGCGATAGCTTTTATGAAGGAAAAGGTCGAGCCTTATAAGGTCGAGCTTATCGAAGACCTTCCCGAAGGGGAAACGATAAGCTTTTTCAGGCAGGGCGAATTCACTGATCTGTGCGCCGGTCCTCACGTAACCTATACTTCTGCGGTCAAGGCTCTCAAGCTCACGTCGATTGCGGGCGCGTACTGGAGAGGAAGCGAGAAAAACAAAATGCTCACCCGTATTTACGGAACGGCTTTCGCGAACAAGACCGAGCTTGACGAATATCTCACCCGTATGGAGGAAGCAAAGAAGCGCGACCACAGAAAGCTCGGAAAGGAACTCGGACTTTTCAGGATAATGGACGAAGGTCCGGGCTTCCCGTTCTTCCTTCCGAAGGGACAGGTTCTCAAGAACGTTCTCATAGATTACTGGAGAGAGGTCCATACTGCTGCGGGCTACGTCGAGATTTCCACGCCCATTATGCTCAACAAGGCTCTCTGGGAGCAGTCGGGACACTGGGACCACTATAAGGACAATATGTACACGACGGAAATCGACGATACGACCTTCTGTATAAAGCCGATGAACTGTCCGGGCGGACTTCTCGTCTATAACTGCGAGCCGCGCTCGTACAGGGACCTTCCGATGAGGATAGGCGAACTCGGACTCGTCCACAGACACGAGAAATCGGGCGCGCTTCACGGGCTTATGAGAGTACGCTGCTTCACGCAGGACGACGCGCATATCTTTATGACGGAGGAGCAGATTACCGACGAAATAATGGGCGTTGCGCGTCTTATCGACGGAGTTTATTCGCTTTTCGGCTTTAAGTATCACGTCGAACTTTCGACTATGCCGGAGGATCACATAGGAAGCGACGAGGATTGGGAAATGGCTACCTCCGCGCTCAGGAACGCTCTCGATAAACTCGGACTCAAGTACGCGGTAAACGAAGGCGACGGTGCGTTTTACGGACCGAAGATCGACTTCCATCTCGAAGATTCCATCGGAAGGACGTGGCAGTGCGGAACCATTCAGCTTGATTTCCAGATGCCGATGAGATTCAACGCGGAATATACGGGAAAGGACGGACTCAAGCACAGACCGATAATGATCCACAGAGTCTGTTTCGGTTCGATAGAGAGATTCATAGGTATTCTTATCGAGCATTACGCGGGGAAATTCCCTGCGTGGCTGGCTCCCGTTCAGGTCAAGATACTTCCGATTACCGACAGGAACAACGATTACAGCGACGAAATTCTCGGTCTTTTGAAGGATTGCGGAATTCGCTGCGAGGTGGACAAGCGTCAGGAAAAGACGGGCTTCAAGATAAGGGAAGCTCAGCTCGAAAAGGTTCCGTATATGCTCGTTATGGGCGATAAGGAGCAGGAGGACAAGACCGTAACCGTGCGTTACCGCGACACGGGCGCGAGCAAGACTCTTTCGCAGGAAGATTTCCTGACCGAGCTTCTCGACGCAATCAACAACAAGAAGTAAATCAGTCGGAAATATTTTTACGCGTTTATCGTGGAGGATATTCGGATTGATGACGGATATATAAAGATAATAATCTTAATCCCTCGGAGAAGCTCTTCGGGGGATTTTTTTGCGCTTTGATTCGGGAATTTTCATATAAAAAAGCACCTCCGAAGAGGTGCCTTTTTGTTTCAAATCGATACGAATCGGAATATTATTCTCCGATAGCGTTTATCGATCTGAAGTAGGTTCTGAAGAGGTAGTTGTCGTAGGAAGCGTTTACGGCTTTGCAGTAAACGTCTGTCGCGAGCTGACCGTCTTCGATGTGGTGAACGAAGTTTTCGTAGGTAAGAGTTCTGCCTTCGGAAGCGTAGCCGAGGAGGTCGGGGGCTTTTTCGCCGAGGAAGGTAATCTTTTCGAGAGCCGTGCAGCCGACGAAAGCCTTCACGCCGATCTGTTTAAGGGTAGCGGGAAGCACTACCGATTTAAGATCATCGCGGTTAGCGAAGGCGTTTGCGCCTATAAGCACGATACCTTCGGGAACTACGATTTCCTCCGCGTTGCCGAAGCTGTAATAGAGGAGAGTTTTGTCCACGTTGGTTATCATATCGTTTTCTTCGGCGAGATAAGCGTAGCCTTCCTCGATAACGATTTCTTCGATATCGAAGCAGCCTTCGAATACCGACGAGAAGAGGAATTCGCACGCGCCGGAGCAGACGGTGATTTTTCTGAGGTCGTCGCAGTAAGAGAATACGCCGGAGCTTATCGCGGTCAGGCAATCGGGAAGGAGAACTTCGGTGATTTTGCTGCCCTTGAACGCGTTGCTGTAAAGCGTTTCCACGCTTCCGAAATCGAAGGACGCGATATTCGTATTCATAAACGCTTCGACGCCGATTTCGGTTACCTTACCGGTTACGACTTCCTTGACTGCGGAGTCCTTAAACGCCTGATGAGCTATGGAAGTAATCGAAGGCATTTCGACCTTTTCGAGGTTCGCTGCGTTCATAAAGATTCCTGTCGAGAGAGCGGTTACCGAGTCGGGAAGACGATAGTATTCGTTTTCGCTTGCGGTGGGATACTTGACGAGAGCGGACATATCCTTGGTATAGAGCGCGCCGTACTCGTCGCTTGCGTAAACGGAGTTGTTTTCGTCAACGACGTATTCTTCTACGCCGGTGCAGCCCTTGAACGCCGAGAAGACGCTGACCGAAAGACCTGCGGGATAGTAAATTTTCTTAAGGGAAGTGCAGTTTTCGAAAGCGTTGCCGCTGAGCGAAGTGAGCTTGTCGCCGTAGTTTGCGTATTCGAGGGACGTACAGTCGTTGAAGGACGTGGCGATGCTGGTAACCTCCGGAAGGTCTATGGACTTGAGGGAGGAGCAGCCCGTGAAGGCAGCCGTCAGGATTTTCGTGATGTTTTCGGTGTTTCCGACGGTTTCGAGCTTCGTGCTGTACTGAGCGAAGTAATAAGGAAGACCGGTCGTTCCTTCGGGAAGGACGATTCTGGTTACGTCCGGCATATACTGGCAGATATAGTTAGCCGCGGACACGTCTATGTAAGACGGGATCTCGAGCGTCGTGAAGCCCGTACCCGCGAACCAGTAATAGAAAGCGGAAACGGTGGTATTCTCGCTTACGGAGAGTTCGGTGAGGTTTCTGCATTCGATCCAGGGCGCGTAATCTACGGATTCGACGTTTTCGCCGAGAACGATTGAGGTAAATCCGGTGTTTCTGAGGCAGTATTTGCCGAAGGATGTGATATTGCCGAGGTCGAGGACGAGGTTACGGTTATTGGAGAAGCATTCGTCGGGGATAGCGGTTATACCTTCGTGAAGGTTGATTTTCGTGAAGCCCGTTCTTCCGATCTTGTTGTCTGCCGAGGTAATGGAAGCCGCGTAACGCGCTTCGCCCTTATCGTCGATGGAGATTTCCCACTGATGAACGCCGACGATCTTTTCGGAATCGGCAAACATTCTTGCGGTGAGGGAAGTGATGGTATCTTTAAGCGTAAATTCGCCGTTTACCTCCCAGCTGTTGGGAGTATACATCTTGGTGTAGTCGAGGTTATAGATAACTCCGGTTTCTTCGTCGCGGATATAGTTATCGTTGCCTTCGCCGAGTTTGAAGCCGCCGCTGAGTTTCGGACAGTTGCCGAAAGCCGAGAGGTTCTTTTCGGGGATATTTCCGTAGAAGGTAACGTTTTCGAGGTTTTCGCAGGAGTTGAAGGCAAAACCTGTGATCGCGCTTACGTCGCCGTAGAAGTTAAGGGTTTTAAGCGCGGGAAGGTGGACGGCCGTGAAGTGGAGGGTATATCTGTACTGAGCGGGGCCGGGGACGGGAAGTCTCTGCGCTCTGTAACCGCCGATTTCTCCCACGGTATCCATAAAGTTGATTTCTTCGAGCTTGTCGAGATAGCTGAAGCAGCTGTTGAGAAGCTTGGATACGGGTTTGTTGAAGGTAATCTTTTTAAGCTCGGGGCAGAGAGTGAATTCGCTCGAGCAGTTTCCGAGTCTTGCGTCGACGACGATTTCCTCGAGGTTCATATTCATAAAGAACGCGCCCGCGAGAGTAACGGTTTCGCCTTCGACGTCGGGGATGGTGATGGTTTTCATAGCGCGGTTTCCGCCGAGGGATTTTCTTGCGTAATAGGTGATTCTTGCGTCTTCGAGGTTAATGTCCCCGAGTTTTACGCAGCCGAAGAACGCGTCCGAGCCGAGGTATTCGACCGTAGAGGAGAGAACGACCCTGGTCATATTGTAGCACTGATTGAAGGCGGACGAGCCTATATCGGTAACGCCTTCGGGAATAACCACGCTCGTAATCGTTCCGTTGAGGTTGAAGGCTTCGTCGCCGATTTCGGTTATTCCGAGGTTATCGGGGATAACTACGTCTCCGCCCTTGCCGTTGTAAGCCACGAGAACGCCGTCCTCTACTTCGAATTCGGCTTTGGAAGCGTCGTATTCGGAAACGAAGGAATAGGTTCTCGGTTCGGAGGATATGGAGGAAATCTGATCTGCGGCGACGGAAGTCGAATCGGTGCTATCGATAACGTTGATTTCTTCGTCCGAGCCGTTGAGGTTCATAGAGAAGGAGGAAGCGTTTCTTGCGGAGTCTACGAGTTCGACTATGAGTTTTCCGTCTTCGATATTTGCGAGGTAATCGGTGATATCGATCGAGTAGGAGTTATCCGTACCCGCTGCCGAGGAATCGGAAAGAGGAATAACCGCGCCGCCGAGGAGATCGGAAGCCTTTCCGTCGATTTCGGTATAGAGTTTAGCCGCGATGATCGTTCCGTTGTCGAACGCGCCGAGATTAAGGAAGGTTCTGCCGTCCTTTTCGGAGGTTTCGGCTTTAAGGAGAGTAGGTTTCTCGTAATCGACGAAGAAGTCCCAGACGACCGTCTGAGTAGTCTTTTCTTCGAAGGTTCCGTAGATTCTCATAGAGATTCTCTGATTGTTTGCGAAGCCGAAGTTGTTTGCGTTGATGAGGTCTTCGTCCGAGAAGTACATTTTGAGGTTGACGGGCTGTTCGCCGTAATAGCTGTAAGACTTCTGAATCGCACCGAATTCGCCCCAGAGGAGGGTTTCGCCGGTAACGGAATCCTCGAGATAGAGTCCGCAGTCGGTGATGTTTCTGAGGAGGGTGAGGAACATAACTCTTATACCGAATTCTTCGCCGATTCCGAGGAACTTATCGCTGTTAGCGGGTTTTTCGTAACCGGAAGCCACGGTATAGGGGAATTCGCAGTAATTATAGTATGCGGTATAGGTCATTCCTCCGCCGTAATCGTAATCGACTCCGTAGAAGGGACCTGTAACGTCGAGCTGTTCGGAAGCGTCCTTAACGCCGTCGAATATGGGCATATCTCCGTACCAATCTCCGTAGAACGCCATATAGGGTATGGAAAGGTCGCTGTCGCCGCTCGTGGAACCGAGATAAACGAAGCCTTCCACGTAAATGCCGTTCGTAAAGCAGCGGTCCATATAAGCCTTGTCCTCTTCGGTGAGAGTAACGATGACTTTAAGGGAAACGGAAGAGCCTGCTTTAACGGTGATTTCGTCGCTTTCGAGGAGAACTCCGTCGGCGTAAGCTACGATTTCCGCGTCGTCGAAGGCGTAGGGTTTACCGAGTATGTATCCTTTGGAGGTGGATTCGGAATAAACGTCCGCGGAAAGCTCGTAGGAGAGGTCCTCGGTTCCGAAGTTGACTACGTTGAAGCGGAGAGTATAAACGCCGTCTTTTTCGACGTCGCTGCCGAGGCTGAGTTTAGGCTGAGGGGAGCCGGTAACTTCGAGATAAGCGGAGGAATTGACCGCGTTTTCGAGGTTTGCGACGCCCGCGCCCTGCATTCTGGGAGAGAGAGCGTTTCCGTTCTCGTCGTCGACGACGTTCGCGGTGCTCATAAGGAGAGCGTAAATCATATCTCTCGTTTCCGCGCCGGTGAGATTGGGATAATTCTGTCTGAGGTAAGAAAGAACGGAAGCCGCAACTGCGGTTACGTTAGGCGAAGCCATACTCGTTCCGCTCATACTCTGATAATCGCTTTCGAGACCTTCCGCAGCCGCGTAGGAATGGAGAACGGAAGAATAAACGTTTCCGCCCACGCCGAGGATATCCACGCCGATCGTGCAGTCGGGAATCGCGCCCATAGAGGAGAACTGGCTTCTGATATAAAGCTCGCTGTCCGCGTTGAGAACGAGGTTCCTGACCGTCGCGTTTCTGATAAGAGCGGCGTCCGCGAGGGATACCATAGCGGTGGGGATTCTGTAATCGGTAATCTGCGCTCTGGAGCCTTCCGCGCTGTTGTTGAGGATAAGACAAGCTACGGCGCCTTTTTCGGCTGCGATGAGCTGTTTTTCGGTGAAGGTGATTTCGCCTCTCGTAACGACGGCGATTTTTCCGTTAACGTCTATTCCCTCGTAATCGCTTTCTCTGCCGACGTTGGGGATTATAACGTATTCGAAGACGCGTTCGTATTCGTCGCCGAGAACGTCGAGGAATCTGTACGCGCTGCCGTTTGCGTCAACGGAATAAAGAAGCTCTACGTTTTCGGAATCGTTGTCGATTTTAGCGACGAGCTTTCTCTGGGAGTTGATCGAGCCTACCGAAAGGGTGGGGCGGTAGGAAGCGGGAGCGCTTATGATACCGTTATCGGGATTTTCGTTGAGAACGAGGCTGTTGTAATCTGTGTCGTGATTTGCGGTATTGTAGTTACCGGAAGCGCAGAAGAGAGAAAGGCCGGTCTTTTCCGCAAGATCCATTACCCGATTCATAAAGTCCGCGTCGTCGTCGCGCGCAACCGAGAATCCGCAGGCGGAGCCGAGGGAAAGGTTAGCCATATCTACGCCGAGGTTAAGGCAATCTTCGAGAGCCAGAAGAATGACCGAGAAGTTTGTTCCGCCCGCGTCGTAGAAGGTTTTCATTATAGCGAGCTGAGCTTCGCTTGCCGCGCCCTTGATAACGTCGTCGTTACCCGCGACTATACCCGCGACGTGCGTTCCGTGGGGAGCCGCGTCAACGGTCTGACCGGAGAGGTCTGAGGGCTTTGCGTCGGTATCTCTGTCCGCGTAGTCGAAAGCGAAGGGGATTTTTCCGCTGATATAATAATCTTCCGCGGAGCCGCCGCATATAGCGTAAGCGTTGGTATTTTTATAGACCTTTCCGAGAGCTTCCGCGGAAAGAATCTGAACTTCGGGTTCTTTCTGGAAAGCGTCGTGATCGTAATCTATACCGGTGTCGATGACCGCGACGAGAGTTCCTTCGCCGTTATAACCGGTATTGTTGTCGAAAAGACCGTCGCCGCCGAAGAGGTCGTTCACGGAGGAAACCTTGAATTCCGGAGAAGCGTATTCTTCCGCGACCGCAACGTTTCTTACGCAGGAAAGAGCTTCGATTTCGGAGATTCTGCCGAATTCGACGACCGCGCTGAAGCCGTTGACGATGGTCTGATAGGTTGCGCAGTCGGTAACGTCCGCGCCGAGAGCGGCAACGGCCTGCATAGCGTTTTCGCGTGCGGAATTCATTTCCGCGACGAGAGCCGCGCCCTTTTCGGAGTTATAAAGCTCCGCGAGGCTTGCGTAGGAGCCGCGGAGGTATTCCGCCGAGATACCGTCGCCGACCTCGACGATTACGGTAACCTTGTCGTCGGAGTTGACGATAACGGCGTTTTCCGCTGCGTCTTTACGGGCGGAATCGGCGAGCGTAAATCCGCTTTCCTTGTCGATTCGTCTTATCTGTAAGGTCTTGTCGGCGGACTCGGGCTTATCCGCGGGGGCGGTAAAGCTGCATCCTACGAGAAGCGCAAGAACCAACAGCATAAGAACAACTGTGATTTTCTGGTTTTTCATGGGTTCCTCCTTAATAAATGGGTATAAAGAAATATATACAGAAAACGGATTTCTCCGTTGCTGCCGAATTTGTTTTACGATCGGGGTTTATTTTCTGAAATTCTCCACGCAGGAGAGGTCGCATTTTTCGGGGTCGAGTTCGGAGAGGAGTTCGATGACTTTTCCGAGATGCTCGTCCAGTTCTTCGAGCTTCTCGTCCGAAAGGCATCTGCCGAAGTAGTTGGTCTGAACCTCGTCCCACATAGCGTCGCCCTGAAGAACGAATTCTCTTCCTTCGGGGAGGAGTTCGACGTAGACTCGCTTGTCGTTTTTCTTATTGAATCTTCTTGCGAATCCGAGCCTTTCCAGTTCTATGACGGCTTTGGTTGTATGGGAGCGGTCGAGCTGCGCGTTGGTCGCGAGGTCGCAGAGGCTGCACTGACCTTCCCCGTTGTTTATTTTAAGCATAGTGCCCAGGGCTCTTCTGAGCGAGGTATTGAGCATAAAGAGTTTAACTCCGTCGGCTATAAGGACTCTGTTTATGGGGTGAGCCACGAAGTATCTGAAATTCATCATAAAAAAGTCGAATTTATCGCCTAACCGATGGTGAAACTGTTTATCGAGCATAATGATTGGACCTCTCTTATAATTTCTTTTCGGTAATTTTTGCCGATATTCGGGTGAATTGCGCGCCAAATATCTTGGCAAAGTGCCAATAACATCAACTATCTTAACATAGAAGTCTGCGTTTGTCAATGATTTACGTATAAAAAAGGCTTGCGTTTTGTATCGTTTCGTGAAATAAAGCGCCGTGCTTTTGCTTATCTCGCGTATAGAGAACGTAAATCCCCGCAGAATCCGTAAATCTCTCGTTGCGACAGATGCGGGAATTTTCGTCCGCTCCGAGGAAGGGAGAATTTTTCGGGGCGGTATACTTAACGGAAAAAGGGGAATCATCGGTAAAAAAGACAAAAAAACCACGGACTCGGGTCCGTAAAGGAAGGTCATGAATGAATAAAAGATTCAAAGCCGTGTTTATCGCGCTGGGTTTCGTCGCGGTATTGGTTTCGGCGGCGTTTATTTCGTGGGGGAGTGCGGAAGCGGCAGCTCTCAGGCAGGGAAGCTCGGGCGCGCTTGTCAGGAAGGTACAGACCAAGCTCAAAAACTGGGGTTATTACAGCGGGAGCGTAGACGGGATATACGGGAGCAAGACGGTCGCCGCGGTCAGATATTTCCAGAGGAAGAACGGACTTACCGCGGACGGGATAGTCGGAGCGAAAACCGCCGCCGCTATGGGAATAACCTTGACTTCTTCCTCGTCGCCCTCGGGGAACGCGAGCGGAAACGACTTGTATCTGATAGCGAGGTGCGTTTACGGCGAGGCGAGGGGAGAGCCGTATAAAGGCAAGGTAGCGGTAGCCGCGGTGATTCTGAACAGAGTAAAGAGCAGCAGTTTTCCGAACACGGTTTCGGGAGTCATATATCAGTCGGGAGCTTTTACGGCGGTCGACGACGGACAGATAAATCTCGGAACGGACGACGAATGTTTAAGGGCGGCTCAGGACGCGCTTAACGGCTGGGATCCCACCTACGGCTGCGTGTATTATTACAATCCCTCGACCGCTACGAACAAATGGATAAGAAGCCGTCCCGTCGTCGTTACGATAGGCAAGCACGTCTTCTGCACCTGATTGACGGAGGAATCGTATGGAAATGAATGAAAGAATCGGATTCGGAAGTAATCCCGAAAAAAGCGAAAAGGTTGAAAAAAGCGAAAAAGCCGTAAGAATCTGGCTTATCATAGCCGTCTGCGTCGCGATAGTCGGAATAGTTTCGACCGCGGTGCTTGCGGTCGGGTTCAACGAAAGGGAAAATCGCAGTAAGAGGACGGTCGGGCTTTATTCGACCGCGCTCGAAAACCAGTACAGAAGCAGTCTTTACGGGCTTGCGGACGCGGTAAAGAACGTCGAAGTAAATCTCGGTAAGGCTGCGGTTTCGTCCTCCGCGGAAACTCAGCGGACTCTTCTTCTGAAACTGGCTATGGAGGGAGAGGCTGCGGAGAGTTACGCGTCGCTGCTGCCTTTTTATAAGGAAGATATAAGCGCGGCGATAAAGTTTATAAATCAGATTTCCGACTATTCGAAGACTCTTCTGAAGAAGCTCGGTTCTGGAGGCTTTTTATCTTCCGAAGACAGAGCTGCTCTTTACGAAATGAAGGAAACGGTATCCGTCCTCAAGGAAAATCTCGACAAGACGGTTACGGGGGCGTCGGATATATCTCTGTCGGGTACGATAGAAGGCAAGTCCGAGTTTCCGATCAACGGAGATTTTTCCACGGGGCAGGAGGACGAAACCTTCGAATATCCGAGGCTCATCTACGACGGACCGTTTTCCGACGGAAGGACGGAAGGGAAGAGCAAGCTCGCGGGAAAGACCTTCGAGCCGTCCGCCCTCAAAGCAAAAATAGCCTCTCTTTTTTCGGGCTGCGAAATCGGGAACGTCCGGTTCGTCAACAGTCTTAACGTAAAGGGAATGCTCGTTCATTCCTTTTCGGTGAGTGCGGAGGAGGGAGAATTTACCGTCGATACGACGGCTGTCGGCGGATACGTCATGCAGCTCAACGGTTACGCGGAAAGGGAAACTGCCGATGAAGCACTCGATACTGCGGCTTGTCTTGCAAGAGCCGAAGAATTCTGTAAAAAAGCCGGTTACGACGTTAAGCCCGTATGGGTAAGCAAGTCCGTCGAAGGCTACGTTTACGTCAATCTCTGTCCCGTTACCGACGACGGAATAATAATCTATCCCGACCTCGTGAAAGTAACGATAGATACGGTTCGCTCGTGCGTTACGGGGCTGGAGGGCTACGGATACGTCGTCAACCATACCGAAAGGGATCTTTCCCTTCCCGAGAACCTAGCCGACCGTGCAGGCGAACGTCTGTCCGATAATTTAACGATAAAGAAGGTTTCTCTTGCTTTGATACCTGAAAGCGATAAGGAAATACTCTGCTACGAATTCGAATGCGCGGACGGAAAGGACGAGTATTTCGTCTATATAAACGTAAAGACTCTCGAGGAAGAAAACGTTCTTCGGGTTATCCGCGGGACCGAGGGTTATACCGTGATTTAGCGCGCTGAATCGATTTTTCCGATAAAAAAGCTTTTTCCGATTCAAAAAACGAGTCGGGAGGGCTTTTTTTATGTTATAATGATTCCGGCGAGGGTTTCGGAGGCGATTGAATTTTCGCGGAAACCGAAGTCCGGACGAAAATCGCCTGAACCGAAGGAATAAACTCACGGAGGACAAACGAATGAACAAAACGGCTGCTTTTATTACGAGGACTGCGATAATGCTTGCGCTCGTAACGCTTTTTCAGTATCTCGGAGATATGCTCGGACGAGCCGTTCCCGCGCTTCCGCCCAACTTTTTCAGCGCGAGTCTTATCAACGCGGTTCTGTGCGTATCGGTTCTGCTTGCCGGCGTAGAAAGCGGACTTATCGTAGGTTGTCTTACGCCCGTGATGGGATTTATCACCGGTCATATGGCTCAGCCTCAGCTTATGCCTTTCGTAGCGATAGGAAACGTTCTTTTCGTACTCGGACTTTACTATGCGGAGAAGCTTTCGAGAGGGAAGGTTCCCGCTTTTGCCGTACGCGTAGTCATAGGGATAATAATCGGTTCCGCGCTCAAATGGGCGTATATGAGCTTTATCGTCGCGGGAATAATGCTCGAGCTCATCGGAATTCCCGAGAAAGGCGTAGCCGTTCTTAAGATCCGGTACGGAATCGTACAGCTCTTCTCGGCTTTTGCGGGCGGAGCGGTCGGCGCGGGCGTTTTCGTCCCCGTAAGCAAAGCCGTAAAGCCTCTCGGTGAGGAAAAATCCGCCGACGGGAACGAAAGCGGCGATTTGTGAAATTAAAGTCAAATCTTAACGCTATTGCACTAACGATTTAAATCCGCGCAATAAAAACAACGCGGGATTTCCGCATTTTACTTGACTTTATCGGGACGAACAAATATAATTGCAGTTGATAAGCGGGATAGCCGTAAGGGGCGGTCCCAGTTAAATATGTGGAGGAAAATCATGTCTAACTACATTAATGAAGTTATAGCCGCTACGGAAGCCAAGAATCCGGGACAACCCGAATTTATGCAGACCGTTAAAGAAGTTCTTACCTCTCTTGCTCCGGTAGTCGAAGCAAACGAAGAGCTTTACAGAAAGAACGCCATTCTCGAGCGTCTCGTAGAACCCGAACGTCAGATTATGTTCAGAGTTCCGTGGACGGACGACAAGGGACAGCCTCACGTCAACCGTGGTTACAGAGTTCAGTTCAACTCCGCTATCGGTCCGTACAAGGGAGGCCTTCGTTTTCAGGCTAACGTCAACCTCAGCATCATTAAGTTCCTCGGTTTCGAACAGACCTTCAAGAACAGCCTTACCAGCCTTCCTATGGGCGGCGGCAAGGGCGGCAGCGACTTCGATCCCGCCGGCAAGTCCGACGCGGAAGTCATGAGATTCTGCCAGAGCTTTATGACCGAGCTTTATCGTCACATCGGTCCGGACGTTGACGTACCGGCAGGCGATATGGGCGTAGGCGGAAGAGAGATCGGTTATCTGTTCGGTCAGTATAAACGTATCAGAAACGCTTATGAAAACGGCGTTCTCACCGGTAAGGGCCGTTCTTTCGGCGGCAGCCTTATCAGACCGGAAGCTACCGGTTTCGGCGCAACCTACTTCCTCAACGAAGTTCTCGAGCATCAGGGCGACACCATTAAAGGCAAGACCTTCTGTCTCTCCGGTTTCGGTAACGTAGCCTGGGGCGCCGCTCTCAAGATCACCGAACTCGGCGGTAAGGTTCTTACCCTCAGCGGACCCGACGGATACATCTACGACAAAGACGGCGTTTCCGGCGAGAAGATCGACTATATGCTCGAAATGCGCGCAAGCGGCAGAAACAAGGTTCAGGATTACGCGGACAAATTCGGTTGCGAATTCGTTGCCGGCAAGAAGCCTTGGGGTAACGTTAAGGCCGATATCTATATGCCTTGCGCAATGCAGAACGAAATCAGAATCGAAGACGCTAAAGCTATCGTCGAAATGGGCGTTAAGCTCGTCAACGAAGTTTCCAATATGCCCACCACCAACGAAGCTCTCGAGTATATGCAGGAACACGGCGTTCTCGTATGTCCCTCCAAGGCTGTCAATGCGGGCGGCGTAGCGGTTTCCGGTCTCGAAATGTCTCAGAACAGCGAAAGACTCAGCTGGACTGCCGAAGAAGTAGACACTCAGCTCAAGAACATTATGAAGAACATTCATAAGCAGATCGTTGACGTTCTTAACGAATACAATCTCGGTTACAACCTCGTTATGGGCGCTAACCTTGCCGGCTTCAAGAAGGTCGCAGACGCTATGATCGCTCAGGGTTTGGTGTAATATCCGTCTGATTTCAGGTCTTTAATTTATAACGAATCCAAAGAGGTGCGTTCTTATGCGTACCTCTTTTTTTTTCTCCACTTTCTTGTAAGAAAGTGGAACAAAGAACTCCGATAGTTTCGCGGAGCCATACAGATTATGACACGAAAAAGTCTGTTCGCCGAATTTATTCTTTGACGACGGAATGTGAGGCTTTGGCGGCCCTGTTCCTCATAAGGAGAGAATCTTTACGGTCTGGCGAAGCAAGTGAAGTTCTTTGCCCGGCTTTCTCGAAAGAAAGCTGGCGTCACGCTGGGCGGTCTGTCAATTCGGATTTTCAGAATTTTTCGGGCGTCGCGAAGCCAATGGGTCCGGCGTCACGCCGGTTTCTCGAAAGAAAGCGGAAAGTAATCACCTCACGGCGCGGAAAACATATAATAAAGCAGAGGGTACTCTCTGAAAAGACGCTAAGGAGGTAAAAGATGGCTCAGTTTACAAATCAGGCTCAGCTTTCATATAACGACAGAACGATAAATTCCAACACGACTATCGGAAATCTCGTAGAGGCATTATCGGCGACGAAAGACGCGGTTTTAAGCGATTATTCGCAGAACGACGCGATGACTTACGTGATAAATCTCGTAAATTCCGGCGCGACGCCGCTTACGGATATAACGGTTTCCGATAATCTCGGCGGCTACCCGGTAAATTCGACTACGGTATATCCGCTTGCGTATTCGGCGGGTTCGGTGAAGTATTACGTGAACGGCATACTTCAGGCGACTCCTTCGGTAACCGCGGGACCGCCTCTGGTTATAACGGGCATCACCATTCCTGCGGGAGGAAACGCTGCGATAGTATACGAAGCGACCTTGACCGCATACGCACCGCAGGCGGTAGGTTCTACGATAGAAAACACGGCTACGGTAAGCGGGACGGGCATAACCTCGCCTCTTTCCGCGGCGGCGACGGTAACGGCTTCGACCGATCCCGACCTTGCGATAGTAAAGAGCGTGGACCCTTCCACGGTAAGCGGAACGGGAACTCTGACCTACACATTCGTGATTCAGAATTACGGAAACAGCGAAGCCGACGTTTCGGACAATATCGTTGTGCGCGACACTTTCAATCCGATACTCGGAAACCTTACTGCGAGCCTTAACGGTTCGATTCTGACTGCGGTAACGGATTACGCTTACGACGGGTCGACGGGCGTATTTTCGACGGTTGCGGGAAGGATAACGGTTCCCGCGGCGACTTTTACGCAGGATCCGACCACGGGCGCGTACACGGTAACTCCCGGGACGACGATTCTGACCGTTTCCGGCACGGTATAACGAAACAAACCTACGTTACAACGAATAAGCTTGCAATATAACGAAATAAACCTGTGTTATAAGAACCTGCGGTATAGCGAAATAACTGCAATAAACAAAAATAAACCTGCGGTATAACGAAAAATCTACGTTATAAAAACCCACAATATAACGAAACAACCCTGCGGTGCAATAAAAAAAGCTACTGCCGCGGAAATACGAAAAGCTTTTTCAGATGAGTCCGATGACAGGTCGGACTCATTTTTAAGTCCGATATTCTTTTCGGTAGGACTGATATTCTTTTCGGAGAAAAGCGAAGATTTTTCGGAAAAAAGGCGAAAAAAACGGACTATCCTCTCGGATAATCCGCGACTTGGCAGGGGTAGCTGGATTCGAACCAACGATGACGGAGTCAGAGTCCGTTGCCTTACCGCTTGGCGATACCCCTAAACGACCTCCCTATTATAGCAGATTCTGCGGATTTGTCAACGATTTTCGGCTGAATTTTCAAAAGTTTTTTAGCGGAGTCTTCGTTCGCTTTACGGGCGTAAAATCCCGTTGATTTCGGCTTTTTCGGTGGAAAATCCCGATGATTTTGTCGGGCAGATGAGGCTCCCGCGCTTTTGTTTTGCGAAACTTCCCCTGCCCCTGCCCGTTCCCGGTTCGTATTTCGAGTAAACCCCTACGTACCCCCCGTTATTCTGCGAAATATTCCATTCTCTCTTCCGCAACCGAGAAATCTCCCGTTCTTTCTCCCGCAACCGATAACGCTTGACCGCGGGCGTTTTTTTTGGTATAATCGAAAAAAGCGACGATTTCCGCAGCTGATTTTTGCGGCAGATGTTTGCGATAGATTTCCGTGACAGCTTTTCGCCATAGCTTTTAACGACAGCTTTTCGCGATGGATTTTCGCGTGATAAGGAGAGTAAAAATGAGATTGGATAAATTCCTGAAGGTTTCGAGAATACTGAAGAGGCGCACGGTCGCGAAGGAAGTATGCGAAAGCGGGAAGGTCGAGCTTAACGGACGGTCCGCCAAGCCTTCGAGCGAGCTTAAAGAAGGCGACGTGGTTTCGATAAGCTATATGAGCGGAAAATTCGTATTCAGGGTTCTTATGCTCAAGGAATCCGTCCGTAAAGACGAAGCCGACAAGATGTACGAAGTCATAAGCGAATAGCTCGCTCTGCGGGAATTTTCGGAAGGAGGTAAAGTCTGATGACAAACGAAGGACTCGTTTGCGCGGTAATAGTCGCAGCCGGCGAAAGCAGTCGGTTCGGCTCGGATAAGCTCTTGTCCGTAGCGGACGGAAGGACGGTAATAGAAGGAGCCGTGCTTCCTTTTCTCGAAACGGAATGCGTGGCGAAGATAGTTATAGTTACCGACGCCGAGCGCAGGAAGAAATTCGAAATGCTTTTCGGACGGAACGACAGAATAAGCTACGCTCTCGGAGGGGAAACGAGGACTCTCTCGGTGATTTCGGGGCTTAACGCGCTGGACAGAAGGTGCGAAGTGGTGCTGATTCACGACGGAGCGAGACCTTTTCTGAAGAAGGAGCTGATATTGACTCTTATCCGCGAAGCTCGGGAAAAGGGGAGCGCGATTCCCTTCGTAACTCCCGTGGATTCGGTCTATATGAACATTGCGGGCGGCAGGCCTCTGCCCGTAGAAAGGGACAACGTAGCTCTCGTTCAGACGCCTCAGGCATTTATTTACCGCGAAATAATGTCCGCCTATATGGGCAATTCTGCGTCGAGGACGGACGACGGAACGGTTTTCTGTAAGTCCGGAAGGATTCCGAATCTCGTTGCGGGCGACAGGAACAACGTAAAGATTACCTACGCGGGCGACGGGAATTCGGTTTTCTGCGGAATGGGAGCCGACGCTCACAGGCTGGTTGACGGTCGGGACCTGATTATCGGCGGCGTGAAGATTCCGTACGAAAAAGGTCTTTTAGGTCATTCCGACGCGGACGTTCTGATTCACGCGATAATGGACGCGTTGCTTTCGGCGGCGGGTGAGAGGGACATCGGAGTGCTTTTCCCCGACAGCGACGACGAATACGAAGGGATTTCGTCGATGACTCTGCTTCTGCGTGTGCGGCGGATACTGGATAGGAAGAACTTGATTCCGTTGTCGGTCAGCGGAGTGATTATCGCCGAAAAACCGAAAATGTTCCCTTATATTACGCAAATGAAAGAAAATATCGCCGCCGTCCTCGACCTTTCCCCCGCCCGCGTGAACGTCGGCGCGACTACGACGGAAGGTTTGGGAATGATTGGAGAGGGGGACGGAATCGCCGCAACCGCCAATTGTATTCTCGCAGTGAAGAGATAAATTCACAAGTGTAAATTGTATTTTAGCGACAAAGCGATAAGTCCACCGATGAATATCGATTCCTACGACAAAACGATGAATCTGCATACGAAAACCGATTGTTATGGTGGATTCTGACTTACAGATTAGTGGCGATTCTTACGGCAAAACGATGAATCTGCGGCCGCCAATTGTATTCTCGCAGTGAAGAGATAAATTCACAAGTGTAAATTGTATTTTAGCGACAAAGCGATAAGTCCACCGATGAATATCGATTCTTACGACAAAACGATGAATCTGCCAACGGAAGCTGATTCTCGCGGTGAAGCGATGAAAATTTGATTTTTCGATGGAAAACGATTCTCTCAATTAAATTCTGACCTGCCGATAAAGACTGATTATTACGGCAAAATTTGGGCTTTTCCGCGAAAACCGATTGTTATGGTGGATTCTGACTTACAGATTAGTGCCGATTCTTACGGTAAAACGATGAATCTGCGGCCGCCAATTGTATTCTCGCGACAAAACGATGAAATTCCGACGGGACAGCGAAACGGACAGCCGAAAAAATTCGGGAGCAGATAACCTTAGAAAGTCCGTAACCGAATAACTTCCCAGTGGTTTTGAGTTTGTGTTTTTTACATAAATATTAGTTTGATTGCATAAAAATACATACTTCACTAAAAAACGCGCACTTCGTCCCCCAAAAAATCCTTGGCGGATTTACAGGATAACGGTACGGAAATCTTCTGAAAACGGTCGGAAAATTGCCCGAAAACGGACGGGAATCGGTCGAAAATCAAGCCTTTAAGTGCGTAAAATCACGATTTTTTCGATGAACTTACCGTTAATTTAATATTAAATAATATAATCAAAAGCAAAAAAGTCCGCCTCTCAACAAAGAAGCGGACTGCTTTTTTCTCTCGGATTTCCGAGCGTGTCAGATGGTGTTTTCGATGCCCTCGGAAATGCGTTTTTTGTCGTACTGGAGCATATAAAGCCCGTAATAACGGCCCTTTTTCTCGAGTAGCTCGTTGTGCGAGCCTTGCTCTATGATTTTGCCGTCGGAAAGGACGATGATGTTGTCCGCGTGCTGGACGGTCGAAAGCCTGTGCGCGACGATTATCATCGTGCCGATGTTCATCATCCTCTCGAGCGAATCCTGAATGAGAACCTCGGTTTCGGTGTCGATGTTTGCGGTAGCTTCGTCGAGAATCATTACCTCGGGACGATGGATTATCGTGCGGGCGAAGGAAAGGAGCTGACGCTGACCGGCGGAGAAGTTGTTGCCGCGCTCGCGGACCTCTTCGTCGAGACCGTTCTGAAGCTTCGAGACGAACTTGTCGGCGTTGACGTAGCGGCAGACTTCGTTTATTTCGTCGTCGGAGAATTCGTCGCGGAGAACTATATTGCTGCGGACGGTGCCCGCGAAAAGGAATACGTCCTGAAGCATCTGTCCGAAATGCTTTCTGAGCGAGGAGATTCTGATTTTGTTGATGTTCACGCCGTCGAGAAGAATCTCGCCCTTCTGAATGTCGTAATTCCGGCAGAGAAGCGAGAGAATAGTCGTTTTTCCCGAACCCGTGGCTCCGACGAAAGCGACGGTCTGACCGGCTTTTATACTGAAGGAAACGTCTTTAAGCACCCATTCGTCGGGAACGTACGAGAACCATACGTGACGGAATTCGATGTCGCCCCTGACTTCGTCAAGGTCAACGGCGTCGGGCGCGTCGATAACTTCGGGCTGCATATCGAGAATGGTGAAAATCTTCTCCGCAGAGGCGAACGCGGACTGAAGCCTGTGGAACTGCTCGGCGAGATTCTGAATGGGGTTGTAGAAGCGGTTGATGTACATATAAAACGCGACGACGGTCTGGTCGGTTATGGTCTGTCCGAAGAAGGTTATGCCGTCTATGTAGCCCTTTCCGGCGAGGAAAAACAGACACAGAATCGTCGAGATGTAGAGCATATAGATTATCGGACGGAACACGCCGAAAACGAGAATCTGATTGCGCTGAGCCTTATAGAGAGCTTCGTTCTTCTCGGAGAAGTCGTTCATCTTCTTGTTTTCGCGGTTGAAAATCTGAATGATCTTCATTCCCGAGAGGTTCTCCGAAAGGAAGGTGTTTATATCGGTGGTTCTGTCCTTTACGCGTCTGTGCGCCCTTCTCGAAAACTTCCTGAAAAGGACGGAAAACAGCACTATGAACGGAACGAAACAGGATATCATAAGAGTCAGAGCCTGATTTATGCACATCATCGCGATGTAGACCGCAACGACTACGAAGCAGTTCTGAATGAGGTTGACTATGATATTGGTGAACATCACCGAAATGGCGTTGGTGTCGTTGGTTACGCGCGTAACGAGCTTTCCGACGGGCATTTTGTTGAGCTGTCCGTGAGAAAGACTCTCTATATGCGAGAAAAGGTCTTCTCTTATACTGGAAACTATCTTCTGTCCGGTTATCTGAAGAATCACGGCCTGGACGTAGGAGCCGATAAGAGAAATAACGAGAAGGACTCCGTAGATTATTACCTTGCTTATAAGGTCGTCGAGAGCGAAATTCTGCCGCATCATTCCTTCGATATCCGAAACCATAAGGGGAGAGGCTATCGAAAAGGCGACAGAAACGAGCATGATCAGCATAACCGCAAAGAAATTCTTCGAGAAAGGCTTTGCGTAGCCGATGAGCCTGCGGATAAGTTCGCCGTCCTTCATTTTACGGTCGAAACCTATGGCTTCGGCTTTGTCCTTCATCGTTGAGTAGGCTATTATGAGTATCGTCGTGACTATTCCGATAAGACCGCCGACGACGAGAAGCGGATAGTATTCGAGCATTAACCGTTCACCTCCCTGTGTTGGTCTTCGAGACGCTGAAGGTCGACCATTTTCCTGTATTCGGGACAGCTTGCTTCGAGCTGCTCGTGAGTACCTACGGCTTCGACTCTTCCTTCGTCGAGGAAAACTATCTTGTCCATATTCCTGACCGTGGAAATCCTGTGCGCGATGAGGACGGTAGTCTTGCCCTTACGGGTTCTTGCGAGATTCCCGAGAATCACCTTTTCGGTATCGGTGTCGACCGCCGAAACCGAGTCGTCGAGGATAAGTATGGACGAGTCTTTCATTATCGCGCGGGCAATGGAGATTCTCTGTTTCTGTCCGCCCGAAACGGTAACGCCTCTTTCGCCGAGTACGGTCTGGTAACCGTTATGGAATTCGACGATGTTGTCGTGAACGTCGGACATTCTGGCAGCTTCTTCGGCAGCCGCTCCGTTTACGTTGTCGAAGGCGAAACCGATGTTGTTTTCGATGGTGTCGCTGAAAAGGAAGTTATCCTGCGGGACGTAAGCCTCGTAATTCCTGAGGAACTTTATGGGAATGGTGTTCACGTCCCTTCCGTCCACGAAAAGCGTACCGTCGGGAACGTTGTAGGTACGGAGAAGGAGGTCGGCAACGGTGGTTTTTCCCGATCCGGTCTTGCCGATGATACCTACGTTTTCGCCCGCCTCGATTCTGAACGAAACGTCGTGAAGAGCTTCGTAGTCGCCCCCCGGGTAGGTAAAGGTAAGATGACGGAATTCGATTTCGCCGCGGATTCCGTTCTCGGTTTCGGCGACGTTTTCGGAGTCCTTTACGTCGACAGGAGTTTCGAGAAGGTCGGAGACTCTTTTAAGGGAGGCTTTTCCCTTGGACGCCATTTCTATAAGCTCTGCAATCGCCATAAACGGCCAGACGAGGGCGTTGAAATAGCCTATGAATTCCATAAGCTGACCGGCGTTGAATACTCCCGTGTACACGAGATAGCCGCCGTAGCCCAGAATTACGCAGGTTACGGACTCTATGAAGAGAGTATTGAGGACGTTGAGCAGGGCGGAGAGCCTGGTATAAGCCACGTTTGCGTTTTCGTTCTGCGAGTTGAGCCTGTTGAAGGCGAGAAGCTCCTTGTATTCCTTGACGAAAGCCTTGATTACCGCTATGCCCGAAAAACTCTCCTGCGAGAAGTCCGAGAGGTCGGAGAAGGCTTCCTGACGGGTATTCCACTTTACAGTGAGATACTTGCCGATGACGAAGGACATCGTGAGCATACAAGCCATAGGAATGAGCGAAAGAGCCATAAGCACGGGATTCATTCTCGCCATATTGTAGATTGCGAGAGAACCTAAGAATACCGCGTCGAAAAACTCCATCGAACCGCCGCCGAAACAGTCCTGAAGAGTTTCGAGGTCGTTGGTGTAAAGCGACATAAGATTTCCGACCTTGTTCTTCTGATAAAACTGAAGGGAAAGGTCCTTGCAGTGATCGAAAAGACGGCTCCTCAAATCTCTCTCGACCTTGAAGCCCGTGCCGAAAAAGCATATTCTCCATAAGAATCGTCCGCTCATCAGAACGACGATTATAACGAAGATGGGAATGCAGACCTTTTCCAAAAGAAACTGCGCGTCGAAAACGTAATAAAATCCGTCTTCTATTACGTAGCCGTCGTGAATTCCGTTTATTACCATACGGTATATCTTGGGAATCTCCATCTGGAAGACGTCCACCGCGATAAGCGCGAGAAGCCCGAGTATCAGCCACGGCGCGTATTTCAGGTAATAACGGTTGATTTGTTTTCCGAAAACCATTTGTTCCTCCTTTGTTTGTCGGCAAAAATACTTCTTATCTTATTAAAGACGGAGGAAAGAAAAAATCCGTCCGCACTTTTCAAAGAAAACGCAGACGGATATTTCATTTTATAAAAGCGCAAAGAAAAAGCGGAAGAACGAGCCTCCCGCTTTTAAGAATCCTTTAAAATCGCTTACATCGAAACGAATGCGAAACGAAGAGCGAAGAGAATCGCGATGACCGTAACCACGATATCCTTTCTGGTGTACTTTCCGGTAAGGAGAGTGATGAGAACGTACGCGATCGCGCCTACGCCGATACCGTTGGAGATGGAGTAGGTCATAGGCATAAAGAACATCGTAAGGAAGGACGGAACCGCAAAACGAATGTCGGACATATCCACGCTCGCGAAGTTCCTGAGCATAAGAACGCCTACGTACATAAGAGCCGGTGCGGTCGCAACGCTCGGAATGAGCATAGCGAGAGGACTGAGGAAAAGACAGAGAAGAAGTCCGAGAGCCGTGATAACGCTCGCGAAGCCCGTTCTTCCGCCTTCGGCAACGCCGGAAGCCGATTCCACGAAGGTGGTGATGGTGCTGGTTCCGAGCATAGCGCCCGCAACCGTACCGATGGAGTCGCAGAGAAGACACTGGTCGAGTCTGTCGGGATCGCCGTTTTCGTTAAGCATACCCGCCTGAGAGCAGGTTCCGTAGAGAGTTCCGATGGTGTCGAACATATCGACGAGGATGAAACCTACCATCGTCATAAGCACCGAGAATACCGAACCGAAGGTCACGCCGTCGAACGCAAGCTTCCAGCTTTCGGGCTTGAACGCCGAGAAACCGATGGCCGCGAAGTCGGAGAACATCTTGCCGGTGTTGGACATATCGAAGGAGGGAAGAGTCCAGGTCATAAGATAATAGAGAACGGACGTAATGACGATACCGAGAATAATGCTGCCCTTTCTGAGGAAACCGAGCTTGCTCTTGGCGAATACCGCGATGAGAATAAGACCGAGGAACGCCGAGATAACGGGCGCGCCTATGCTTGCCCAGGAAGCCTGATCGACGATCTTCGTGAAGTCGGTTATCTGAACGAAGGTGTACATATTATCCTGAACGAGTCCCGCGCTCTTTGCGCCGAGGAAGGCGATGAACAGACCGATACCCGCGGAAATGGCTTTCTTGAGGCAATCGGGAAGAGCCGTGGCGATGAGCTTTCTCAGACCGGTCACGGAGAGAAGCATAAAGACTATACCCGAGATAAGGATAATCACGAGTCCCGCGCCGTAAGCGTCCTTGGCGTCGAGAGCGCCGTTGCTGTTCATAGCGGGAAGAATAAAGGATACGAAGAAGAAGCTGTTGAGGCCCATTCCGGCTGCCTGAGCGAAAGGCCTTTTTGCGACGAACGCCATAAGGAGCGTTCCGATGACGGCGGCAATCGTTCCGCCGACGTATACGGAGTTCCAGATTTCCGGATTCGCTTCCGCGGAACCGGCGATGGAGTTGGGATTGACGATAACGATGTAGCACATTGCGAAGAAGGTCGTAAGACCGGCAATGATCTCGGTTTTTACCGTCGAGTTGCGTTCGGTTATGGAGAACGTCTTTTCAAGCCATCCGCCGAAACCTTTCTTTTGTGTTGTCTGGTTTTCCATTTTTTCCCTCCGGGTAAATATATTATTATCCGGTAAACGAACCCGAACCGATTTGCTCGGAACGGAATCCTTTACCGCCAATAACCGAATCGCTCCTACGAAAAAGCAAAAGCCCCGCAGCTTTTACGCTATGGGACTTTAAAGTCTTTCGGTAGAATCGCACTTTAAAAACCGGCAGAAAAAACAGTCTGCCTTACCGGATAAAACGCAGCGTGACGAGCCGTGAATTCCCATCGGTAATTACCTCCGTAGGTCGGTTTTTAAGAAAAATACCATTCTATTTTATAACATTCGGTTAATAAAGTCAAACGATTGCAGGAGGTTTTTTACGGAAAAAACGCCGATTTTCGCCGATTTTTTCGGTTTTTCGTTTTTTGACGCCGACTTATTTATGAATTAACGAAAGTCCGTGCGGATAAAACGAAAAAAAGACAAAAAAAGTCCCCACACGGGTATATGTGGGGAGAAAAGGGGGAGGATTATATCTCAACATGAGGATTGAGTTAACTTCCTTGATGACTATAAGTATATCACGCTTACGGGATTTAGTCAATAACGAATAGCTTCCGTTTTTCGCCAAAAGAGGCTGTTTTTCGTTAATTTATAAAAACGAGGGATAAAAAAGCTCTCCACGAGGGATAAAAGAAACTTTCCGACAGGAAATATATACGAAAAGCCGAGGAATATATACGAAAAACGGTCCGCCTTTTCGGGCAGGCCGCAGTTGAGTCCGGAATACGGTTTCGGGTGATTCTCGAGAATTCGGACTGTTTCGTATCGGAGATTCTACTTCGTACCGAAGATTCTGTCGCCCGCGTCGCCGAGACCGGGGAGAATGTATCCGTGTTCGTTAAGGCATCTGTCTTCGCAGGCGCAGTAAATCTGAACGTCGGGATTGGCTCCGGTAACGGCTTCGATTCCCTCGGGAGCGCAGATTATGTTCATAAGCTTGATATGCTTGCAGCCCGTGTCCTTGATAATCTTTATCGCAGCGTTGGCAGAACCGCCCGTAGCAAGCATAGGATCGACTATGAGAGCGAGCTTTTCGTCCATATGCTCGGGAAGCTTGCAGTAATACTGCTGAGGCTCGAGGGTTTCGTGGTCGCGGTAAACGCCGATATGACCGACCTTTGCGTGCGGGAAAAGGGAAAGGATTCCGCCTACCATTCCGAGACCTGCCCGAAGAACGGGAACGATAGCCAGTATATCTTCCTTGATTACCTGCTGAGTGCAGATTTCGAGAGGAGTTTCGACCTGTTCGGGACGGGTGGGGATATCGTTCAGGGCTTCGTAAGCCATAAGCATCGTGATCTCGTTGATAAGTTCGCGGAAAAGCTTGGTATCGGTGTTCTTATTCCTTAAAAGAGCAACCTTGTGCTGAATGAGAGGGTGCCGGAAGATTGTAACGTTATTCATAAGTACCTCGCAGAGTAACGCGGTTCGTATCCGCCGCGTCGTATTCGATTTACTATATCACTTTTTTCCCCCGTTGTCAACGGTTTAAAGAAAAAGGAGAAGTTCCGCGGAATAAAGCGTCCCCGTTATCCGAAAAAAACGCCCGTTCGATTTAACGAGTAAACGAGTAAAAACGAAATAAGCTTTCTATGCCCCGAATTCGGGTAAAAAGGATTGCAAAATTCGGAAAATTGGTTTATACTGAGTATATAAAAATATTTATATAAGGAGATTTCTGTTATGAAATACATACCGGAACCTTTCAGAATTAAAAGCGTTGAACCGATTAAGATGCTTACCCGTGAGGAACGTATCGAAAAGATCAAAGCGGCTCATTATAACGTTTTTGCGCTTAACAGCGACGACGTTTATATCGACCTTCTTACCGACAGCGGAACGAACGCCATGAGCGTTGAGCAGTGGGCGGGCGTTATGCGCGGCGACGAAAGCTACGCGGGCGCGAAATCCTACCGCAACGTAGTCGCTGCCGCACGCGATATATTCGGATATCAGATGATTCAGCCCGTTCATCAGGGCAGAGCGGCGGAAAAAGTCCTTCTTCCAATACTTCTCTGCGAGGGTAAATTCTCTATTTCCAATATGCACTTCGACACCACGAGAGCTCACGTGGAGCTTGCCGGCGCGAGAGCCATAGACTGCGTCAATCCGCAGGCGCTCGACGTAAGCGGTTACGCGGACTTCAAGGGCAATATGGATAACGAGCGTCTCGTTAAGCTCATCGAAGAGCACGGAGCAAAGAACATCGGCGTTATTATCATCACCGTTACCAACAACAGCGCGGGCGGTCAACCCGTTTCCGTTGCGAATATGCGCGAAACCTCGGCAATCGCTCACAAGTACGGTATCCCCGTATGTATCGACGCCGCAAGATACGCTGAAAATGCGGCCTTCGTCAAGCAGAGAGAGCCCGAATTCAAGGATAAGTCCATAAAGGAAATCGTAGCGGCTATGTTCGCTTGCGGCGATATGTTCACTATGTCCAGCAAGAAGGACGCTATCGTGAATATGGGCGGCCTTATCGGCGTCAAGGATAACAAGGACCTCTTCCAGGCCGTTCAGGGACGCTGTATTTCCTACGAAGGATTCGTTACTTACGGCGGTATGAGCGGACGCGACCTCGAAGCTCTCGCGGTAGGTCTTTACGAAGGTATCGACGAGGATTACCTCAAATACAGACTCGGTCAGATGCAGTATCTTGCCGCACGTCTCGACGAAGCGGGAATAGCTTATCAGTCTCCCGTAGGCGGACACGGCGTTTTCGTGGACGCGAGAGCGCTTCTTCCGCAGATCCCGTATTACGAATTCCCCGCTCAGGCTCTCGCTATCGAGCTTTATATCGAAGCCGGAATCAGAGCCTGCGACATAGGTTCCTTTATGCTCGGAAACGACCCCGATACCAAGGAGCAGCTTAAAGCGGATTTCGAATTCACGAGACTCGCTATCCCGAGAAGAGTTTATACTCAGGCTCACCTCGATATCATCGCCGACGCCCTTATCGCCATCAAGAACCGCGCGGCAAACGTCAGCGGATACCGCATCACCTGGGAACCGCCCGTGCTTCGTCACTTCACGGCGCACCTCGAACCCATCAATAAATAATTACGGGTTTATTCATAATTGCGGATACATTCTTTTGTGTCCGCAATTTTTGTAAAGATACGAATTTTCATAAGGAAGGATACGAATATGGAATTATATAAAATGCAGGTAACGGAATTCTGCCGCGAACTCAGCAAGGATATCCCCGTCCCGGGCGGCGGAAGCGTTGCGGCTCTGAACGGCGCGCTGGGCGTGAGCCTTTTCGCTATGGTAGCCAATATGACCGTAAGAAAACAGAGTAAGAAAGGTATCGAAACCGACGCCGCGATAATGAAAATCGCCGAAATCGGAGAAAAGGAAGCCGACAGATTCAACGCGCTCATAGAGGAGGATTCCAACGCCTTCAACGTCGTTATGGACGCGATGAAAAATCCCAAAAACACCGAAGAGGAAAAGGCTTTCAGAAAACAAAAGATTCAGGAGGCCTATAAGGGCGCGACAGTCCCGCCTGCGGAGGTAGCGAAAAAGGCTTATTCCCTTCTTTGCGAGTACGCGGCGGTTATGTTCGAGAAGGGGGACAAATTCGCTCTTTCGGACGTCTGCGTGGGCATAAGATGCCTTAACACCGCCTTCTGGAGCGCGGTTTATAACGTCAAAATCAACCTTTCCGCGATAGAGGACGAGGCTTTCGTCGAAAAGGCTCTTTCCGAAATAAAAGAAGCCGAAGAAAAAGTCGACTCGCTCTGCGAATCGATTATCGGAAAGGTAAGTTTCTGAGCCGGAAACCGCGGGAGCTTTTTTATGAACGTTTTTCTGCTGTACGTTTTTCTGTTCTTCATAGGTTCGACCTTCGGCTGGGTAATGGAGTTCTTTTACAGACGCTTCAAGCCCAGCAACGTCGAAAGAAAATGGGTGAATCCCGGATTCCTTAACGGGCCGTATCTTCCCATATACGGCTTCGGACTTTGCGCGCTTTACAGCATATCCCTTCTGGACGGGCTTTTTACCTTCCCCGACCAATTCGTTCACGCGGTCGTCCTGTTTTTCGGAATAGGCTGCGTTATGACGCTCATCGAGCTTATCGGCGGATTGATTTTCATAAAAGGCTTTAAAGTCAAGCTCTGGGATTACAGCAAACGATGGCTCAACTATAAGGGAATAATCTGTCCGCTCTTTTTCGTTATATGGGCGGCTCTCGGAACGATTTATTATTTCTTCGTGAATCCTTATATAATAGACGCGATCAGGTGGTATTCGGAGAATCTTTCCTTCTCGTTTATATTGGGAGTGTTCTTCGGCGTGTTTATTCTGGACGTCGTGTATTCCTGTAAGCTCGTCGTGAAGATAAGAAGTTTCGCGAAAAAGAACGGACTTCTCGTGCGCTACGAGGAATTCAAGGAGACCGTCGGGGACGTCAAAAAGAAGTACCGCGAGCGCAATCACTTCTTCCTTTCCCTCGTGGCGGCTTCCCTGAGAGTGGGCGAATCGCTGGACAGTTATAAAGATAAGGTCAGAGACCTTTCCGAAAAACTCAGGGACAGCAACCGCGAGCTTAAAGAAAGCAAGGACCGCGCGAAAAACGTCGTCAAGGGCGAGAAACCCGAAACTTCCGAGGAAGACCGGAAGGACGACTGAAAAGCAGTAAGCCCCGTCCGTAAAGGTCGGGGCGCGTTTCTGCGCGAGCCTCGGATTCACCCGAAGGAGCTTTCGCAAAAACGAAAATATTCCGACGGAATTCTTTGCGAAACCGTTGATATTTGCCGGATTATATGGTAAAATAAGCAGGCTGCTCTCGGGAGCGGCGGCTTTCGCGGAAATCGTTTTGCAGCCGCGTCCGGACGGGTCAAGTCCGAGGCAAAAACAAAAAAATGCCGATATGTTTTTCCTAAAAACAGTTGACAGAAATCCGAGAAAGTGATATTATTAACAGGCACTTGGGGCGATTGGAGATTCGACCGTAGGTGTCGTTCCGTCGTGGGGGTATAGCTCAGCTGGGAGAGCACCTGCCTTGCAAGCAGGGGGTCAGCGGTTCGATCCCGCTTACCTCCACCACTGTGGGAGCATAGCTCAGTTGGTTAGAGCACACGCCTGATAAGCGTGAGGTCGATAGTTCGAGTCTATTTGCTCCCACCAGCGATTATAATGTTTGCCTTAGTAGCTCAGCGGCAGAGCATTCGGCTGTTAACCGAAGGGTCGTAGGTTCGAACCCTACCTGAGGCGCCAATATTTATGCGGGAGTGGCTCAGTGGTAGAGCGCTGCCTTGCCAAGGCAGATATCGCGGGTCCGAATCCCGTCTCCCGCTCCATTACCTCGCTTTACGCGAGGTATTTTTTTGTCCTCGTTCGGTTCGCGAGTAAAAAACGAGTCGGATTTTTTGCTTAAAAACGCTTGACGGTTTTCTTTTCGTGCGGTATAATGAAAAAAATTTGGGCAAAAGGCGAAACGACCTTCCGGACGGAAATATTGACCGAGGACGTTTTGCGCGGAGGAAAAATGAGGGACCTTACCTACGGAAAAATCAAAGGAGGCTGCCGCCTCGTAAGGGAGTTTTCTTTTTCAAAGGCACCCGTATTCCCCGATTCCGATAAAGAATATTTCGTATTTCCCGGTTTCTGCGACGTACACGTACATCTCAGAGAGCCGGGATTTTTTTATAAGGAAAGCATAAGGACGGGGACTATGGCGGCGGCAAGAGGCGGATTTACGGCGGTATGCGCTATGCCTAACCTCGATCCCGTTCCCGATTCGAGAGAGAACCTTCTCAAGGAAATCGGGACAATCGCAAGGGACGCGGTTATCAACGTCTATCCTTACGCGGCTTTGACCGTAGGAGAAAAAGGACTCGTCGCGGCGGATCTGGAGGGGACGAGCGACCTCTGCGTGGCTTATTCCGACGACGGAAAGGGCGTTCAGAGGAGAGATACTATGCTTTCTCTTATGGAAAGAGCCGAAAAGCTCGGGAAAATCGTCGCCGCGCACTGCGAGGACGAATCGCTTCTCCGCGGAGGTTATATCCACGACGGAATCTACGCGAAAACTCACGGGCATAAGGGAATCTGCCCGGAAAGCGAATACCTTCAGATAGAGAGAGATCTCGCTCTTGCGGAGGAAACGGGAGTTAAGTACCACGTCTGTCACGTTTCCGCGAAGGAGAGCGTGGAGCTTATCCGAAAGGCGAAAAAAAGAGGCGCGAACGTAACCTGCGAAACGGCTCCGCATTATCTCGTTCTGGACGAAAACGACCTCCGCGAGGAGGGAAGGTTCAAGATGAATCCGCCTCTGCGTTCGGAGAAAGACAGACTCGCGCTTATCGAAGGAATAAAGGACGGGACGATAGATATGATAGCGACCGACCACGCTCCGCATTCGGCGGAGGAAAAGAGCAGAGGGCTTTCGGGAAGCGCGTTCGGAATAGTCGGACTGGAAACGGCTTTTCCCGTGCTTTATACCGAACTCGTGAGGAAGGGCGTCATAACCGCGGACAGGCTTATCGGGCTTATGGCAATCGAGCCGAGAAGGAGATTCGGGATACCCTTCGGAAAGAGCAAGAACAACTTCGTAACGCTTTCGTCGGGAGAGAACGTCGGGGATTTTTCGGTCTGGGAGCTTGGCGAGGAGTACGAAATCGATCCCGAAGAGTTTCTGAGCAAAGGCAGAGCCACGCCGTTCGAAGGAAGAAGGGTTTTCGGAAGGAATATTGCGACCTTCGTGAACGGGAAAGAGGTTTATTCGTCGGCGGAGAAAGGAAGATGAAGAAAGGTTTGTTCGAAATAAACGAAAACGTTCTTATTGCGGAAAATACGATGAAAATCCTCCTCGAAGGAGACGTTTCGGAATGCCGCGCGGGAAGCTTCGTAAACGTGAAAATCGACGGCTGCTACCTGAGGAGACCGTTGTCCGTCTGCGATGCGAAAGACGGAAAGCTTACCCTTATATATAAAATCGTGGGAAAGGGAACGGATATTCTTTCCCGAACGCAAAGAGGGAAACTCGATATTCTGACCGGACTGGGGAACGGTTACGAGCTTTCGGTTTCGGGAGAAAGACCGATTCTCGTCGGCGGAGGAGCGGGAGTCCCGCCTCTTTATATGGCGGCAAGGCTGCTTGCGGCGGAGGGAAAGAAAGTAAGGGTTATAATAGGTTTCAATAAAGCCGAGGAAGTCTTTTTCGAAAAGGAATTCGGAGAAATCGGCGCGGAGGCAGTCGTTACGACGGCGGACGGCTCTTACGGAGAAAAGGGATTTGTTACCGATGCGATGAAGAGAATCGGCGACTATACTTACTTCTACGCCTGCGGACCGGAGCCTATGCTCAAAGCCGTCGCGCGCCTTTCGGAAACGGAGGGACAACTCAGCTTCGAGGAAAGAATGGGCTGCGGATTCGGAGCGTGTATGGGCTGCACCTGCAAAACCCTGACCGGGAACAAGAGGATATGCAGGGAAGGTCCGGTTTTAAGGAAAAGCGAGCTGATTCTGACGAAGGAGGACGAAAGATGAATACAAAGGTCGTGCTTTGCGGAGAAACTCTCGATAACCCGATAATTCCCGCGAGCGGAACCTTCGGATACGGAAAGGAGTTCGCGGAATTGTACGACATAAACGTACTCGGAACGTTTTCCTTCAAGGGAACGACCGAGCAGCCGAGATTCGGGAATCCTACTCCGAGAATAGCCGAATGCGCGTCGGGAATGATTAACTGCGTAGGACTTCAGAACCCCGGAGCGGACGAGGTTATAAGAAAAGAGCTTCCCGAGATACGGAAGTTCTTCAAAAAGAAGGTAATGGCGAACGTCTGCGGATTTTCCGTAGGGGAATACGAAAGAACCGCGGAGAAATTCGACGCCCGGCCCGAAATAGGCTGGCTGGAAATCAATATAAGCTGTCCGAACGTCCACGGAGGCGGAATGAGCTTCGGAACGAGCGCGGAGAGCTGCGCGGAGGTAGTTTCGGCGGTCAGAAAAAGAGTCCGCAAACCGATAATCGTAAAGCTTTCGCCCAACGTTACCGATATCACGGAAATAGCGAGAGCGGCGGAGGCTTCGGGAGCGGACGGAGTAAGCCTTATAAACACTCTCGTCGGAATGAGAATCGATTTGAAAAGGAGAAAACCCGTTCTTTCCAACGTAACGGGCGGAGTTTCGGGAAGATGCGTATTTCCGGTCGCGCTGGCTATGGTGTATAAGACTTACAGGGCGGTGAAGATTCCCGTCGTCGGAACGGGCGGGATTTCCTGCGCGGAGGACGTAATCGAAATGATGCTCGCAGGAGCGACGGCGGTCGAAATAGGCTCGGAAAACCTCGTGAACCCGTACGCCTGTCGGGATATAATAGAAGAGCTGCCGAAGGTTATGGAGAAATACGGAATCGACGACCTTTCGGAAATCATCGGGCGGGCGTGAAATCCGTCCGCGGAATCCGAAGATAAAATCTTCCCGACGAAAACGCGGACGAGCGGAAACGCAACCGAAAACGATTCGGAAATATAACGGAAAAATAAAGGAGAAACGAATATGGGAAAAGACGTAATCATTGCCTGCGACTTCGACAGCGGAAAGAAAACGCTGGAATTCCTCGAAAAATTCGGAGAAATCAAACCCTTCGTAAAAATCGGACTGGAACTCTTTTACGCGGAGGGAACGGGAATAGTCCGCGAGCTTAAAAGCAGAGGCTATAAGCTGTTTCTGGATCTGAAGCTTCACGATATTCCGCATACGGTCGAAAAGACTATGGCGGTCCTGACCTCCCTCGACGTCGATATGGTCAACATTCACGCGGCGGGCGGAAGCGCGATGATGAAAGCGGCCGTACGCGGACTCGCGAGACCGGACGGAACGAGACCGCTTCTTATCTCCGTAACGCAGCTTACTTCCACCGACGAGGAAACTCTGCGCAAGGAATTGCTGATAGACCTTCCGATGGCGGACGTAGTGGCTTCCTACGCGAGAAATTCGCTCGATTCCGGACTCGACGGAGTAGTCTGTTCGCCTCTCGAAGCGAGAAGGATTCACGAGGTCTGCGGAAAGGATTTCCTGACCGTTACGCCGGGCGTGAGATTCGCCGACGGCGATATCGGCGATCAGAAACGAGTGGCGACGCCCGCTCTCGCAAGGGATCTCGGCGCGGATTACATAGTCGTCGGAAGACCGATTACTCTTGCGGACGACCCGAGAGAGGCTTACGGAAGATGCGTAAGAGAATTCGTCGGATAAATTCGATAAACGGAGGAAACCCAAAAGGCTCCTCCGTTATTTTAAGGAGAAAAATATGAAAAAACTTATAGCCAAGGACCTTTTGAAAATAAAAGCGGTGTTTTTCCGTCCGGAAGAGCCGTTCGTATGGGCAAGCGGAATCAAAAGCCCCGTCTATTGCGACAACAGACTTACGCTTACTTCGGTCGAAGCGAGAAACGACGTCGAAAACGGACTTGCGGAACTCGTAAGGGAGAATTATCCCGAGGCGGAGGTTCTTATGGGGACTTCCACGGCGGGAATCCCCCACGCGGCGATAGTCGGACATATCCTAGGAATGCCGATGGGGTACGTGCGTTCGGGAGCGAAGGACCACGGACGCAAAAACAGAATCGAAGGAAGGCTCGGAAAAGGTCAGAAAGTCGTGGTCGTCGAGGACCTTATATCGACGGCGGGAAGCGTAATCGAAGTCGTCGACGTTCTCCGCGAAGAAGGAGCGGAGGTTCTCGGAATCGTTTCCATATTCACCTACGGGATGAAAAAAGGTCTGGATAATCTCGCGGCGGCGAAGGTGAAGAACGTTTCGCTCACGGATTTCGATACGGTCGCGCGTATAGCCGCCGAGGAAGGTTACATAAAACCCGAGGACAAGGCAAGACTTATCGCTTTCAGAAACGATCCGTCGGACGAATCCTGGATGGCTCGGTAATCGGAAAGCCGAGGAAAAAGTTAAAGAGAAAATCCGGAAAACAAAGGAAAATATACGGAATAATAAGCAGGAGGAAAATCATTATGAGAAGTTTAATAGACATATCGGATCTCAGCGTCAGGGAGCTGGACGAACTTATAGCAACCGCGGACGATATTATAGCCAATCCCGACAAATACGCGGAGAGCTGCAAAAGAAAGAAACTCGCGACGCTGTTTTTTGAACCGTCGACGAGAACCAGACTGAGTTTCGAGGCGGCTATGCTCGAGCTCGGCGGAAGTGTTATAGGTTTTTCCGAGGCAAACAGCTCTTCCGCGGCGAAGGGCGAAAGCGTTGCGGATACCGCGAAGGTCATAAGCTTTTACGCCGATATAATCGCTATGAGACACCCGAAGGAGGGCGCGCCTTACGTCGCGTCCAAGGCTGCGACCGTACCCGTCATAAACGCCGGAGACGGAGGGCATTGTCATCCGACGCAGACGCTTACCGACCTTCTCACCATTCACAGGGAAAAGGGAAGACTCGATAATCTGACCGTAGGATTCTGCGGCGACCTGAAGTACGGAAGAACGGTCCATTCCCTCATAACCGCGCTCTCCAGATACGAGGGAATGAAATTCGTTCTGATTTCTCCCGAAGAGCTGAAGCTCCCGAGCTATATCAAAAAGGACGTGGTTAAAAAGAAGGGAATAGAGTACGTACAGACTACGGACATAGAGGACTGTATAGGCGACCTCGATATTCTCTATATGACGAGAATCCAGGGCGAAAGATTTTCCAGCCGCGACGAATTCCTGCGTCTTCGCGACAGATATATACTCACTCCCGAAAAAATGGTTTCCGCAAAACCCGATATGGCGGTGCTGCATCCCCTCCCGAGAGTAAACGAGATAAGCGTAAGACTCGACGACGATCCGAGAGCCTGCTACCTGCGTCAGGCGCTCAACGGAAAATACATAAGAAAAGCTCTTATCCTCAAGCTCCTCGCCGAAGCCGAAGAGGAAAAGAAAAACGGCAAGCCTCGTATTCATAACGAAGAACACTGCTGCGACGAGCATACGGGCTGCGTTATGGGAAACGGCTTCGTGAGCCGCATAGGCGAAGAAATCTGCCGCGAAACGCCGGGCGAAAAACTCGTGAACGTCATCAAATGCGACAATCCCGCCTGTATAACCTCGACCGAGCAGGAGCTTGACGATATCTTCCGCCTCGCCGATCCCGAGCAGCACCTTTATCGCTGCGTTTACTGCGAGAAAAAGGCTTTCTACGACAAGGACGCGGAGCAAAAATAGTCGTTTATCTCCGAGAGTCAGAGCATTTATTCAGAAGCGGAGCCTTCGCGCGATTCTGCGCGGGGGCTTTTCGTTTGCGAATCGGTGGGAAGGCTTTTCGGTCGGAGGATTATTCGGAGATTACGGCGCGGACTTCGGAGATTCCGACGCAAAAAAACGCCCGCTCGGAAAAATCCCTGCGGGCGTACATTCAATCGATTGGATTATCAGAGAAGTCGGTTTCGCCGGGAGAATTATTTAATGATAATTCTGCCTTCGATAGCCGAGTATTTCTCGCTGAGGTTTCCGTTGAGAACCTGCGTGATATAGGTGATGAGAATCTGATTGTCGATCATTCCTTCGTCGATGAGAAGCTCGTTGTCGCAGAACATCGTATATCCGTCGCCGGCGTTCTTGAGCATATAGTTATGACAAGCGACGGTGTAGATCGCTTCGGGATCGATATCGACGTATTCGCCGTTTCTGAGAATCTGAACGTTCTTGACTCTGCGTTCGCCCGAAACTTCGATGAACATTCCCTTTTCGTCGGTGATTACCGAATTAGCCACGGAGGTATCGACTTCGACTCTGAGGCCGGAAATATGAAGGAAGCCGCCGCTTTCGCCGAGAGCGTAGGTACCGTCGGTGTATTCCTTCTGGGTGAAGCGGTAGGAGTGTTCGAGAGCGTCAAGGATTTCAGCGCCCGTAGCCTTTACCATACAGAGAGAGTTTCCGAAGGGATGGACCGCGATTATGTCCGCGTAGGAGATATCTCCCTTCTTGATGTTCGCGCGGATACCGCCGCCGTTGACGAAAGCGACGTCCGCTCCGGATACCGAACGATAAGCGTCGGCGCAGAGGTTACCGATAGTGGTTTCGCGGTTTCTGACCATACGGATTCCGTTGGCGTCGGTCGAATAAAGGTCTACGTCGCTCGAAGCAACGATCTTATTGACTTCTTCGGAATAGGTAGCCTTGATCTCTTCGATGTGAGCGGTCATTTCCTCGTCCTTTTCGGCGTAATCCGAAACGATTCCGAGAGAGATGTTTCCGTCGGGCGTGATAACGAGTTCGCCGATGTACTGAAGCTTCGTGCCGGTGGAAGCCATCTTGACGCTTCTGTTGTCCTTGTCGTTGACTACGCGGCAGGGAATGACGTTATGGGCGTGACCGTCGAGAAGAACGTCGATACCCGTAGTGTTTCTGATAAGCTCCACGGAGTTATAGGGAGCGGAGATATCGAGGTCGCCGAGGTGAGATGCAACGACTACGTAATCCGCGCCGGCTTCTCTGGTTTCGTCGATGTATTTCTGAACCCGGGCGTAGAATCTCGCGGAATCGTCGCCGTAGAAGCCGTAAACGAATTCACCGTCCTCCATAAAGTAAGCGGGAGTGGATTTAACGATGCTTTCGGGAGTGGAAACGCCAATGTAAGCGACCTTCGCGTGACCGTAATCGACTATGCTGTAAGGCTTGACCTGACCGAGCTTATTGTCGCCCGAACCCGTGTATTCGAGGTTGCAGCCGATATAGGTAGCGTCGGACATAGCGATAAGGCTTTCGATCTGATCCATACCGTAGTCGAATTCGTGATTGCCGAGAACGGCGAAATCGTATCCGACGTAGTTCATAAGACGAGCGGGGAATTCACCCTTGGAAACGGTGCCGATAAGCGCGCCCTGAACGGAATCGCCGCAGTCTACGAGAGTAACGTTGGGGGTATGCTTGCGGACCTCCTTCTTATAAGCCGCGAGTCCCGCGTAGCCTATGTTGTCCTCGATTCCGCAGTGAACGTCGTTGGTGAAAAGCACGACGATGTCCTTGCCGCTCTGAATGTGAACGCAGCCGCAAAGAACCGTAAGAACGGCGGCGACGACGAGCAGCGTCAACGCAAGAGTCAGTTTTTGCTTTTTCATTTTCACTTCTCCTTTTTCACGCGCTTTTTATTTTCCGACGGAAAACCGAAAAGAACGTCCGTTTTTCCGCCGTATACGTTTTGCGCGTCCGAATAACGATAGTTTATTCTTTTTTTCCGTTTAAGTCAAGCGTTTTCCGTCCGTTGCGGACAATGCGGGGAAACTTCCTCCGAAAAAGAAATCCGCGTGAAAAAATCGGGTGGAAATTATGCGGAAAATAAAATTCGGGAAGAAATTATCGGAAAGTATGAATCAAGTATTGACAAAGAATTAAAAAACGTTTATAATGAAATACTATCCCATTTTCCGAGAAGCAGCTCAGAATTTTCACGCGGGAAGCGAAACGGGTTGCGCGGAGGAATCCCGGGCAAAACTTATCGGAGGATAAAAAATGGAAGTATTCATTACGATTTTATTGTTTATCGTCGGACTCGGGCTGGTCGTCAAGGGCGGCGATATCTTCGTGGACGCGGCGAGCTTTATTGCGAAGGCGATGAAGATTCCCTCGTTTATAATAGGTGCGACCATCGTCAGCCTCGCGACGACTCTTCCCGAAATGATAGTATCCGTAATCGCCGCCGCCGAAGGAAACACCGAAATGGCTGTCGGCAACGCGGTCGGCTCGGTTACGGCAAACACGGCTCTCATTCTCGGCGTGGCTATGGTTTCGATGCACATAGTCTGCGAGAGAAAGCGTTTCGTCGTCCCGATTTCTCTTCTTATTGCGGCTTCGGGCGGAATCTGGCTGTTCTGTCTCGGCGGCAGGCTCAGCGTATGGGGAAGCGTGGTTCTCGCTCTTATTTTCGTGGGCTTTATGGTCTATAACGTCGTTTCCGCGAAGAAGAGCAGCAATACCGTACCCTCGGAAGAATTGAGTAAAGTCGCCGAGGAACACGAAAAAGCCCTCGAAACGCCCGAGGAGAATGAAGGAAAAACGACGAAGAAAACTATCGTCAAGAACGTTATTCTGTTTATCGTCGGAGCCGCGGGAATCGTCGGCGGAAGTCAGCTTATGGTAACGTACGGAAGCAAGATCGCAATTATGCTCGGAGTAGAGGAAAGAGTAATCGCTGTTACTCTCATAGCGGTCGGAACCTCCCTTCCCGAACTCGTTACGACCATAACCGCTATAATCAAAAAGGAATCCGCACTCTCCATCGGCAACATAATCGGCGCGAACATAATCGACCTTTCGCTTATTCTGCCGATATGCTCGCTCGTTTCCGGTCAGCAGCTTCCCGTTTCCGCGCAGAGCCTCGCGATAGACCTTCCCGCCTGCTTTATAGCTACCGTGCTTGCGATGGTTCCGATTCTCGTAAGACAGAAGACTTCGAGAATTCTCGGTATCATCTGTCTTGCGGGCTACGTAGGTTACGTAATCCTGACCGTAACGGGTTGATCCGGTCGATTTTCGAGTATCGCTTAACAGCCGCATTTCGTTCGAAGTGCGGCTTTTCTTTCGTCGATATACAAGTCGTTAAAAAGGAATTATTTCTTTACCCGTAAAAGAGAAGTAAGATGAGATTCGACGGCGGCGCAGAAGCTTTCGTAAAGCTCTTCGGGCGTCCGTCCTTTATAAATCACGGGCTTTTCCGTGTTGAGAGTCTTGCCGTAGAAGGCGTTCTCGGAATCGCAGTACTGCGACGTACCGATGAATCCTTTATATTTGAGAATATCCACTCCGTAGTGAGCGGAAGACTTTCCGTTGTTTTTGTTCATTTCAATCCTCGGGGTTTCCGTAATGCGCCGCGCAAAAATACCTGCGGGAGTGAAAAACCGATTTCGTCGGGAGCGAGCAAAATCCCCGAAAAAAACGGTTTTTATACGTTCGTAACGATATAAACATATAAATTACACTCTTTCCATAGCGCTTTACCGAAGGAGAGCTTTTTTTGCGCAACAAAAAACACTATATCCCGCGCTCCCCCATTACACCAAGGAAGAGAATCGGCATATAGTGTCCGTACTATGGCACCCCCAATGGGACTCGAACCCATGATTCTGCCGTGAGAGGGCAGCGTCCTGACCGCTAGACTATGGAGGCGTACTTTCGGATAAAACCCGAAATCCTCAGCTATTATACCAAATCCTTTTCGTTTTGGCAAGCGTTTTAAGGAGGTTTTATGCGATAAAAAAATTTCTGTTTTTTCTCTGAAAAATACGGCGGATTGTGTTTACAAATCCGGTTTTTGCATATATAATAAAAGTAACGGGCGGCAGCTGTGAGCAGTGATAATGCGTGAAAGCCCAACGCTTCCGCAAAATAAAAGCCGCAAGGAAGAATCCTGCCTTTCTCGACAGCGTTTTATGCGTCAACCACAAATCAATAAAGGGAGCGATGTCCGGCTATGATGTCAGGCCTCTTGCTGTGATGAAGCTAAAAGAACTTATTGTTCTCGGTGGAAGACAAAAGAAATCGGCTAGTTACCCACCTGTATCTTTTTACAGGTTGATCTCGGACGCATCGGTCTGGCGGGATTCTTCGATTTTCACTTTATCGGAGTGGAGTTGCTTTTTTGTTATGCTAAAATAAAGCGTCGATGTCATTAAAATGCCTGCGGACGCTTTTTTTCTTGCAAAAAAAGTCAATCGATAGTATAATGTAGGAAATAGGTTCCGTTTCGACCGGAATTAAAAAAATCAAACGTCCGTATTTTCGCGCGTTTCGGACGCATAAGAATCGGACGAAAAGGAGTTTAAGATGAGAGTTTATAATTTCTCGGCAGGTCCCTCCGTTTTACCGGAAGAGGTTCTTAAGCAGGTTCAGGCGGAAATGCTTGATTACGAAGGCAGCGGAATGTCCGTTACCGAAATGAGTCACAGAGGCAAATGGTTCTCCGCCATCGCCGCAGAAGCCGAGCAGGGCCTTCGCGATCTTCTCAACATCGGCGACGACTATCACGTTATTTTCGTTCAGGGCGGCGCGTCCACTCAGTTCGAAGCCGTTCCCCTCAACCTTCTCGGAAAGAACAACAAAGCCGATTATCTTGTGACGGGTAACTTTGCGACCAAGGCATATAAGGAAGCTAAAAAATACGGCGATATCCGTGAAGCGTCAAGCAGCAAGGAAGCCAACTTCACTTATATCCCCAAGGATTTCACCATCCGCGAGGACGCCGCGTACGTTCATATGACCAGCAATAACACGATTTTCGGTACGCACTATAATTTCGTTCCCGAAACTCACGGCGTTCCCATCGTTGCGGATATGTCCTCCGATATCCTTTCGCAGGAAATCGACGTTCATAACTACGCGGTTATCTACGCAGGCGCGCAGAAGAATATAGCTCCCGCGGGCGTAACCATCGTTATCGCGAGAAAGGACCTCGTGGACAACGATTATACTCTTCCTTACTGCCCGACTATGCTCAAATGGGCTACGCAGGCTAAGGAACACAGCCTTTACAACACTCCTCCCTGCTTCTCCATCTACGTGGCTATGCTCGTCTTCAGATACCTCAAGAAGAACGGCGGCGTAAAGGCTATGCACGAAAAGGACGTTTATAAGGCTAACCTTATCTATAACTTCCTTGATAACAGTAAGCTTTTCAGAAACGTTGTAAACAAAGAAGACCGCTCCATAATGAATATTCCGTTCGTTACCGGCGATCTCGATATGGACGCTAAATTCGTCAAGGAAGCCGAGGCGGCTGGCTTCGTATCTCTTAAGGGACACAAGCTCGTCGGCGGTATGCGCGCAAGCATTTACAACGCGATGCCCGTTGAAGGCGTCGAAAAGCTCGTTGAATTTATGAAGAAGTTCGAGGCTGAGAATAAATAATGAGAGAATTTTTAAGGCTTAACGAAATAAGCGGAGCGGTTTCCTCCGTTCTCAAAGACAAATATACCCTCGTGACCGAAGCTTCCGCGCCCGTAGGAATTATGGTAAGAAGTTTCAAGATGCACGAATACAATCCGCAGGAATCCGTTCTCTGCGTGGGCAGAGCCGGAGCCGGCGTCAACAATATCCCTCTCGACAGATACGCCGAAGAAGGAATCGTGGTTTTCAACGCTCCCGGAGCCAACTCCAACGCGGTCAAGGAACTCGTCATCACGGCTATGCTTCTCTGCGGAAGACGCATTATCCCGGGAATCGCCTGGGCGCAGAGCCTCACCGACGGCGAAAAGACCGTTGCCGAGCAGATAGAAAAGGGTAAATCCAAATTCGCCGGAACCGAAATTGCGGGCAAGACTCTCGCGGTTTACGGACTGGGCGCAATCGGTATGAAGGTCGCGAACGCGGCGGTCGCTCTCGGTATGAAGGTAGTGGGATACGATCCTTATCTTTCCGAAGCCGCAGCCAAGGCTATGAATCCCGAAATCAGAAGAGTGGACACGATAGACGAACTCATCGACGGCTGCAACTACATCACCGTTCACGTTCCTTTTACTCCCGAAACCAAGGAATTCGTCAATAAGAACACTCTTGCGAAGATGGCGGACGGCGTTAACGTCATCAACTGCGCGAGAGGAGAACTCGTAAACAACGCGGACATAAAGGAAGCTCTCGCTTCCGGAAAGGTCAACAGATACGTCACCGATTTCCCGAGCGCGGAAGTTCTCGGAGTCGAAGGTCTCATAACCATTCCTCACCTCGGAGCAAGCACGGAAGAAGCCGAGGACAACTGCGCCGTTATGACCGCGGAACAGATGGTGGACTATATCGAAAACGGAAATATCGTCAACAGCGTAAACTATCCGAGAGTTACTCTCGAGGCTCAGGGTAAAGTAAGAATGGTCGTTCTCTTCAGGGAATGCGCAAAGGAAGCCGTGGAAGCCAAGCTTGCCGAAATGAAGAAAATCGTCAATTCCGTCGTTCAGGTTAAGAAAGGCTACGGAGCCGCTCTCGTCAACCTCAGCGATATGCCTTGCGATAACTGCGTGGATTTCCTTAAAGGAATCGAAGGCGTTACGAAGGTTTACTTCCCGCATAAAGAATGCTGCTGCTGCAAAGCTTAAGACCGAAGCTTAAAAGCAAAAGCGATTTTTAATTCAATCTGACGTCCGGAGGGGCGGCGGCAAGAGACCGCTGCCTCTCTTTTTTTGCGTTCGAGGAGGACTTTTACGGCGAAAAAAGTCCGAAAACGGAAAAAGTCGGTATAAATATATCGAAAAACGGAATAATCGTTTTAAATTTCTTGACTAATCCGTCAGTATATGGTATTCTTGTTTAAAAGAAAGGCGTTTGGTTAATTAACGCCCGACACGGAGGTCAAGTATATGAACAGACAAGAATTGATTAAAGCCGTTGCCGAAAAAACAGATATGACGAACAAGCAGTCGGCTTTGGCTGTCGATGCGGTGCTTTCCGAAATTACGGCCGCTTTGCAGAGCGGAGACAAAGTCGTTCTTTCCGGTTTCGGTACGTTCGAAGTCAAAGAAAGAGCGGCAAGAACGGGTATCAATCCGGCTACCAAGGAAAAGATCGAGATACCCTCGTCCCGCCTTCCCGTATTCAAAGCAGGAAAGCAGCTTAAGGAAAGCGTGAAGTAAGTTTCTTTTTCCGTGCGCGACGATTCTTATGCGGTTTCGGGAGGGGTGAGTCCGCCGGCTCCGCGTAGGGTTGTCGGAATTTGTGATCATCGAGGCGGCTGCTCGTTTGCAGCCGTCGTTTTTTATACTATAACTCAGGAGGAAAGATTATGAATCCACAGATAACGATGAGGACCTATTTCGTAAACAAAGCCTGTTTCGAAAGGAACGAGAAATTCCGTCCGCAGCCCGACGTCCCCGTGAAAATGATTCCGGAATTCAAGAGGACGGTCTTTAAGGTCAGCGAAACTCAGGCGATAGTCAGGCTCGAAGTCGAACTTGCCGACAGAGGAGAACCCGTACCGTTTACTCTTTCGGCGGCGGTTTCGGGAATTTTCGATATGAACGACTGGGATACGAGCCCTATGCTCAGGAAGCTTCTCGCGGATATGGCGGCGACGACTCTTTATCCGTATCTCAGAGCGCTCGTTTCGACCGTAACGGCAAAAGCTTCCGTTCCGCCCTACAATCTTCCGATCATCAACATCGTCGGAGTGTTCAATAACGAAATGAAAGCCGTGGCGACGGACGCGACTCTGCAATAGGCGGAAGCTTAAAACGCTTTACAAAAGGGAAAAATTCTGCTATAATCGGAAAATCGGACAAAAAACGCAAAATGACTCGCGCGGCCGGAAGAAACCGCGGCGCGGCAAAGGAGCGACAGAATATTTATGTACAAAAAGGTTGATACGGGACTCAATTTCACCGAAAGGGAGAAAAAGGTCCTCGAATACTGGAAGGAAGAGAAGGTTTTCGAAAAAACAAACGAAGATACGAAGGGCAAGCCCGTCTTTACGTTTTACGACGGACCGCCGACCGCAAACGGAAAACCGCATATCGGCCATATCCTTACGAGAGTAATGAAGGATATCATTCCGCGCTATAAGATAATGAAAGGATATTCCGTTTTAAGAAAAGCGGGCTGGGATACTCACGGACTGCCCGTGGAACTGGAGGTCGAAAAGCTTCTCGGAATCAACGGAAAGGATCAGATAGAGAAATACGGTATCGAGCCGTTTATAAACAAGTGCAAGGAATCGGTCTGGAAATACAAGGGCGAATGGGAGAAGATGTCCGACAGAGTAGGATACTGGGTGGATATGGAGCATCCCTATATAACCTACGACAACGACTATATCGAGTCGGTATGGTGGAGCCTTAAAGAGATCGATAAGCAGGGACTTATTTATAAAGGACACAAGATAGTTCCCTATTGTCCGAGGTGCGGAACGGCTCTTTCGAGCCACGAGGTCGCTCAGGGTTATAAGGACGTCAAGGAAAAGTCCGCTTTCGTGAAATTCCGTATTCCGTCGAGGGAAAACACGTTCTTCCTTGCCTGGACGACGACGCCCTGGACGCTTCCTTCGAACGTCGCTCTCGCTATGAACGCAAACGAAGATTATACCGAAATCAGGTGCGGAGAAGAGAATTATATTCTTGCGGACGCATTGATTCCTTCGCTCTTCGAGGAAGGAACGTACGAGCGCATTTCCTCGAAAAAGGGAAAGGAATACGAATATACCAAATACGAGCCGCTTTATCCTTATCATAAGGGGAAGGAAAAGGCTTATTTCGTGACCTGCGCGGAATACGTTACGCTTACCGACGGTACGGGTATCGTTCATATAGCTCCGGCTTTCGGCGCGGACGACGCCGCCGTCGGAAGAGAATACGGACTTCCCTTCCTTCAGATGGTAAACGAAAAGGGCTGCTTCGTCGAAGGTACGGGCGAACTCGAAGGAAAGTTCTGTAAAGACGGGGACAAGATTATTCTCCGCGACCTTAAAGAAAGAGGACTCCTCTTCAAGGAACAGATGTACGAGCATAGCTATCCCTTCTGCTGGAGATGCGATACGCCCTTGCTTTATTACGCGCGTAAATCCTGGTTCATTAAGGTTACCGAGGCGAGGGAGAGAGTCGCGAGAAACAACGCCTCCGTAAACTGGATGCCCGATACCATAAAGACCGGAAGAATGGGCAACTTCATCGACAATCTTATCGACTGGGGGTTCTCGAGAGAAAGATACTGGGGTACTCCAGTACCTGTCTGGGTTTGCGACAAGTGCGGAAAAACTCACGTCGTCGGAAGCAGAAAGGAGCTTCACGAGCTTTCGGGCTGCGACGAGAATATCGAGCTTCATCGTCCGTATATAGACGAAGTAACCTTCGGCTGCGAATGCGGAGGAACGATGAGAAGAACGCCCGAGGTTATGGACTGCTGGTACGACAGCGGCTCCATGCCCTTCGCTCAGCATCACTATCCCTTCGAAAACAAAGACCTCTTCGAGGCCAATTTCCCTGCGGATTTCATCAGCGAGGCTGTTGACCAGACAAGAGGCTGGTTTTATGTGCTTCTCGTGATTTCTACGCTGCTTTTCGATAAGGCTCCGTTCAGGAACTGTATAGTTTTAGGCCACGTCAACGACAAGAACGGAATCAAGATGAGTAAGCATAAGGGCAACGTCGTCGATCCCTGGAGCGTACTCGACGTTCAGGGGGCGGACGCCGTCCGTTGGTACTTCTATACCGCGGGCGCGCCGTGGATTCCCACGAGATTCCACGCGGACGCCGTTTCCGAGGCGCAGAAATTCCTCAGTACGCTCTGGAACACCTACGCTTTCTTCGTGCTTTACGCCGATATAGACAAATTCGATCCGACGGCTTATTCTCTCGGGGACGCAAAGCTTACCGTTATGGACGAGTGGATTCTCAGTAAGCTCAACACTCTCATAAAAACCGTGGACGAAGGCCTCGAAAAGTACGATATCACCAACACGAGCAGAGCCATCGAGCAGTTTACCGACGAGCTTTCCAACTGGTACGTCCGCCGCTGCCGCGAAAGATACTGGGGAAGCGATATGACCGACGATAAAATCGCCGCTTACTGTACGCTTTACGAAGTTCTGACCAAGCTCTGTCTCGTTGCGGCTCCCTACGTTCCCTTCATAACCGAAGAAATCTACGGGAACCTTGTCCGCACCTTCCGTAAAGACGCTCCCGTATCCGTTCATCTGTGCAGATTCCCCGAATGCGACGAAAGCCGTATCGACGCGAAGCTCGAAGCCGATATGGATAACGTCATCGACGTCGTGGTTCTGGGCCGCTCCGCGAGAAACGCCGGTAATATGAAAAACAGACAGCCCCTTTCGGCTATGTTCGTTCTGACCGACAAATTCCGCGAGCTTCCCGAAAGCTACGTTTCGGTCGTGAAGGAGGAGCTTAACGTAAAGGACTGCCGCTTCGTAAAAGACGGCTCGGCTTTCCTTTCCTACGAGCTTAAACCGCAGATGAGAACGGTCGGACCCAAATACGGACCGCTCCTCGGAAAAATCAAAACCTTCCTCTCCGAATGCGACGCGGCTGCCGTCGTCGATACCGTAAGAGCCGGAAAACCCTACGTTTTCGAACTCGACGGACGCGAAGTAGAGCTTTCCGAAGAGGATCTGCTTATCTCCGTGAAGGATAAGGAAGGCTTCGTCGCCGCGAGCGACAAGGGAGTTACGGTCGTTCTCGACGTAACGCTGACCGACGAGCTTATCGGCGAAGGCTTTATGAGAGAGGTCGTCTCCAAAATCCAGACGGGAAGAAAGGAAAGCGGTTTCAACGTTACCGACCACATCCGCGTGGAATATAAGGCGGACGGAAAGCTCCTTGAAGTCCTCGATAAATACGCGGAAGGCATCAAAGCCGACACGCTTACCGACGAAATGAGCTTCAACGAAAGTCTTTCTTCCGAAAATTCCAAGGAATGGAGCGTTAACGGCGAAACCGGATTCTTCCGCCTGACCGTAATCGGATAAATTATCGGCTATAAATCCCGATGTAATCCCGATTTTCAATCTTAATATTCGGATATGAACGGACTCTTCGTTTAGGGGAGTCCGTTTTTTCGTTCTTTCGTCCGAGGAAGGCTCGTATCCAAAGGCTCGTAGTAGGTCAAACTCGTATCCGAAGGTTCGTTTCGGAAAACTCGTAGTCTAAGGTTTGTTTCGGGCGATTTTCGCGTTATTTCGTTCGCATAGGTCTGTTTCTCGTCCGGGAGTTCGTTTTATCGGAAATTTTTTGGTTTTGCCCGTGAAAAACGCTTGATTTTTTTTCGCGTCTATGGTAAAATTCGTTAGTGACTTCGGGCGTTCCTCTGGCATATACGCTTACCGAGAACGGCCGGCGGTTTGTTTTGTCGATTTTTTCGGCTTTTAAACGGTTTTTCTTCGTTCTTTCCGTGAAAGGGAAGACGGAATCACCGTTTTTTTCCGTGACCGACGACCGCCGCCGACGGGTATTGCCGCGTAAAACACAGAATGCGAACGAACGCCGCGTTATCAGGAGGAAAGTCAATTATGGATATCATTAAAGCTATCGAACAGGAAAGTCTGAGGAAAGACGTTCCGCAGTTCAAAGTCGGCGACACCGTAAGAGTTTACTTCAAGGTTATCGAAGGAAACAAAGAAAGAATCCAGGCTTACGAGGGTATCGTTATCGCGCGTAAGCACGGCGGACTCAGAGAAACCTTCACCGTAAGAAGAATCTGCCAGGGTATCGGCGTGGAAAGAGCCTTCCCCGTACACAGCCCCAAGATCGAAAAGGTCGAGGTCGTCCGCAGCGGTAAGGTTTCGCGCGCTAAACTCTATTATCTCAGAGAGCGCACCGGTAAGGCAGCCAAGATCAAGGAGAGCATTTAACTCCCGCGGGCCTCGAAGGCTTGAGCATAAGCGAACGGATAGCATTGCGGCGGTTCAAAAAATAAATAATTTTTTATTTTTTCTTGAAACGCTTGACAGAGAAGCTTCGTATGAGTTATCATATAAGTTGTTTCCGCTCAGCTTAAAAGACAATATTTTGATTCAGGAGAAAGAGAAATGAAGGTACGTCCGTCTGTTAAGCCTATGTGCGACAAGTGCAAGGTTATAAAGAGAAACGGCAGAGTTATGGTCATCTGCTCCAAGACACCCTCCCATAAACAGAGACAGGGCTGAACTCCGTGTTTCGTTGAGGGCAAGAACAAATCGGAATATATCTTTTGCGTCGTGCGTTTCAGCGGTTGGTTCGTATGAACGGGGCGCAGCGGCAGAATGATATTCCAGTCGCAATAGCGGGAGGCGAGTCGTTTTCCGCGGTTATGACGTTCAACGCGCCGGTATCGGGCTCTATTCCACTGCCGAAAGGCAAGTCCGCGCTGCCGGGGGCGCGTATTTATAAAATATATTTTGAATGGCGGAAAGGAGCTTTCCGTCGGATTTCGGCGCGTAAATCGCCGACCACATAATTTTCGGAGGAAACTATGGCACGTATTTCAGGTGTGGATTTACCCAGAGAAAAACGAATTGAAATAGGCCTGACTTATATTTACGGAATCGGTCTCAAGACCTCGCAGAATATACTGGCCAATACAGGCGTTAATCCCGACGTCAGAGTCAAGGATCTGACCGAGACGGATATAAGCAAGCTTCGTGAGTATATCGACCACAACATCACCGTTGAAGGCGATCTCAGAAGAGAAGTAAGCATGAACATCAAGAGCATGATAGAAATCGGTTCCTACCGCGGCGTCAGACACAGAAAAGGCCTGCCGGTAAGAGGACAGTCTTCCAAAACCAACGCCCGCACGAGAAAGGGTCCGAAGCGTACGGTATCCAAGGGCAAAAAGGCTGCCAAGTAATTAGGAGGACAGAAACGTGGCTCAGAAAAAAGTTATAAGAAAAAAGAAGGAGATGCGTCGCGTCGATAAAGGACAGGCGCACATTCACGCATCTTTCAACAATACTATCGTTACGATTACGGATGCCAACGGAAACGCTTTGAGCTGGTCTTCCGCGGGAAGTTTAGGCTTCAGAGGTTCCAGAAAGAGTACGGCGTTCGCAGCTCAGCAGGCAGCGGAAGTTGCGGCTAAGGGAGCGAAGGAATACGGTCTTCGTTCGGTTGAAGTCTTCGTAAAAGGTCCGGGACAGGGACGCGAATCGGCGATAAGAGCATTACAGACCGCCGAAATCGAAGTTACGATGATCAAGGACGTTTCGCCCATACCTCACAACGGCTGCCGTCCGCCCAAACGCAGAAGAATCTAGGAGGATAGTATAATATGGCAAGATATACAGAAGCCGATTGTCGTCTCTGCAGACGCGAAGGCTGTAAATTATTTTTGAAAGGCGACAGATGCTTCTCCGGCAAATGCGCTTTCACGAGAAGACCCGCCGCTCCCGGTCAGCACGGTGCGGCAAGGAAGAAGACCAGCGAATATTACACTCAGCTTCGCGAAAAGCAGAAGACCAAGAGGATCTACGGTCTTTGCGAAAAGCAGTTCCACGGCTACTACGTAGAAGCGGAAAGGATGAAGGGCGTTACGGGCGCGAATATGCTCGTTCTTCTCGAAATGAGACTGGATAACGTCGTTTATCGTATGGGTATCGGCGCGAGCCGCAGTCAGTCCCGTCAGCTCGTTACGCACGGACACATCACCGTTAACGGCAAGAGAGTCGACATTCCTTCCTATATAGTGAAGGCGGGCGACGAAATCGCGGTTAAGGAAAACAAGAAGGACAACAAATTCTTCACCGAAATCAAAGAAATGAAGAAGTCCGGAAATCTCCCCAAGTGGCTTGATTTCAATCCCGAAACCCTTGCCGGCAAGGTTCTCGCTAAGCCCGAACGCGCCGACATCGATCTTAATATCGAGGAGCGTATGATCGTTGAATTGTACTCCAAGTAATAAAGGAACTTTCGGATTGCTTAAAAGCGCAAGTTCAATTTATCAATAAGGAGGAGTAAAGTCCAATGATGGAAATCGAAAAGCCGAGAATGACCGTAGAGGAACAGGGCGACAACAATTACAGCGAATGTAAAGTAGTGGTCGAACCGTTGGAACGCGGTTTCGGCGTCACGCTCGGAAACGCGCTGAGGAGAGTTCTTCTTTCCTCGCTTCCCGGGGTTGCCTGCGTGGGCATCAACATCGAAGGAGTCAAAAACGAATTTTCAACGATAGAAGGCGTAAGAGAGGACGTTACGGAGATAATCCTTAATATCAAGCGGCTTGCGCTCAAGACGTCGGTCAGCGACAGAGACGCGTCTTTCCGTAGAACGGTCATCATCGATAAGGAAGGGCCGTGCGTGGTAAGGGCGAAGGACATCATAGCCGACGCCGATATCGAGATTCTGAAGCCCGATTCGTATATCTGCGAGATAGATAACGGCGGACATCTCAGGATTGAACTGATAATAGGATGCGGCAGAGGATACGTATCTGCCGAAAAGAATAAAGAAATCAACAAAGAACTGAAGCTGAACTACCCGATCGGCTTTATCCCCGTCGATTCCATTTACACTCCGGTGGAAAATGCGAATTATCTTATCGAAAGCGCGAGAGTAGGACAGAGCATCGATTACGATAAGCTTACGCTCACGGTCAAGACCAACGGCGCGTTCTCGGGAAGGGATATTCTTAGCCTTGCGGCAAAGATTCTCAACGAACACATCAATATGTTCGTAGAGCTTTCTGATATGGGCGGACTGCAGATTCTTACCGGAAGGGAAGAAGATTCGCAGACGAGAGTTCTCGAAAAGCCCATAGAAGATATGGATCTTTCCGTCCGTTCTTTCAATTGTCTGAAGCGCGCGGGAATCGCGACTATACAGGATCTGACGCGCAAGACCGAGGAAGATATGCTCAAGGTACGTAATCTGGGTAGGAAATCGTTAGACGAAGTTATCGAAAAACTGCGTGAATACGGCTTATCGCTCAGCAAAAATGACGAGTAATCGCAGGAGGACATAGATCATGCAACGTAAATTAGGAAAAGCAACCGATCAGAGAATGGCGTTGCTTAAAAATCAGGTTTCCGCTTTCTTATGGTACGGCAGGCTCGAAACGACCTTTGCCCGCGCAAAAGAAGTACAGAAACTTGCCGAGCAGTATATAACCATGGCAGTCAGGACCTATACCGACGTAGTCAAGGTTGAAAAGGAAAGAATCGTGGACGGCAAGACGGTCAAGGTCGAAGTCGTCAACGACGGAAAAGATAAACTTGCCGTAAGAAGAACGCTTATGGCCGAACTGAACGACCTTCAGGAAGTTCCCGAATTCAAGGAAAAGAAGAGAGATTTCGAACGCAGAACGGCAGGTATCAATCACCCGCTCATCGAAAAGATCTTCAACGAATACGCGCCCAAGTACGCTCAGAAGGCTGCCGACGGAGCCAAGGGCGGATATACCGCTATATACAAGCTCGGTCCCCGTAAGGGCGACGCTGCCGAAATGGCTGTAATCCAGCTTCTGTAAGGCGTTTTCGACGAATCGAAGCATAAGAACCTTTTTCTCAACGTGAAGAGGTTCTTTTTTTACGCAAATTTCCGAAAGACAGCCGCGGAGAGGGCTTAGGCGCGGCGGAATTCCGTTGCTTTATTTCGTGAAATATGCTACAATTGAGGCGTCGGAAAGGAAGCCGACGGAATATCGGAAAAATTAAGCCGAGGAGGCATAAATAAAAATGGAAAAATTCCTGTCCAAAAACGTAGAAGCCATACCGCAGAGCGGTATCAGACGCTTTTTCGACCTCATTCAGGGCAATAACGATTGTCTTTCGCTCGTCGTGGGCGAACCGGATTTCAAGACGCCCGACCACATCAGAGAAGCCGCAGTCGAGGCTATCAGAGAGGGTAAAACGAGATACACCTCCAACTGGGGGCTTCCCGAATTGCGGAGGAACGTATCGCGTTATCTCGAAGAAAGATTCGGAGTCGCCTACGATTACGAAAACGAGATAATGATGACCATCGGCGCGAGCGAAGCCATCGACCTCGCTTTACGCGCTCTCGTGGAGCCGGGGGACGAAGTTCTTATTCCCGATCCCGCGTACGTGGCTTATTCTCCCTGCACGCTGCTCAATTACGGCGTTCCCAAGGCGGTCAGAACCTTCGAGAGCGACGGTTTCAAGCTTACCGCGGAGAATCTCGAGAAAGAGATTACGGATAAGACCAAGGTCGTTATTCTGCCTTATCCGTCCAATCCCACGGGCGCGATTATGACCGAAGAGGAGCTTAAACCCGTAGCCGACGTTATTATCAGGCACGATCTTATCTGCGTGAGCGACGAGATTTACGGCGAACTTACCTACGGAAGAAGGCATTTCTCTATGGCTGCGATTCCGGGAATGAAGGAAAGAACGGTACTTATTTCGGGATTTTCAAAGTCCTTCGCTATGACCGGCTGGAGAGTGGGTTTTGCCTGCGCGGACAACGCTCTTCTCAAGCAGATGATAAAAATTCGTCAGTTCACGACCGTCTGTCCCGCGACTATGGCTCAGTACGCCTGCATAGACGCGCTGGAAACGGGCTTTAAGAACGGTTTTGCGGACATAGAGTATATGCGCGAAAAATACGACGAAAGACGCAGACTTATGCACGAGGGACTCAATTCCATAGGCTTGCACGCCTTCGAACCTCAGGGCGCGTTTTATATCTTTCCGAACGTTTCGGTAACGGGATTCGACGGAATGGAATTCGCGCTTAAAATCCTCGAGGAGGAGAAGGTGGCTATGGTTCCGGGAAGCGCGTTCGGAGATTTCGGCAAGAACAACGTCCGTATCAGCTACGCTTATTCGATAGACAGCCTTAAAGAAGGTCTTGCCCGCATCGGAAGATTCGTGGACGCGCACAGAAAGTAAGATTGCATTTAGGCGGGCTTTTAAGCGGAAAATTGTCTTAAAACGGGCGTAAAAAGCGCTCGAAGCGAGAAATTCCGTCCGGCGGAGAAAACGACGGACGCGGATTTCCGTAAGACCGATAGACCCGACGGAAACGAAAAACGCGTCGGAAAATCGGGAGTCCGTTCCGCGTCCGGGAATAAAACCTCGGGGCGGAGCGGACTTGCGGCGAAAACCGAAAGAGGGGATATTTTTTTGAAAAAAGCGCGTAAAACGCTTGTCAAAACGGAGTTTTTCGGGTATGATTACAACGGTAATGCGACGGCTGCGGAAAGAACGCGGCGGAGTTCGGCGCGGAGAAGGATTTTTCGCGAGGGACTGCAAAAGCTAAATTAAAGTTGCGTTTTTCGCCCTAAAAGGACAAAAAAACAGTTGACAGTCGGGCTGAAATGTTGTATTATTAACAGGCTTTCACGAGAGGTTGGAAGACAAGAGCGGACGCCGGGGTGTGGCGCAGTTGGTAGCGCGCGTGGTTTGGGACCATGAGGCCGCAAGTTCGAGTCTTGTCACCCCGACCAGAAAGGAAAGGGCCTTTAGCTCAGTTGGTTAGAGCGGTCGGCTCATAACCGATTGGTCCGGGGTTCAAGTCCCTGAAGGCCCACCAGTTAATTTAATTAACAAACCGCTTAAATAGTGGCCTGGTAGTTCAGATGGTTAGAACGCTAGCCTGTCACGCTAGAGGTCGAGGGTTCGAGCCCCTTCCAGGTCGCCATTTTTTTGCTTCGGTAGCTCAGTTGGTAGAGCAGGGGATTGAAAATCCCCGTGTCGGTGGTTCAAGTCCGCCCCGAAGCACCAGCGAAAGCTGCTGATGACGCAGGCTGCTAGTGTAGCTCAACTAGGCAGAGCAGCTGATTTGTAATCAGCAGGTTGCCGGTTCGATTCCGGCCACTAGCTCCATTTTAATATTGGGAAGATTCCCGAGCGGCCAAAGGGAGCAGACTGTAAATCTGCCGTCACCGACTTCGGTGGTTCGAATCCACCTCTTCCCACCAAAATCACTATATGTTGTATCAGGCAGAGATGTCCACCACAATATATAGTGTTTTTTATTCCCTTTTATATGTAATATCCGTCAAAACGGGGATTTTCTTGGGGACGATTTTTTGGTTCGCAGTATGTAAATTATCCTTTAGTTAAAGGCTTTTTGTTCCTGTTTTTTTCGTTTTCCGACTTTTAATTTTCAAAAAAAACGGGGATTTCCCGGGGATTAGGGATATTATAATCGTACCTGACGCGCTTACCGACGTCTTTCAGATATCTGTCGTCGAAATGAGTATAAACCGAATAGGTTACGTTCCTTGCGTCGGGTGCGTGTCCCGCCCAGACTTTTACGACGTTCTCCGGAACGTTACACATCTGGCAGCGCGTTATAAAGGTGTGCCGCAGATCTTTCAGCGTATATTTGGGAGCAAGATACGGTCTGGCTTTATTGTACAGCAGCTGAGTCCTCGTGTTTTCCAGTTTTATTTTCATCAGTTCGTCCATATAAGGCGCGAGCATAGGCGTTATCGGAATCTTTTTGTATTCCTTCTGTCGGTTTTTGCGTTTTTTGTTTTCACATATTATGAAGCCGTCTTCAAACCTTGCCGTTTCGAGTTCACACGGTCTCATTCCGGAATACAGCAGCAGTAAAAGCTGAAATCTGAAGTCGGACCGTTTCAGGTTTTCTACGAAAGTTTTCTCGTCTTCGAGCGTAAGGGCATGACCGTTTGTCCGATAATGCTTTTTTACCTTTATCCCGTCCATAGGATTTTCCGAAATAAACCTGTTGGATTTTGCGTAATCGAAGATCTGATGCAGGAGTCCATTTACGTCCTCCAACGTTCTGAATTTACCTTCCGTTTTTAGATTGGAGTAAATTTCCTGAATATCCCGATTACTTACGTCGCTTGGTTTTTTGTCGCCGATAACGGGATAGATATGTTTATTAAGTTTTTGGTAATGCCTTGTGAGCGTTGACGAAACGACATCCGGTGTTTTTACTAATTTCATATAGTCTTCGGCAAGTTCGCGGAACGTTTTAGGAGCGGATCCGGTTGTCTGCTTACTATTGGTTATGAGATATTCGTTTGCTCTTCTGATAGCTTCTGTCTTGGTTTTTCCGGAAAAGCTTTTTTCGTTTCCGTTTTTTCTGCAACGAGCCTCGAAGCTTCCGTTAGGTTTTTGTCTGAGTTTAATATTTTGGGTATAATTCAATAAATTGTTTTCCTCCTTGGCGGTTGAATTATTGTTATAAAACAAATTGTCGGCGATAATCCGACCTTTAAGAACGAGAGAAATCGTCAACAATTTATTCAACAAATCTATTATGTTTTCTATTTCTTCAAGCATAAGTTCCTTTTAGGTGGATTCTGCCTGTAAAAGGGAATATGCTTTGTTTCCTGCCGGAAACGCTTATTAAATTTTAATGCCGTTTAATTGCTGATTTAATATTTCCTTGATGATTCCTATGACAATAAGTTGGTTTTCGACGGAGAGAAGCAGGAAGTTTTTTCCGAGCATTTCTACTTTTTCTTTAATTTCCATATCCTGAGCGACAACGGAGAATTGTTTATTGTCGGTTGCAAAGTCGTTTTTGACCTGTATGACTCCCGTCCCGTAATCTTCGCGACCAAGAAGATAATCAGTTGATACTTGAAAAAAATCGGCAAGTTTAACGATATCGTCAACATTAGGAGAGTTATCTCCTTTTTCCCAACGACTTATATTTTGTTGTTTAATGGATGTTTTCTTTGAGAGTTCAGTTTGAGTGAGTCCTTTCTCTTCTCTTAATTCTTTCAGCCTTATATCGAAGATAGTCATTTTTTTGTCCTCACAAATATTCTACACTTTTTTGTGTATTTTGGTTGACTTACATAAAATTGTGTTATATAATTTTATTATACACAAATATGTGTAACAAAACAGCCCGGTCGGCAAAGACCAAAGGAGAACGGAAATGAAGGAAAGAACAGAAACAAACGTAACGAACGAAGAAAAGGTAATGAATGCAGTGGAAGGAATGAACGTAGTAAACGAAGAAGAGGAAACTCAGGAAAACGAAGAAATCGAATTAATGAATTCGGATTTCAAGGAAGCCCTTAGTCTTTCTCTTCCGGTACATCGGAAGGTATTCAAGACCAAGGACAAAAAAGAGCTTATGGGATATTACGTAATAGGCAGCGTCAGAAAGAGAGATATCGTGGGAAGTATTATTCCTGCGGACTTCGGAGGCTTCGATCTTCTGGATATAATCAGTTCGGACGAAGACAATCCGCCTATGCTCATAAGGCTCAAGTATTCTATGCCCAATACTCAGACGGGCGAAGTAGTATCCGGCTATACCTATGAAATGGTTTCGTTTGACCCTATGGTCAACGAATACATCAGATGCAAGGTTAAACCGCAAAGACAGTCGGATAAATCGGTAATAGAGATGTTATTCTCTATCGCATTCAGAAAACAGGAGGAAAAATAATGTTCGGAAAACTTTCCAGGGACAAAACGAAGTGGGTCATCGTATCCATAATACTCGTTGTGCTTCTTATAGGAGGCGTAATGCTTTATAAGCGTATAGACGACGGCGTAACAACCAAAAGACTCAGCAGTCTGGATTATGCGGTCGGAAGTATCGACGCAGCAACGGGTAAATACTCATCGGATAAAACCGCTATTTACACCAAGGAGTTTCTCAGTGCCAAGGACATTAAGATCGAGCTTAAAGAGAACTCAAACGTAAGTTACAAGATTTTTTATTATAAGGAAGATAAGACGTTCATCTCCGCATCCGGCGCGCTTACCGCAGATTATGCGGCAACGTCCAATCCGGAAAATACCAAGTACGTCAAGATAGTCATCTATAATCCCGACGAGAGCGAAATATCTACTCTCGGCATAATGAAATATGCAGGTGAACTTAAAGTCACCGTTGAGAAATAGGAGGTTGTTATGGCAAGCAATATAAGAGTCAGAGCCAAGACGCCAAGAAGCAAATCCATCAAATATGCGATGGAATATAACGCGGGTATCCGATCGGACGGAACGAGACTTTCCGAACGTGATAAAGGGTATCGTCTCGGTTACGTGTCCGCCGTCAACGCAATGAAAAAGAGCGGACGCAGAAAATCCAAGAGGTGACGAATGAACAACGCATTAAGCAGAAAGAAAGTTATAATTGCGTGTACAGTACTGGCAGCAGTACTGTGCACCTTTTGCATATTTATTGCCGGTTCGGAATCCTCGGTAACGGGAATAGAGCTTACCTTTGCCGAAACCTCGTCTGAGTTCGCAACAGTGGAGTACACTTGCGACTGGTGCAAGGGGACAGGGCATTTTTCATTTGAATCTAAGTGTTCCGCTTGCAGTGGAGAAGGTAAAATTGGTGATGTTATAACTTGTGTAGGTTGTAACGGAAATGGAACTATCACACATTCTTGCGACTCTTGTGGGGGTA
>ERZ779821.6-NODE-6-length-101809-cov-22.6889_pt1 | contig 101809 bp, 73 predicted proteins | sample MGYA00511884_ERZ779821 | MGnify/ENA primary metagenome ERZ779821 (study PRJEB29588, sample SAMEA2152664) | human gut metagenome | biome: human gut; feature: human-associated habitat; material: faeces | place: Denmark | collected 2008/2010 ... | reverse complement strand
TAATTCCTGCTGACCGAATCCTGAATGAACATATCCACGACTCTGTCGCCCGCGAATTCGACGATAAAGAACGCGATTACGCCCATTATCACCGCGATATACAGCGAAAGACGAACAGACTCGTTGATTTTACGCGAATTTTTGGCTCCGAAGAACTGTGAAATGAATATGCTTGCGACCGAAGCGGCTGCTATCCAGGTGAAATTCAGAACGAACATAAGCTTATTCGCCGCACTGACTCCGTTGTATGCGGAAGGATCGCTTACTCCGCCGTAAGAATTGATCATCAGCGAGTCTATGTATCCCGCAAGCGACAGCGTAAGCTGCTGAATCATTATCGGAATTATTATCCTTGCAACCTGTTTATAGAAATTCTTATCTCCTATAAACCTCTTCAGTTTATTCATTTCCTTATACCTCTGACGTAATTTCCCTCCGCTCGAAGCTTTCGGGCGGTGTCGTACATTATATTGCCTTTATTGCGATATGTCAATCGTTTTGACCGAAACCGATTACGCCTCGATATCGCATCAAGTGAGACGTTAACGCAATACTTTATCGATAATGCGTATGTTTGCGGCTTCAACGCAACGATAAAAGTCGTCGAAAAAATGCGTTCCTCTTTTCTTTACTTTTAGACGGAAAAGTGCTAATATATCCCGCGTTAAGGGATATTATTCCCAAAGGAGAAGATTGTGAACCTATGCGTCGTGAAAAGAAACCGGTCAATATCGACCTCACTGAGGGCAAGCCCTCGAGCGTACTTTTAAGATACTGTCTTCCGCTTTTCGGAAGCGTGATTTTTCAGCAGCTTTACAACATCGCGGATACCTTCGTAGCCGGAAACTTCATAAGCGAAAACGCCCTTGCGGCCGTCGGCAACAGTTACGAAATAACGCTTATCTTCATTGCGATAGCCTTCGGATGCAACATAGGCTGCTCCGTAATCGTTTCCAATTATTTCGGAGCGAAAAACTACAGGGATATGAAAACGTCCGTATATACTTCCTTCATTGCGGGCGGCGTAATATGCGTTCTTCTCGTCGTTTTCGGAACGATTTTCTGCGATAATCTTCTCGAACTTATAAATACGAAAACCGAGATATTCGCCGATTCGAAAATCTATCTCGACATATATATATGGAGTCTTCCTTTCGTATTTTTCTACAACATAGCTACCGGTATATTCGCGGCTTTCGGCGACTCGAAAACGCCTTTCTGGTTCCTTGCCTGCTCGTCGACCGCCAATATCGGCGGAGATATCTTCGCGGTAACCGTCCTCGGAATGGGAGTAGACGGACTCGCCTGGGCAACCTTCATCTGTCAGGGCATAAGCTGCGTTCTCGCGATGATATTCATATTCAAACGCCTTTCAGCCTTCGAAACGAGCGAAAAAAGCCGCATATTCTCCTGGAAGATCCTCGGACACATTTCCGTCGTCGCCGTCCCGAGTACGCTTCAACAAAGCTTTATATCGGTAGGAAATCTCGTTATTCAGGCGATAGTAAATACCTTCCCCGTCGCGGTTACGGCGGGATTCGCGTCGGCTACGAAACTCAATAACTTCGTAATAACCTCCCTTTCCACGTTCAGCAACGGTATATCGAACTATGCGGGACAAAATATAGGCGCGGGCAAAACCGAAAGAACGAGAAAAGGCTTCGGAGCTTCCTTTCGTATAATTATCTGTATAACCATACCCGCATCGCTGCTTTACGTCCTGCTCTCCGGAATTCTTCCGAACATCTTCATAACTAATCCTTCCGGACTGGCTCTCGAAAGCGCGGCTTCTTTCCTGAAAATCGTCGCTCCGTTCTATACGCTGATTTCGGTAAAAATGATAGCCGACGGTATTTTGCGAGGAGCGCGTATGATGAAGAAGTTTATGATTTCGACCTTCACGGACCTCTTTTTGAGAGTCCTTCTCGCTTATCTCCTTTCGCAAACCTCCCTCGGCTATAACGGAATATGGATGGCCTGGCCGATAGGCTGGACCATAGGCACGATAGTTTCCGTCGTATTCTATAAGACCATAAAATGGGATAAGCTTTCGGAAACGGGAATTCTGAGATAATCGGAAACCGTAACACTCGGATAATCTCCATCGGATAAAAAGGTTCGCTTCGGCGAACCTTTAGTTTTCTATCGAATCGATAATTCCTTTATTCGTTCTGTCAAAACCGACAGATATTCCTCCGCCCGCAATCCGTCCATCTGTATATGATTGAACTGAAAGGATATATTCACGAAACTTTTAAACAGCTTTTTCGTAACTCCGTTCCATATAATAAACGGATTATCGAAAACGCCGCTATAAGAATTGACAACGCCTTTGGTCGCGCCGTCCCTTACGACCGACGTCCCTATAACCGCAAGGTCTTCCCTGTTCTGATGTTCACAGCTTTCGTAAACCTTTTTCGTTATCGAATCGTAAGCCGCGGAAAATTCCCCGATATCCTCCGAAAACGGAATATCCGCATAGGAAAGCTCTCCGTTTCGGTTCAAGACAACTATGTCGATTGCTAAGCCTTCGTACAAATACAGTTTCTTTTTATTCGGAACTATAAGGAATTCTCTCCGTCCGCTTGCGACAAGCCCTACGCAATAGCACATAAGCATATTGAATCTGAATCCCTTTTTGCTCAATTTCACGAGATTGGAAACGTCTGCCGTCCTGAAAGTCGTAACCATAGGCATAGGCGCGTTCACAAACATATCGTAAGCCGCTTTTCTTCCGGCTTCTTCGGGCGTTATCTCTTTAACGGTAAACATTTAAGCCTCCCCGTTGCATATCTTTGCGTAAACTTCTTCCGGAATCATCGGAGAACATATCTCTGAAAGAAGCCCGTCGGATATAAAGCCCTTTTCCGCATACTCTCTTCCCGCTTTCTTTACAAGCTCCAATCTCGGCTTCGTGACCGAATCCGCCCGAGGCACGCCGAACATCGGACTTTCCGGCACCGTAATAACAATCCTTTTGCCCTTTTCTCCGCCCGGGAAAAGAAGTCCGAACTGCGTTACGGCAGGCTCGAAGTTATTTTTCGAATTGGGGAAACCGCAGCCGCATATCATTACGTATTTAAGATGTCCATAATCTTTTTGTCCCGGATGAAGATACCTGTCTCCCTCCTTTCTCATTGCCATAGACGAAAGCGGAAGCGTTCTGTCGATAAGGCATTTAAGCGGCGCGGGCATTCCGTAACAATAAAGCGGAAAGCTGAAAAGCAATACGTCCGAACCGAGTATCTCTTCCAGAATATCTCTCATATCGTCGTCGATAACGCATTGTCCGCCGTTCCGCTTACAGGTAAAACATCCTCTGCAATACTCTATACGCTTGTCCGTCGCCGTAATTATCTTTATTTCGGCGTCGCCCGCAGAAATCACTCCGTCGAGAAAAGCTTTGGTAATGTGCATAGTGTCGCTTTTTTCCGTTCCTTTCGGACTTCCGTTAAAAACCAGATATTTCATTATTTTTCACTCTCTTCCTTTCCCGTAAAAGCATCCGCTTCCTTTTGCAAAAGCACGAAAGTCTTGCTCAGAACGTATCCGTCGGCTATCGCGTGATTGAGCCTTACGCTTACGGGCATCATAAGTCTTCCGTTTTCCTCCCTGTATTTTCCCCAATTGACTACCGGCGCGAAAAACAGATATCCGTCCGGAAGCTCTACGTTCAGGGAATCGTAAGAAAACCACGGAACAACAGATGCGTCGAACCAATTGGGATGATTCTCCGAGTCGAGTCCGTATTCCCGCGTTTGTTTTGCTTTTTCCACGTCCTTGGCCGCGCCCTCGTAAAAAGCCTCGTAGTTTTCGTCATACGAAGTATACACAATCGTGCAGGTCTCGGTATCCTCATGAAAAACATACTGTATCGGATTGATTTTATCGAAACAAAACAATTCGTTCGTCTGCCATTTATAAAACATTTTATAGTCGTCCCTCAAATTGAGAACCTTGCTCAATACGTAAAGGAAATTTAAATAGAACTTGGTGCCGGTTCTATCCGAAACCTCTTTAAGCCCCGTAACGTCTATCCTTCCGGTCATCGAAACCGAGCATTTACATTCCGAAAAACGAATAAAAGCGTCTTTTCTGTAATACGACTCAACGTCGATTTTTCTGTAATTCGAATTCATTTATCCACCACCTGTTTTCTTCTTCTCTTTCAATAACGAAATCCGAGCGCAGCAAAACGTTCTCCGACGGAATATTGTCCCTCTCGGTCTCGGCAATAACCGCGGAAGCTCCGTTTTCTTTCGCCCACACGCATAAAGCCCGCACGGTCTCCGTCATATAGCCTTGTCCGCGATGATTTTCTCCGAGTCCGTAGCCGATTTCGACTATTCCGTTTTCGTCGGGCGGCGATTTGAAATCGAAAGAGCCTACGACCGTCCCGTCTTCTTTTCTGACTATCCAACGGAAAGTTTCCCATTTTTGACGGAGAGCGTTTCCCTGACATTTATCGGCTTCCGAATTCAGGACCGACTTCAGCCACTCGTCCGTCGGCTCTGCGTCGTAAACGACTCCCATCTCCTCGCAAAGCTCGTCCCGGGCGGATATCCATTCCCGCATATCTTCTGCGGTAAGAGAAACTATTTTCAGCCTTTCCGTTTCGATAATCTCCCTTTCGGGCGCGTTTTCGCTTTCTTCGAACCCTATAAGCGCGTCAACCGCGTTCATAACCTGCTGATAAGCCCCGTCAACCCATTCGTTGTCTCTGTGGAGAAGGATACTTCCGACTCCGTGCGTCAGAAAAACCGAAGTAAGCTCCTCGGACATTCTGAGCGAAGCTCCGCTCGCCGACAGATTATCTATAACCTGCCTGAGATACTTTTCGACCACCGAAAGAGAATGCTCCCTTATGGCTATTCTTACGCCGGTATGCATACCCGGAGCAAACTCTATACGGAATTGTCTGACTATATCTCTCATACAGTTAAAGAAAACTCTGAGAGCATTCTTCGGATCTTTTTCGGCTTCAGCCACGGCGTCGGAAAAAGCTTCCTCGTAAGGAATGAAAAAATTTTCCATCATGGCTGAAAGCATATCTTTTTTCGACTTGAAATAGTAGTAAAACAAGCCGACTTTACAGCCGGCTTCGTCGGTTATGTTTCTTATCGCGGTACCGTCAAAACCCTTCTCGAAAATCAAATCGGTAGCAACCTGCAAAAGCCTGTTTCTCGTACCTTCGTCGTATTTCTGTTTCCGCGCCATTTTTACGCCCCCCTCGTAATCGAATAGGGCTAAATTATAGCATATTCTTTTCTTACGGTCAATCGGTAACAACGACTTTAATAAAAAAATGAAATGTTTTTGCGATTATTCCACCGTAACCGACTTTGCAAGGTTACGCGGTTTATCGGGAGAATGCGATAAGGCAACGGAGGTGTGAAAGGCAAGGAGCTGAAGAGGAATCGCAGAAAAAACGGGCATAATCTCTTCGGGCGCGTCCGGAATCTCTATGAATTCGTCGCAAATCTCCGCATAATCCGAAAACCTGCTGATTCCGATGATTTCGGCTCCTCTCGCCTTGGTTTCGGCAATAGCCAGAGACGTTTTATCTCTGATTTCTTCGCGAGTCGCTATCGCAACGACTTTTACTCCTTTATCTATAAGCGAAAGCGTTCCGTGTTTCAGTTCGCCCGCAGGAAGGGCTTCGCAGTGAATCAACGCCGTTTCTTTGAGCTTCAAAGCTCCTTCGCAAGCCGTTACGTAATCCGCGCCCCTTCCGATAAAGAAAACGCTCTCATTCTGCGAAAAACGAAAAGCCAATTTCTTCGCAAAGGTTTCCGATTGAGCGATCAGCAGCCGTAAATTCGTTTCCGCTTCTTTTATTCCGCCGTAGCTCTTAGACAGGCTTTGTCCCCTGCGTCTCATAATAACTCTGCGAAGAATCGCGAAAAACGCCGTTATCTGCGCGCTGTACGCCTTCGTCGAAGCAACGGCGACCTCTCTTCCCGCACGGGTATAAATATCCGTTCCGCAGCGCGAACAAACGGAGCTGTTTCTGACGTTTGTGAGCGCGACCGTTCTTGCGCCGAAATTCCTCGCTATCTCCAGAGCCTTGAGGGTATCCGCGGTTTCTCCGCTCTGAGAAATAAAGAAACAAAGCGTATTTCTTCCCATTATCGGAGGAAAACAGACAAACTCGCTCGCAAGAACGCTTCTGCACCTTTTCCTCAGCCGCTTTTCGAACTCGAACGCAGCCGCGGCTCCCGCGTGATAAGCCGTTCCGCAGCCGACGAAAATAATCTCTTCGGCGTCTTCTATCGTCCGGCAGATTCTTTCCGTTTTTTCCTCGTCCTCGATTATTCCGGAATAAGTATCGGAAACCGCGCGAGGAATATCGTATATTTCCTTGTGCATATAATAATCGAAATCTCCTTTGTCCGAGTCTTCGATCAATTCTTCGGGCGATTCCGCTTTTCGTTCGACGGTTTTTCCTCCGTTATAAAAAACCGCGCCCTTTCCGTAAAGAACGGCAACGTCGCCCTCCTGCATTATACGGATTTCCTCGCACCCGTAAAGCGCGGGAACGTCGCTCGAAAGATAAACTCCGTCGCGGCTTTTTCCGATAATCAGGGGAGAATTCTTCCTTGCAGCAACAATCTCGCCGCTTTCGGACGATATTACCGCAAGCGCATAAGACCCTCGGACGCGTTTCAGAGCCTCCGTCGTCGCGTCGAGAAGGTTTTTGCTCCGCAACTCTGTTGCGATAAGGTGAGCGATAAGCTCGCTGTCCGTTTCTCCCGAAGGGAAAATCCCTTGTCTTTCCAGAAAGGCTCTGATCTCCGTCCAGTTTTCCAGCGTTCCGTTATGAACTATCGCCACTTTGCCGTCAAAAGAAAGGTGCGGGTGGCAGTTTTCTTCGGTTACTCCTCCGTGAGTCGCCCAGCGCGTATGCCCGATTCCGCAGCAAGCCGAAAGCTTCGGTTCGGATTTGAGTTTTTCGCCGAGTGCCGAAACCTTGCCGACGGATTTGACGACTTTAAGCTCTCCCTGCTCGCTTACGGCTATTCCCGCAGAATCGTAGCCTCTGTATTCCAGCTTTTCAAGACCGTCGTAAACGGCTTTTACAGCGTTTTTTCTGCCCGTGTATCCGAATATTCCGCACATAATTCCTCCTTTGCCGTATCCGACAGTATCCTGCACGCATTTTCGAGTTCTTCTTCGGAAAGAACCTCGCTTTCCGCATAGATTCTCAGAAGCGGCTCGGTCCCGCTCTCGCGGATTACCGTTTTTATATCGGGGAAAAGCTCCCTTGCCTTCTCCGAAAGCTTTTCCGCCGCTCCCTCGCGAAGGTTATCCGTTCCGAGATTCAAAGAGCGGCTCGGGAAAGGACGATAATCTTCGGAATAATCGGAAAAACTTCCCTTTTCGAGATATATCTTCCCGAGAAAAAGAGAATTTGCTATCGCGTCGCAGGTCGGCGCAAGTTTAAACAGCAGAAAATGCCCGCTGCTTTCGCCGCCGAAAACGCACCCCGCCCTTCTCATAAGCTTATGAACGTTTCCGTCGCCCACTCTGCTTCTGCAAAGAGTTATTCCGATTTCGTTCAAAGCCCGCTCAAGTCCTCCGTTGGTTAAAACCGTACCCGCAGTTTTACCTCCCAGCTCTCCTTTCTCCTGAAGATATTTCGCAAAAATATAAAACAGCCGCTCCCCTTCGATATATTTTTCTCCTTCGTAAACGGCCAGTCTGTCTGCGTCGCCGTCGTAAAGAAAAGTCAGATCGTAGTCTTTCAGCGGAAGATTTCTTCCCGACGAAGGAAACGCCGCTCCGCAGCCGACGTTGATTCTGCTTCCGCATAAAGAATCGTTGACCGCAGACACCGACGCCCCGCAGAGCGAAAAGACCTTTTCCGCAACCTTTCCCGCGCTTCCGAAGGCGCAGTCGATAAGTACCTTCAATCCGTCGAGTCTTCCCGCCGACGCCGCAAGCCGTTCCATATATATCTCGTCGGCGTTTCCGACTTCCTTTACCGAAACCGACGGAGCCGCGAAATACTCCTGCCTGCTCATAAGCTTTTCGATAACGAAAGCCGTTCTTTCGTCGATTTTAAAACCTCTTCCGTCAAAAACCTTGAGTCCGTTGTATTCGGGCGCGTTATGACTCGCCGATATCATCACGCCCCAATCCGCCCCCGTCCTCCTTACGAAATAAGCCACGGCATTCGTCGGAAGAATCCCGATATTTACGGGCGTTCCTCCTCCGTCGGCTATTCCCGAAACCAGAGCCGACAAAAGGTCGTTTCCGCTCTCTCTCGTGTCCCTTCCGATTACTACGAGCGGCGACTCCTTCGGAGAAATTTCCGAAAGAGTCCTTCCCAAAGAATAAGCGACGGAATTTTTTTCCGAAGAATAAACGAATCTTATACCGTCCGTTCCGAATAATCTCATTTTTTTCTCTCCTCGTTTTGTATTCCATAATATGCTTCGGAAAGATTTTCGGTCACTTTCGACTTTTCGTCCGGGAACCGCCATTAAACCCAATAATCTTCGATTTTTCAAATTTTTCTCCCGATTTTTTTGCGTAAAATAAATTTTCGACAAAATATTCCAAAATATTTTTTAATTTTTCCATATTTTTTTAGTAAAAACAGTTGCATAATAATAAAATTTGTGTTATTATAATTGCGTCGAAAGGAAAAAGCAAATTCGTTAACATATTTATACATAAGAAAATAAAAATCCAGGCAACAACGCGAATATAATAATTGATCCCATCCCATCGAATTCAACGATCCGAACGGACCGTGAAAATAAATAATTTTTTGAGGAGAACGCTTTATGATGAAGCCAGCTCTTTTAGTTATCCAGGAAAACGATGCCGAGACTAATCAACTTGTAAATTATATGCTCGACTCGGATTATTTTTCTTCGGTTGATCTTACCGGCGACGGACAAGCCGCCTTACGGATTATCGGACAGAAGCATATCGACTATGTTATAACCGATCTTATTCTACCCGTTATGGACGGAATCACTTTTATGCGCAAATGCCAGCTTTTAAGCGTCCCGCCCGATTGCTACGTTCTGACCTCGGTTACCGCAGGCAAAATTCTTTCGGAAGCCTTTGCGTCGGGGGCAAAATATTGTTTTATTCGTCCGTGCCATCCGTCGATTATTCTCGATAAGATTATGGATTCGGCTTCGCGTCCGCTTCCTCCGGCTCCGGTTACCACAGCCGTAACCGAAAATTCCTTCAGATATCAGAACCGCTCCATCGACGAGCGCATTACCTCCGTTTTTATGAGTATCGGCATACCCGCGCATATAAAAGGCTATCATTTCCTTCGTTCTGGCATAATACTCGCCGTTAACGATCCTTCCGTAATAAACAGCATAACCAAAAGACTTTATCCTGCCATAGCCGAAGAATACGATACCTCCGCCAGCAAAGTCGAAAGGGCTATAAGACACGCCATCGAAGTTGCCTGGAATCGCGGTAAAATCGAGAACATAAACTCACTTTTCGGAATAAAAGTATACTCCGCCAACGAAAAACCTACTAACGGCGAATTTATCGCTCTTCTCGCGGACAAACTTCTCCTCGAAGGAGATCACGTCAAAAAGAACAGAAAAAAACGAAAGGAGGTCGATGACGATAAGAAAAAGGAAAATGAAGAAGAGAACGACGTCTGACGCCTGACCGGGGTTGGCTTCTCCCCGTTCCTCGGGAACGCGTACGGCTCGTTCGGGAGGCTGTTTCAATGCAGCCTCCTTTCTTTTTGCGCAAACGGCTTTTTCAAGCGATTCTCTTTACAAGAAAAACAAAAAATGCTAAAATTAAACTGTAGAGATGACAGATATTCTCGGCAGGAGGTGAATCTATGGCTAAAAACGCTTCGGGCAACGATTATTTTAAGCAAAGAGACGTCGTCAACAAGCAAAGACTCGACGCAGTTATCAAAAACGACCTTCCTTCGTTTTGTCTTCAATTTTTCGTCGCGATCGAAAACAGAACGACTATGCTCACCCGTCTTAATTATGCCTACGACCTTCGCGTATTCTTCGATTACTGTATAAGAAATATCGACAGGTTTTCCGATTACGACGTAAAGAAATTCGGATTCGGAGATATGGAAACGGTTACCGCGTTTGAAATCGAATGCTTTTTAAGTTACGTTTCGATTTACGAAAAAAACGAAGAAGTTCAGAAAAACGGAGAAAAGGGTAAAGCGAGAAAACTTGCGTCGATAAGGGCTTTAATGAACTTTCTGTATAAAAACGACTATATTTCCCATAACGCGGCGGCTAAAGTCCAGACTCCCAAAATACACGAAAAAGAAATAGTCAGACTTAAGGGCAACGAAATTTCCGACCTGCTCGAAACGGTGGAAACGGGTACTGGAATGACTCGCCATCAGAAAGCTTTTCACGACAAAAACAAACTCAGGGATACGGCAATAGTTACCCTCCTTCTCGGCACGGGCATACGAATAAGCGAATGCGTGGGACTGAACGTCGACGACGTGAATTTCGCCGACAATTCCTTCGTCGTTACGAGAAAGGGCGGAAACCGCGTTATTCTGTACTTTTCGGAAGAAGTCGCCGAAGCCCTTATGCCCTACCTGGATTATCGCGTTTCGGACGAATCCGTAGATAAAAACCAGAAGGCTCTTTTTCTTTCCAAATCCAAAGAACGGCTCTCCACTCGCTCGATCGAACTTCTCGTCAGAAAATACTCTCAGCTGAGCGTTCCTCTGAAACGGATAACTCCGCATAAACTGAGAAGCACCTACGGCACGGAACTTTACCGCGAAACGGGGGATATTTACGTAGTCGCGGACGTTCTCGGTCACCGCGACGTCAACACGACCAAAAAACACTACGCCGCGATAACCGACGATATACGGAAAAAAGCCTCGGACAAGGTCAGGCTTCATAAATCGAAAACGGAGGAATAAAACACGACCAATGCAGGAAATCCCACAGAAAAGAGAACGCGTACTGCTCGTTTACGTTTATAAAGACAACGAGGACGTCAAATATATTCTCGACGAACTCACAGGACTTGTCGAATCTGCCGGAGGAGAAGTCGTGGATACGGTGATTCAGAAAAGAAACGGCATAGACCCGCAGACCGTACTCGGAAGCGGAAAGCTCGAGGAAGTCGCAAGATACGCCGAAAATCTCGATATAGACGCGGTTATTTTCGAGAACGAACTGACTCCCTCGCAAATTGCGGCAATAGACGAGATAATAGACTGTAAGGTAATAGACAGAACCACGCTTATTCTCGATATCTTCGCCTCGCGCGCAAAAAGCGCCGAAGGTAAACTTCAGGTCGAACTCGCGCAGATGAAATACAATCTTCCGAGGCTTATCGGCTCGAGAAAGGATTTATCCCGACTCGGTGGCGGCATAGGTACGAGAGGTCCGGGCGAAACAAAACTCGAAACGGACAAACGCCATATAAGAAAACGCATTTCCGTACTCGAAAGCCGTATCGACGAAATCGAAAAAACCCGAGCCAATCACAGAAAAAAGAGAGAAAAAAACGAAATTCCATGCGTGGCTCTCGTTGGTTATACGAACGCGGGAAAATCCTCGCTTCTGAACGCTTTGACCTGCTCCGACGTATACGTCGCCGACCGGCTTTTCGCAACGCTCGATCCGTCCGCGAGAAAACTCGTTTTCGATAACGGTTCTTTCGCCGTTATAACGGACACCGTAGGCTTCATAAGAAACATTCCCACGGACTTAATCGCATCCTTCCGCTCCACTCTCGAAGAAGCTCTCCACGCAGACCTGATTTTAAACGTCTGCGACGTTTCCGACGCAAATCACGAAGCTCATTGTTCGGTTACTTTAAGAACTCTCGAAGAACTCGGCGTAACCGCTCCCGTCGTTACCGTTTACAACAAATGCGACCTTTTGCCGCGCACTTCTCTGGAAAGATATTTTTCGTCCGGAAAACTTCTGGTTTCCACAAGAACGGGCGAAGGCTTCGTTAATCTTAAAAAGCGTATAGAAACGGCTTTATTCGGAGAATCGGTGAATTGTCGGCTCGTTATCCCCTATACCGACGGAAAGGCTCTCGCCTCCCTCAGAAAGAACGCGGTTATTCTGCGAACGGAAATTCTCGACGACCGAATCGCTTACGACTGCGTGATATCGGAAAAGCTGCTGCGCGAATATTCCGCATATCTGGACGCGCCTCGGAAAAAGATTTTTTCTCCTCTGTCCGAAACAAATCCCGCGCACTTTCCGCAGTGAAATCAATTTACGTATAAAACAAACGTTTTTAGAGCTTTAAACACTTGTCAATCCCGAAAAAAAAGTGTATAATACAGAAAACCTATAAAACGTTCGGAGGGAAAAATTATGTCGCGCTCGGATAAATCTGAAGAAGTCCTCGCTCAGATACAGGATTTCATCGAAAAGAACGGCTATTCGCCGACCGTAAGAGATATTATGAAGAGTATGGGGTTCAACTCGACCGCTACTGTGCAATACTACTTCAATAAGCTCGAAAAAATGGGCAAAATCTCAAAAAAGAATAATATCAACCGCTCTCTCAGTCTTAAAAATCAGGAAAATCCGATTACCGCAAATCAGCAGAAGTTTCCTTTGCTCGGACGAGTCAGCGCAGGTCTTCCTATTTTCGCGGCAGAAAACATAGAAGAGTATTACTCTCTCCCCGGGAACCTTTTCAGAGGCAGCAACCTGTTTTTGCTCCGCGTCAGCGGTGACAGTATGATAGGCGCGGGTATTTTCAACGACGACCTTATCATCGTCGACAGCGAATGCTCTACGAAAAACGGAGATATAGTCGTCGCGTATATCGACGGCGACGTTACCGTAAAGCGTCTTTTCTATCATAACGACCATATCACCCTTCACGCGGAAAATCCCAAATACGCGGATATGGAATTCACCGACAACGTTTCCGTTTTGGGTAAGGTCGTGGGAAGCATTCGTCAATTCAACTGGTAGTTTTCCCCGTTCCTACAATAAAAACCGAATCGACTCGGTCGTTTCGGTTTTGTCGTCGGGTGTTTTTAAGCGTTCGCACGGCTCTGTCTGAGCATGACCGCGCGGACGCTTTTTTGCGTTATTTTCCGGAATGATATCGCTCCACGATTTTCTCCAGCTCGTCTTCGTCGATAAATCCTTCATCCGGAGCGGTCGAATGAAGTTTCTGCGTCGCAAAAGTCTGAGCGTAATCCAAAGCTCTTTCGGGATTCTTATCCTTCGCGTAATAATGTACGAAACACGAGAACAACGCTTCTCCCGCCCCGCTCGTGTTTGCGAAGCTTTCGTTTGTCGGTACCGGATAATGCCTTACCGAATCGGTATCGCGGATATACATCATCGCGCCCTCTTTCCCCATTCCTATAACTATGATTTTACTCGAATACGCCGCCGCAAGCTGACGGATAAAGCCGTATTCGCTGCCCTGAATAGCGGAATTCGAAAGGAAAAGAATGTCCGCGTAACGCATAAATTCGAGATTGAAACTGTCGTGAACGTCGCTTATCACGTGGCAGTCGGTCGCTACGGGAATATTCAGCTGTTTGGCTCTCGGAAGCAAGGCTCTCGAAAAATTGATGTTGCAAAGAACGGCGAGTTCGCTCCTCATAAGCGCTTTATCGGCGTTCTGAACGTAAGACTGATTCTGAACGTCTTTAAGGTCGCAATAAATCTGATTGTTCCCGTCCTTGTCGTAAAGCACGACCGAATGACAGGTCAGGTCGAGCTGCTTTCTGACAAGACGCGTGTTTATTCCGCATTCACGTAGCTTTTTCAGGGCAAAATCGCCGTAAAAATCGTTGCCGATAAGGGAAACCATATCTACTTCGTCCCCCAATCGCGACAAGGCTCGGGCTATATTGAAACCTACGCCCGAAACCGAACTCGTAACGCTTCCGAACAGATAATCTATCGGATAATATCTCACCGGAAAGCCGCGGACGGGTACGGACGTTTCTATATTGACCAGTCCCGAAACCAAAATATTCATTTTTCCATATCTCCGAAAACCGACGGAACCCGACGGTTATTTTTGCCTGAAAATCAGGTCTCGCAAAAAAGCAGCGCGGAAAGCTTCTTGGTCTGCGGCTGCATATCGAAAGGCAATACCGTTACTCTTCCGTATTTTTCGCCGAGAAGAGCCCTTACGGTATCTTCGATTCCGTCGCAGTCGTTTACGAGAACGACGAGCTTTTTTGTCCTGAAAGTCTTTAAAAATCTCCGCTGATTATCGCTGAAAAGGTCCTTGATTTCCATAAATCCCTGTAAAGGCTTTTTGACGGGCATACTGCTGCCCTTTTTAATAAAAACGTTTTCGTTATCCGAAAGAAGGTCCGTAATAACCGCGGAACAATCTCCCGAAACAAGCGTATATTCCTCTCTTATTCTGTCCTCTATCGTCCTAAAAGCCTTAGAAAAGAGTTTATCGTTGACCGGAAGGCGCATATTCGGTCTGACGGGAATCTGTTTTCCGCAAAATCTCACGGAAGCCTTTCTGTCGCCGCCGATAAGATTGTACTGCATACCCGCGTCGCTTCTGTACGCAGTGTAAAAATTCACCTTTCCGAAAACCGAGCAAAGCTCTTTATGAAGCCACGCGGATCCCATAAGAGATTCGCCCGCACATTCTATCGCAAGAATCAGACGACCGTCTATATATACCGCGTTAAGGGAAACGAGTTTTCCTTCTCCCGTAATCGGGCTGAAACTTTTGATTTTGAACTTACCCGCAAAGGTTTTGACCGTTTTGATAAGTACGGACGCCCATTTATCGCATACCGCGCAGGAATCTATATCGGACACGAGTCCCGTCCTCGGATCCTTGTATCCGAGCGTAACCGCATCTTTTTTATGCGAAAAGAAAAGCGAAATATGATTTCTGTATTTATAAGGGAAAAAGACCTTTTCGACAGGCTCGATTTTTACTCTTTCGCCCGCAAACTCCAGCCTTTTTTTGAGTGCGTCGGCTTTTGAATCGAGACGGGCCTGATAACTCACGTGTGAAAGCGAACAGTTTCCGCACGAATCGTAATAGGGACATATCGGTTTTTCTCTGTATCTGGAGGCTTTTACTATCTTTTTAAGCTTCCCGTAATAAACGTCGTCGATTTTATCCGTAAGCGTAACTTCCGCCGTTTCGCCCGGAATAATTCCGTCGATAATCACGTCCTGACCTTTGTATTCGCCCAAAGCCCTGAGGTTTTCGGTATAATCCGAAAATTCTATCTGCGTCTCGATCTTCATTCTTTCACTTCCTATGTATCTTCCGACAAAAGACGCTTTCTCCGCGAAGGAGAAAAGCGTTCTTTAATTTATTTTCCGAAAAGCGCGTCCGAAATCAGTCATCCGAAATAATCGTAAACCGATTCCAGTCTTTCGGCGCCGTCTATATGGTTCTTTTTCTCCTTTACGGCGACTTTTTCCTTGGGTTCGCTTCCTGCCGGAAGACTTCTGACCGTCTCCGTTCCTTTCTTTTTTCCGCCGAAAAGACCGAGAATCTTATCCCAAAGTCTTCCGAGGAACGACTTCTTCTTCGTTACGGGAGCAGGCGTCGCAGTCTGATTCAACTCTACGATTTCCGGCTCGACAGCTTTCTTGTATTCCTCGGTATCGAAAGTTTCCGTCAACGCCGAAGGAGCTTTTCCGCTGAACTTGTCGATATTTCTCGTCCTCTGAGGCTTTGCCTTTTCCGCGGATCCCTTTTCGCTCTCCGTTTTTTCGGTCTCGGGAAGGGGCTTTTCCTCTTCTTTTTCCTGACCTCCGTAACGAAGACCGGACTCTATCGCCGCATTTGCCGACGCGTTGCTGAAAAAGACGACTCCGTCTTTCTTAATCTCTCCGACGACACGCGTGGAAATGCTGTTTGCAAGTCCGTCGCCGAGACCTTCGGGAGTATCCTCGACGCTGAGTTTGTATCCCGCCTTTTCCGAGAGGGTTTCTTCTCTTTCGACGGGCGGCAGCTCTTCCGCGTCGGTTATCATTACGTCGTCTTCGGACAACTCGGTTTCAGCCGCGTTTACTGCTCCGGACTGCGCGGTAAATTTCGCCGCTTCCGTTTCTACGCTGTCGGCTTTCATCCGGACGGAATCCGCCTTCATCTGAACGACCTCTGGACGCATCTGAACGACTTCCGGATTCATATTGACGACGCCCGGGTTCATATTGACCGTTTCGGGATTCATGTTTACCGTCCCGGGGTTCATCGTAACGGTCCCCGGATTCATCGTAACCGTTTCCGGATTCATCGTAACCACGCTCGGATTCATAGTCACGGTTTCGGGATTCATAGTGACTACGCTCGGGTTCATCGTAACCATACTCGGATTCATCGTAACGGTCTGCGGATTTATGGTAACCGTCTGCGGATTTATCGTTATGTTCTGCGCCATTCCGAAGGGAGTCAATCCTCCGCCCATAACCGTGTCCATCGGAATACAAACGACCTTCTCTCCGTCGATAACCATTGTCTTGTACGGAGAGTTGCCCGAATTTTCGCTCTGCAAATAAGACGTCGCAAGTGCGGACGGACGTATTTCGATCGGAACGTCGACTATCTGTATTCCGTCGGATTCACGGCGTTTTATCGGCCTGTCATCATCTTCGTCCTCGGTCTGCCCTACCGAATAGCTTTTCTGCTTTTGCGCCTCTCTTTTCTTCTTCGAAGTGGAAACGTACCCTCCCCTGAAATCGGAAACGCCTATGCTTTCACCTTGTGAATCGGAATCGTCCTGATCTTTCGAAATAATCGGATCGACGACGCGTCCCTTTTTATCGGGGCGGACTTCCGCCTGAAATTCGAATCTTGCTCCGTCGTTAAGGAAGTCCAGCGTTTCTTCTACCGACACGTTGTCAAAATACTGGTCGGGAAGATTCAATAACTTACCTTTCTCTACGGAAGCTTCGTTTTTGTCTTTTGCCATTTTTAACCCTCAGTTCCCTTTTCCTTATACGAACCCTTCTCCGTATAAATAGTATAATACCATAAAACGCGGATTATTGCAACAAAAATAGCTTTTTCTTCCCGAATTTCCTGCGTCGGTATATTTTAATATATATTGCGAAGGGAAAACTCTTCGCAATTTTTCGTTTTTCGGAGGAATATTTTTCAATTTCGGAAAGTCCGCAGAATCGATTCTGATAAATTCGGTCCGGCCTCGAAGTAATTCCTCCGACTCTTTTTTACCGAAAGTAAAAAATACCCCCTTGGCAATGAGCCGAGGGGGATATATTCCCAAAGTAAAGGGGAATGACGGATATTATCTTCTTCCGGTATCGATATTGTCCTTTTTTCTGTCGCTGAGGGCCTCGACCGGATGGGGCGCAATTTCGTATCTGTAATCCTCGCCGTTTTTGTCGATATAAGTCTTTATGACCTTATGGCTCGCGACCTCTCTGAGATTCGTATTAACGTCGTCCTGATAATCGAAATAGTGATAGTCGTCCGAAAGCTTGCTTATATCTATATAGCCCTCTTCCTTTGCCGTAAGAGTAACCTCGTTACGGAGAATATCTCTTATATATTCCTTATGCTCGCGAAGCTTCAGAAGTTTGGGGAATTCTCCGCTGCCTACGACTTCCTGATATTCCTTGCCGTCGTAAATCCTCAGAATCTCGGCTGCCGTCTGGACGTGAGCAAGCTCTATATCGAGATGCTGCTCCCATATTTCCTTGACGGAAGGATCGGTTTCGTCCATATACATACTGTAATACAGATAGCATTCGAGATATTCGTGAAGAAGAAGATTCTCGACCCACGTTCTGCTCGTATCGATAAAGCTTCCGTACATAGATACGTGCTGCTCTTCTATCATCGCGATTTCCGTATATAGTTTTCTCGCCAAATCCGTCTGTTGGAAGGAACCGACGTTCATATAATAATTCATCGTCTGCTGCTCTGCTGCGGTTATAAGACAGGCGTGAAGAATCGAAGTAAGGTCGGCTTTTTCCGCTCTCAGATGACGCTTGACTTCGTCCGTCGGATATCTGTGCTCCGCGATAGTAGGTCTCCCGGGCATTATCTCCGTATATCCGCCTACGAGTCTTTCCGCGTGTATTCCCTGCTCCATTTCGAGAAGGTCCGCGTACCTGTAAAGATGGTCGAAATCCTCCAGAAGCGCAAAATTAAGAGCCTTTACAAGATTCTTATCGGGTTCGTTGACGGCTATTTCCGCGGTAAGATCGACTGCAAGCTGCTCGTAGGAAATCGTCGTTTCGAGAGGAGTTTCGTCCTTCGGTTTTAATGCGGCAATACGTTTCTGCTGTTGCTGTTCGCTCCTTCTGAGAACGGCAAGGTCCCGTCTGAGGTCGTTGTTGTTGCAGTTTCTGTGGAACTGATGCGAAAACCATACCTGCTCGAACTCCGTTCCGTTCATCAGTATGATTCTCGTCTTCGTGTAAGGATCAACGGTATTCTTGTCGTAGCTCTTGGGCGCAAGCTGCTGCCAATCCATAAAACAATCGTTGAGTTTCGGTGCTTTTTCCTTGAAAGGATTGAATCCCATCGTCTGAATCTCCTTTTTTCCGCCTCGAGGCGTATTTGAAGTTGATTATTATCAATACGGATTAATTTATACGGATACGGAACAAAAAAAACGAATTTCCCGAAAAACTCGATGAAATGAATATTAACCGCGATTTGCGGCAGAATAAGACTTATGAAGAAGAAAGTAGTTATATGCGGCGTGGATACCTCGACGCTGCCTAAGATCACGGCAAAAGAATCCAAAGAACTTATGGACCTCGTGAAAACGGGAGACAAAGAAGCCCGCTCGAGATTCATTATGTGCAACGTAAGACTGGTTTTATCCGTTCTTCAACGCTATTCGCCCAAAGTCAACAATCCCGACGATCTGTTTCAGGTAGGCTGCGTGGGACTGGTCAAAGCCGTAGACAATTTCGATAATACGCTCAACGTAAGATTCTCGACCTACGCCGTACCTATGATCGTGGGCGAAATCAGACGCTATCTCAGAGAAAGCAACTCCATGCGCGTTTCGAGAGGAATAAGAGATCTTGCCTACAAGGCTATGACCGCGCGCGAGCAAATCGAATCCAAGGGCGAAAAAACGGCTACTCTCTGCGATATAGCGGCTCTTCTCGACAAGTCGGTCGGAGAAATAGTTTACGTTCTGGACGCGATTTCGCAACCCGTATCGCTTTACGAACCCGTATACGGCGACGAAGGCGTTCTGATTATGGATCAGATAAAAGACCCCGGAAGTTGCGACGAAAACTGGCTTACGGAGGTTTCTCTCGCAGAAGCGATAAGCCGACTCACCGAAAGAGAAAAGACGATCGTTCTCAAGAGATATTTCGAAGGAAAAACTCAGGTCGAGGTTTCGGGAGAAATAGGAATCTCTCAGGCGCAGGTGTCGAGACTCGAAAAAAACGCAGTTCAGCGCATAAGAGAATACGTTTAAGGAGAAAAACAATGGATACGAATTTCAGAGAACACCGATTAAGCTTTATCGAACCGAATATAATCTTTCCGTTTTACTCGCCCGTTCTGACGGAAATGTACCGCTTCGATCAGTTCGCCTTTCTTTTCGACGAAGACAGCGTCTTTCCGACTTACAGCGAAGAGTCCGCGGACGAATCCAATCCGGAAATATGAAAAGCGAAGCGTTTTCTCCGTCGGATTTATAACTTCGGCCGCATTTAACGAAATCAGTCTATCCTTCCCGTCAGACGACCTTCGGGATTAAGCGTTCTGAATCCGTCCTGCCTGTAAAACTCGTAAACCGCAATTGCCACCGAGTTCCCGAGATTGAGCGAGCGCGTATCCGAAAACATAGGTATTCTTACCGCGTTTTCGTAGTGCGCTTTGAGTAAGCTTTCGGGAAGTCCTCTCGATTCCTTTCCGAAAACGAGAAAATCCCCGTCCTTATATTCGAGCTCGGTATAGGTCCTTCGTCCTTTCGTCGTAAAATAATAAAAATTCCTGTCCGGATACTTATTCAGAATCTCGTCGAATCCGTCGTAATAGTATATTTCCGCGTCTTTCCAGTAGTCGAGTCCGGCTCTTTTGAGATGTTTGTCCGTAACTTCGAATCCCAACGGTCTTACGAGATGAACCGCCGACCTCGTCGCGACCGCGGTTCTCACTACGTTTCCCGTATTCTGCGGAATCTCGGGTTCGACGAGAACTATATTTACTTTCATTTTTATGGCTCCTTTGTAGGATTTACAATTAACTTTTCAATCCGTTTTTTCGTAAAAGCTCCGACCGACTCTTTTTCGCGTTCAACGGTTCCGTTTATCGTAAAAAGCGTCGGTCTGTTTTTCCCCGCAATAAAAATCCTTGCCTCTTTTTCAGCAAAGCCTTATAAGCTCGTTCTGTCCGAGCGCGTAAACGAAGGCCTTTATATCGTAGTCGGGAAGAAGCTTCGCGACCGCAAGTTTATAGCTGTTGAGCTGAATATAATACCTTTCTTTTATTCCGCGAAGACTTCCCGTGTACTTGTAATCCACGATTATCGCACGTTTTTCTTCTTTGTTTACGGCAAGAAGGTCTATCGCTCCCTGAAGCATCGTTTCTTCGTCCGAATCCACGCCCTCGACAAGCTCGTTCACGGCAAGATTCGATACGAAACGCTGCTCGAAAAGAAGAACGCAGCCGTCTATAAGCCTTCTGAGCTTCTCGTCGCGCGTCGTCTTGACGACTATCTCCGGCTCTATATCGTCGTAAATTTCCTCTTCGATAAATCCGTCTTTAAGAAGCTCCTTAGCGAAACACTCCACGGTTTCGCTGTCGGTCGGCGCGAGCCTCACGCATTCGATGAGCTTATGATAAGCCGTGCCGAGAGCCGTATTTTTCTTCTGCTTTTTAAGCCGCTCTATGTCCGCGTCCATATTCCCGAAAGGTCCCGAAAGAAAGGCGGGAATACTTTCTCCGTCTTCGTCCACGAAATAATCCCTCCTGAACTCGGAATCTTCGAACTCGCTTTTAAGCTTGCTCGAAACGACTTTACGCGGAACGAAAACCTTTTTTCCGTCCGAAAGGTCTATTATCTCAATCTTTTCTATTTCTTCCTTAACGTCCTCCGCCGCGGCAAAAACAAGTCTTGCTTTCCGCTCTTCGTATCTTTCCGACGGAAGAGGGAAATGCGATTTTTCTTTTTCGTACCCGACGAACTCCGAAGAATAACCCCTCCGCTTTTCGTCAAGCCCGTTCTCCGCGTCCTTCATAAAAAGAGAATTCAGCCAGGCCGCCGAAGAAATAACCGTATCGGGCCGTTTATCTTCGGAAACGACGGCTTCCTTCGTTACGAAAAGTCCGTATTTCGCCCGCGTCAGAGCGACGTAAAGAAGTCTGAGTTCCTCTTCCGCGTCGCGTCTTCTTCCTATCGAATAATTTGAAGAATAGGTCGCGCAGTCGAGAATCTTCCTTCTTTGCGGATCGTAGCACTTCATCGTTATTCCGCCGTTTTTGTCGCAGATAACGAGTTTACTCTCCAATCTGAACCGCCCGTCCGTTCCCGCAAGAAAAACTATCGGAAACTCCAGCCCTTTGGACGAATGAATGGTCATAAGCTTTACCGCGTCCGCGTCGTTGACGCCCGTAACGTTCCCCGATAATTCGCAGTCCTCAAGAAACCTCAGCATACTGCTGACCGTTCTGCATTCGGGAAGCCCGTCTATTATCTCCATAAACGAATCCAACGCCGATATTCTCTCGCTTCCCCTTTCAAGCGAATAAACGTATCTCCTGAAACCCGACTCGTTTACGGCGATATTTACCAGCATATCCGCAGAACATACTACCGACGCAAGCTTATAATAATTAAAAAGCTTTATGAATTTTTCGCATTTCGGCTCGGAATAATTCTTCTTTACCTTGTCGAAAAGGCTTCCGCTCTTGTCCGAAGCGGCAATCGCACAGACTTCCCCGAGCGTAAAGCCGCCGAAAAAGCCCGTCATAACGTTATACATACTGAGGTCGTCGGTCCGATTCGAGATTATGCGGAGAAGAGAAACTATCTGTTTCACATCGTCGCCTCTGAGAAAATCTCCGCTCGAAGAAAGTCTTGACGGTATTCCGTCGCTTATAAGGCAGTTATATACCGACGAAAGCGTTTCTTTTTTCCTCGCAAGCACGGCTATATCCGAAAAAGTAATCGCTTTTTTTACTCCGTCGGCTTCTATTTCCGTTCCGACAAGGCTCTTGATTTTTCGGGCGATAATCGTTCCTTCCGTATCGCGGTCGGGCAGATCTTTTTCGATTTCGTATATCTCCCCCCGCTCTATCCTTTCGGTAAAGCCGATTTTTTCCTTCGGCTTTTTCTCGTAATTGATTATCCTGACGCCCGAAGCCTCGGATTCTTTCACCGAAACCGTACCCGAAAGCATAGCTTCCGCCGAATAATCGCAGCCCCCGAAATCATCCGTCATAATCGGCGAAAAGACTCTGTTCACAAAATTAAGAATCCGTCCGTCGCTTCGGAAATTCCCGTTCAGATCTATAACGTCTCCGCCTTCACTTTCAAAAAGCTTTCTCCTTTTTCGGAAGTTCTCCGGCTCGCTCATTCTGAATCCGTAAATACACTGCTTCACGTCTCCCACCATAAACGAATCGGCTTTCTCCGAAACGAGAGAAATTATCCGTTCCTGAACGTCGTTCACGTCCTGATATTCGTCCACGAAAACGTAGGAATATCTTTCTCTGACGGCTGTGAGAACCTCGTCGTTTCCGAGAATCCTCATTGCGTGGCTCTCGAGCGAAGCAAAGTCCAGCAATCCCGATCCCACCTTCTCTTTTTCGTACTGCTCGTCGAATTTCAAAAAGATTTCCACGAGTTTGTCGCCATAAGTCCTGCTCCTTAAAAACCTTATTGCCGCGCCTCTCCGCGTCTGGCCTTTTATCGCCGAAAAAATTCTGTCAAGGTCGCTTTTCAGAGCTTTTTTTATGGACGAATAAGCCTGAAACGCCTCCTTATCCGCAGCGGAATCGTTCCTGCCCGAACGCACCGAGGGAAATTCGTTCTCCGCAAAATAATCCCTCAATCCGAAAACGTCGAAGGAATAACCGCAGTTCAGAATCCTCAGAAATTCGGCAAGTGCGGATTTGAGCTTTTCGTTTTCCGCGCAGGCAAACAGTTTTTCGGCTTTTTCCGAATAGAATCTTATCGAAGCTTCGGCGTTTTCTCCGAGCTTTTTTATATGGAAATCGAAAACCGACCGATAATTTTCGTTCCTCCGAAGATACTCATTAAAATCCGGAATACATTCCCTGAACGAAAGCATATCTTCGACTATCTCGGAAAGCCTGTCGTCGCTCCTTTTCCCCGTAATCCCGATAAGCTCCTGAAAAACGGGATCTCCGCTCTGATAATATTCCGAAAAAACCCTGTTCATAACGCGCTTCTTCATCGCGGAATTCTGCCATTCGTCCATAACGGCAAAATTCGGATCCACTCCCGCAAAATAGAAAAACGTCCTCACGAGCTGCGCGCAGAAAGAATGGATCGTTCCTATCGTCGCCGCGGAAAGTCCCGACAAAACCCTGTGCATTTCCGGGTGCGACGAAAGCTCCGCCGAAAGTCTTTCTTCCATTTCGGCGGCAGCCGCGTTCGTGAAAGTAATAACGAGAAGATCCTCGGGCTTTGCTTTTCCTTCTTTGAGAAGCCTGACGATCCGGTTTATCATAACCGTCGTTTTTCCCGTACCCGCGGACGCGGACACGAGAATCTTCGCGTTATCGCTTTCTATGGCTCGTTTTTGTTCTTTCGTAGGTTGAAACATAATCAAAAAGGCTCCGCCCGCAAAAAATGCGGACGGATTCGGAAGGTTATCTCAATTTCAGCGATTCGAGTCGCGCGTCGAGTCTGGCTTTGAGATCTTTATAGCTTTCGAGTTTCTTCTTTTCTTCGAGAATGAGCTTTTCGGGCGCTTTCTGAACGAAGCCGGGATTGTCGAGCTTTCCCTCCGCCCGCTTAATTTCGCTCGTAACCGTTTCCAGCTCTTTTGAAAGACGGGCAATTTCCTTATCTTTATCAACGAGGTCGCCCATAGGAATATGAAGCTCTCCCGCCTTGCAGACGATGGAAACGCTGTCCTTGTCTTCGGTTTTGTCGGTAATCTCCATATATTCCAGTCCCGCAAGCTTTTCGACGTAAACCCTTACGCTTTCGAGCGCGTCCGCAGCTATCGAAGGCCTGACGAAAAGCCTTATTCTCCTTGACGGAACGACGTTCATCTCCGCTCTCGCGTTACGGACCTTCGTTATCATCTCCCTGACCTCTTCCATAAGCTCGGCTTCCGCGTCGAAAACGAGTTTCTCGATGAATTCGGGATACTTCTCGAGCATAATCGTCTTTCCGTGATTCGGCGTGGACTGATAAATCTCTTCGGTTATGAACGGCGCGAGCGGATGAAGAATCTTGAGAATCTTGTCCAGAACGTAAACGAGAACGCTTATGGTGGTCGTTCTGCTTTCCTCGTCCGTTCCGTAAAGCACGGGCTTACTGAATTCTATATACCAGTCGCAGAACGTACTCCATATAAAATCGTAAAGCTTCTGCGACGCAAGACCTATATCGTAATTCCCGATATTCTCGGTAACTTCCTTTATCGTTCCGTTAAGAGAATGCAGAATCCACTTGTCCGCAAGAGAAAGCCTGACTTCGGAAATATCTTTGAGTTCTCTTCCTTCCGCGTTCATAAGAACGAAACGGCTCGCGTTCCAAACCTTATTCATAAAGTTTCTGTTCGTCTGAATCTTATCCGTACTGAATCTGAGATCCGTTCCGTTGGAAACTCCGTTGAGAAGGGAAAAACGAAGAACGTCCGCGCCGTAGTTGTCTATGATTTCGAGCGGATCTATTCCGTTTCCGAGAGATTTACTCATTTTTCTGCCTTCGGAATCCCTTACAAGACCGTGAATTATTACGTCTCTGAAGGGAACTTCGTGCATATCGCGGAGAGACGAGAAAATCATTCTCGAAACCCAGAAGGGAATTATATCGTAGCCAGTAACGAGTACGTCGGTCGGGAAGAAGCGTCTGAGGTCCTCCGTTTCGTCGGGATAACCCATAGTGCTGTACGGCCAGAGCGCGCTCGAAAACCACGTATCGAGAACGTCTTCGTCCTGATGAAGATGTTCGCTTCCGCATTTCGGACAGCATTTCGGCTCTTCCTCGAGACAGATCTCCGCCCCGCAGTCCTCGCAGTAATATACGGGAATCCTGTGTCCCCACCAGAGCTGACGGGAAATGCACCAATCCCTTATGTTTTCCATCCAATGGAAATAAGTCTTTTCGAAATACTTCGGAACGAACCTGATATCTCCGTTTTTAACCGCGTCTATCGCCGGACCGGCAAGCGGTTTCATCCTGACGAACCACTGCTTGCTTACCATCGGCTCGACCGTCGTATGACAGCGGTGACATTCTCCGACGTTATGGGTATAATCCTCGATCTTGACGAGCTGTCCGAGCTTCTCCATTTCCGCGACGATTTTCTTTCTCGCTTCGAAACGGTCGAGCCCGCAGAACATTTCCCCTCCGACCTCGTTGATAACGGCGTTATCGTCCATTATCTTTATGAGCGGAAGATTATGACGAAGTCCGACTTCGAAGTCGTTGGGATCGTGCGCGGGAGTAATCTTGACCGCACCCGAACCGAAATCCTTTTCCACGTATTGATCTGCGACTATCGGAATCTCCCTCATAACGAAAGGAACGATAACCGTCTTTCCGATCATATCCTTATATCTCTCGTCGTCGGGATTCACCGCAATCGCGGTATCTCCGAGCATCGTTTCGGGACGCGTCGTAGCAAACTGAATGCTTTCCTTTCCGTCCTTCGTATAGTACTTGAAATGCCAGAGATGCGAAGCCTGACTTACGTATTCGACTTCCGCGTCGCTTATAGCCGTACCGCACTTGATGCAGCGGTTGATTATCCTCGAACCTCTGTAAATCAGTCCGTCGTTATACATCTTGACGAAAACGTGTCTTACCGCTCTCGAAAGATTCTCGTCCATAGTAAAGGCTTCTCTCGACCAGTCGCAGCTGCTTCCGAGCCTTCTGAGCTGCTCGACGATTCTTCCGCCGTACTGCTTTTTCCAGTCCCACGCAAGTTTAAGGAAGCCTTCTCTTCCGACCTTTTCTTTGGAAAGTCCCTCCTGCTTCATCTTTTCGACTATCTTGACTTCTGTCGCGATCGAAGCGTGGTCGGTACCGGGAAGCCATAAAACCGAATATCCCTGCATACGTTTCATTCTTATAAGGCAGTCGGGAATGGAGTTGTCCATAGCGTGACCGAGATGAAGCTGACCGGTGATATTGGGCGGAGGCATAACGATGGTATAGGTCGGTTTTTCCGGGTCTTCGTCGGGCTTGAAAAATCCGCTTTCTTCCCACCATTTATAGAGTCGGGTTTCGAATTCCTTTGGTTCAAACGTTTTGTTCATTTTCTTACTCTCCGTTGTTTTTGTATAAAAAAAGCCGTAATCGTCTTACAGGACGAATTACGACAATCCGCGGTACCACCTGATTTCGGGCAAAAAGCCCGCACTCGTTTCCGACAACTGACGGGTGCCAATCCGTTCCTCACAAAAGAGCAAGGACGGCTCAACGGGCAACCTTCGGTTCCTTCGCGACCGTCTCACACCGACCGACGGCTCTCTGAACGACTCCGTAAACCTACTCCTCCCGCATTCCGAAAAACTTCGTTCTTCCGAAAACCTCCGTTTTTCTGCGCCTTTCGGATTATTCTACCACAAACGCCGCAAAAAAACAAGCGTTTTCCGTCGGTTTTACGAGTTTCCGGCGACTTTTTCGTTTTTTCGTTATTCCTCGGATTCGTCGTTTACTTTTGAGGTTAAAACCCGAAGACTTTAAAACGCACTCAAACGAAAACGGAAGAGAAAGCTTCTTCCCTTCCGTCCGAAACAAATCAAAAACCGCCGACAGAACTCTGCGGACACGCAAAAACCTTATCCCAAAGAATCGTAAAGATCCTTGACGAGACTTTCCGTGTCTTCGAAACCTATGCAGTTATCGGTACGGCTGACTCCGTATTCGCCCGAATCCGAGCGGCCTTCGAAAAGATAACTCTCGAGCATAAGACTTCCTATGACTTTATTCCTCTCGCGGATAATGCTCCGAGCCGTTTTTATCTGCTTGATTGTCTGCTTCGAGCTGTTCGCGTGAGAACAGTCGACCATAACGAATCTGTTGATTACGCCGTAATTTTCGCAGAGCATAAGATAAGTCCTGAGGCTGTTGTCGCTGTAATTCGGATAAAAGACGCCGCTTTCGTCCACGAATCCGCGGAATACCGCGTGAGCGTAGGGATTGCCCTCCGTCCTGACCTGCTCGCCCTTCAGGAGGAACTCCTTGGGCGTATTTACCGAATAAACCGAACCCGCAAGCGACATAAGGTTTCCGCCAGTGCTGTTTTTGACGCCGACGGCGACTCCGAGACCGCTTCCGACGTTTCTGTGCTCCGGATTTTCGCTGCTTCTCGCGCCTATGAAATAATAACTCACGAGGTCGTCGTTATAGTCGTAATACTCGGGGTAAAGAAGCTCGTCGGAAATCGGAAGCCCCGTTTCTTCTATGATTCTGCGCATCATTCCGCGGCTTCTGCGGACGCCTTCGTCAACGTCTACGGAAACGCCTTCGGGCTGATACATCATTCCGAGATAACCTTCGCCGTTCGTTCTCGGCTTTGCGGTAAAAACGCGCGGCACAATGACGAGTCTGTCGTCGTATCTGTCGCTCAACGCTTTGAGCTTTACGCAATACTCGGCAACCGCGTCTTCGTTATCCGCGGAGCACGGACCGCATACCAAAAGGAATCTCTTATCCTTGCCCGAAACCAGATTTCTCAGCGTTTCGTCGTTATCCGCCTTGACCGACGCAATCTTTTCGCCGACCGGAAGCAGTTTTTTGACTTCCTCCGCGGTAATAACCTTTTTTACCCTTTCAAACATAACTCACCGATCTTCTTTGGGAAAAATTACCGGACGCGCCGAAAGCCGCCCGACAAGCGGATTCCGTCCGCTAAGCCTTAGTATAACACATATCCTTCCTTTTAGTCAAGCGTAAAAAACGGAACTTTACGGAGCTTTATTCCTTTTCCTCGCGGAACGACCGCGCAAAAACCGAGACTTTCTCGGTCTCCGCGGGAAAAGCCCGTCAAAACTATCGTCCGCGGCTTAAAACGCTTGAAAAAAACGACGGAATAGGATATAATTCAGGACTGAGGAGAACGGAAAACCGTTTTCCGCAAAAACAAAAAACGAGCCGAAGAATCTTCGGTTCGGAACGGACGGAAAAAATGGATATTTACGGACTTCAAAAACTGACTCTTTTGGACTTCCCCGGCAGAACCGCCTGCATCGTTTTTACGGGCGGCTGCAGTTTTCGCTGTCCTTTCTGCTATAACTCCTCTCTCGTCGATAAAAGCGCTCCTTCCTTGTCCGAAAAGGACGTTCTCGATTACCTTTCCGAGCGCAGAAAACTCCTCGACGGCGTATGCGTTACGGGCGGAGAGCCTACTCTCAACGCGGACCTTCCCGATTTTCTCCGCAAAATCAAAGCCCTGGGGCTTCAGACAAAACTCGATACGAACGGGGCCTCTCCCTCCGCGATAAAGGCTCTTATCGACGACAATCTTCTCGATTACGTCGCGACCGATATCAAAAATTCTCCCGAAAAATACTCCCTTACGGCTGGCTGCGCGGTCGATACCGACAAAATCGCCCTAACCGCACGGATTATCCGAAATTCCGGAATCGAGTTCGAATTCAGAACGACCGTAACCGAGGAGCTTCACGAGGAAAGCGATTTCGACGCAATCGGAAAATGGCTGGGCGGCAAAGGCAAATACTTTCTTCAGGCGGTTACGGACAACGGAGAATTGCTTTCGGGAAAGTCTTTTCACGCACCGTCGTCGGAAAAGCTCGGAAAATACGCCGGATTGCTTCGGAATTACGGCTTCGACGCAAGCGTAAGAAAAGCGTAAATCCGGCTCTTACGGAAGGTTTTCAGCTTTGCGCGGAATCGAAGCTTCCGACGAAAAACGCATTCCGTTTCAGAAAACGGAAATCAAAACTTATCGGATAAAAATCAAACGACCGGAAATCCATCCGGCCGTTTTTCTTTGGGTATTTCTTACGTACGGCTTAAGCCCGACGCTCGGTCTGCGGTCGCCCGCGCCGCAGTATCGTCAGCAGCCCTTGGAGATTCCTATACCGCCGCAGCAGAATGCAAGCGCAAGGATCGGCGCGAGAGAACAGGGATTGATGCACAGCGTAAACTGCTTATCGCCGCACTTTCCGCAGCCGCAGAAAACGATAAACAGAATAAGCACTTTTAATGGGCATAGGGATTTTTAAGGTTTTAAGTTAAGCGGCATAGCAGAACGCTATGCCGCTTCTACTGTTTTAGTCCTTGCCTGTACGGTTATCTCGCTTGGAAGGCTAACCGCGCCGACACAATTATATACAATTTTGACCTTTTGTGTTTTAACGTCGTCAACCTGTTCCGCTTCGTATACGATTATCTTTTCGATGAATGTACGAAGTATCTCGGCATTGACTTCCGTTATGTCGGTGTATTTATTTACCAACCGAAAGAATTTCTCTACCGCTTCGCCCTCGTCGCGTGCTACGGATATTTCTTTCCGCAACACGTCAATCGTTTGCTGTAACCGTTTTTGCTCGGCTTCATACGTTGCCGCCATTTTCTCAAATCGCTCGTCGCTTATTTTTCCGCTGACATTATCTTCATACAATCGCTGAATAATACTGTCAATTTCGGCAACGCGGCGCAATGCCTTATCCAAGTCCGCATTGTTTTTGGCTTGCAATCTTTCAAGTTCTCTCGTTGACCTTTTCTTGACCGCATCCAAAAACTCCTGCTTGTTTTCTCTTGCGAACTGTGTAACTCGGCGCAAATCCTCTAAAACGATTTTCTCGACATCTTCGAGCCGTATAAAATGCGAAGTGCAAAAATACTTTCTCTTTTTACGATACACCGAACATACGAAATAATCTTTTTGTTTCGGATTTCTCTGTCTACGCAAATATAACTTATGACCGCAATCACCGCAATACAGCAATCCCGAAAACGGACTCGGCTCGCCTAATCTATCCAACTTGCGTTTACCCTCTCGAATTTTCTGCACGGCGGTAAATGTTTCCTCATCGATAATAGGCTCTTGCGTATCTTTGAAAATCAACCAATTTTCACTCGGCTGTAAGACAACTTTTTTGGACTTAAAAGATTTCTTCTTCGTCTTAAAGTTTACCGTTTCGCCGAGATATTCTCGGTAACTTAATATCAAACCGACAGTTTGATCCGACCACACATCGGGCATTTCGTTTTCTCGTATCTTTACTTTCCGTCCCATTTTCAAGGCGTGAATCTTCGGCGTATCTATTCCCCTGTCCGTCAATATTCTTGCGATTTGCGACGGACCGTAACCTTGCATACACAAGCCGAAAATTTCTCTTACCACTGCCGCCGCTTCCTCGTCGATAATCCACTTGAATTTATCTTGCGGATCTTTCATATAGCCGTATGGCGGCGTAGGATTAGTATGTTTGCCCGAATTGCCTTTTGCTCGAATTGCCGATTTCATTTTCTTACTTATATCCTTTGCGTACCACTCGTTCATAATGTTACGAAAAGGCGTAAAATCATTATCGGACATATTCTCGCTGTCAACGCCGTCTTGAATAGCTATAAACTGCACATCGTATTCGGGGAATAATACTTCCGTATAATAACCTACTTCAAGATAGTTACGTCCAAAACGCGACATATCTTTAACGATTACCCTTTTTACGATTCCTGCTTCTATATCTTCCAACATCCGCTGGAATCCCGGACGATTAAAGTTCGTTCCCGAATATCCGTCATCTATATAAAAGCGTGTATTTGTGTAGCCGTTCGTTTTTGCGTACTGTTCAAGCATTAGTTTTTGGTTTTTAATACTATTGCTCTCGCCTTGCAATTCGTCGTCCCTCGAAAGTCGGGGATATAATGCTGTTATTTCACCTCCGTTATTTAAGAGATTGTTATTTGTAAAAGATTGTTTTTTCATTTAGGGTTTCCTCCTGAATTAACAATCTTTAATCAGAACATATTGACTTTGCGGCAATAATGCGACGTTCTTCCGTTATGATTCTTTCGCAACCGCTCTCAATCAATTTTTTGATTTTATTATGGACGGTTTCCTTTGCTCCTTCGGATTCTTCCGCAATCACCGTAAAAACAGTGTTTCCAAGATGTCTTTTATATTCTCGTTGTTTTACCTCACTCCCTGTAACCGTAATAACTCCTTACAACGACAGAGAGTATCACGGCTCATTCCGTTTCACGCCCTATCGTCAAATATGCGTTCTCCGTAATGATGCCGTTAGGCATTACGTCCGATTATATTATTTATCTTCCGTAGGCGGCTCGTACTGTTGTCGCAAGGCTTCGTACCCTGCGACAACTAACGCCACTTTCGTCAACTTGTGTCGAATTAAAAACTCGTCGATTTCAGCGAACAAAGTTCGGTCTAAACTTGTTCCCCAAACTTTGCACTTTTCTTTACGCTCTTGCTTGTGCTTTTCTTCATAAACACGCTTCCTTTCGCGTTCGGGGGTACTTTCTTTTCGTTCCATATTTGTCCTCCTCAATCCTGCGAAGTGATTGCACACACAAGCGCACCGACGCAAGTCATTATAAGATGTCCCACTATCAACACGCCGCCGAGCGCAAACCTACCGACCGTTTCTATTACACCGACTACCTTTTTCATTTGTTCTCCTTACGCCACATAGACGATTTCTTTTAAGATTTCAGACTCGATGATGTTTTGTATCTCGGTTTCCTTGCGCAAATCGGCAAGAAAATCACCCGTCTTTTTATACGTTTCGGAAGCCGACAATTTCGCATACATACTGTCATACATTCTTTCCGCTTGCCTATCTACTCCGTGCAGATATTCGGGCAACGCCCCTTCTGCCACCAACGCCCACTGTTTTGCGACATTGTGTTCTTCAAGATAAATCTTTGCAAGCGTACCGTACTTCCCATAGGTATGCGTTTGCGGTTTGACTATTTTCTGATAGCCCTTTATTTCCGCTACCGTCATACCCTCGTTTCCGTTCGCTTTACGCATAATCTCTGCTTTGTTCATAACCGACCTCCTGTTTTATGTTCCGTCGTATTGATACGACCATACGCTTATTATAGACTTTCCATTTTCTTTTGTCAATAGGTTTTAAGCGATTTCTTCGTAAAATCTCAAAAAATTTTCTATCCTGCGATTAGCGAAGCAATTCCGCGCACCAAATATGGACAAGCAACAAGGATGGCAAATATAACGACAATACCGATTACATAGTTCACAAGCATTTTCTTTGCCTTTTGCTTATCGTCGTTTTTATGCGCTATAATAATCGCAATGCCCATCGCTATCGACCATACTCCTGCCGTTGCAAGAAATACCCAATACATATAAGGGCTATATTGACGGAAAAGGAACTCCACATAGTTCGATACTTCCTCGTACTGATCGCCCAAATTCTGCGTATAACTATGTCCACATATAGAGCAAGTATAGGTACGAATCGTTACGCCGCCGTTAGATTCAATATCGGTTATTTCATAGGTATGCCCGAAAGCGGTAATAGCCGTGTCGTACTGTTCGCCGCAACGCGAACATATATAATGACGATTTCCGTCGTCCGTACAAGTTGCCGGCATTGTAACTTCCGAAACGTACTTATGACCGAGCGCTTCGATGATATTCGTTTCATATACATATCCGCACTTGGTACAAGTATGCTTTATACAGCCGTTCTGCGTGCAAGTTACTTCAACCGTCGTTTCGGTATAAGAATGACCGAGAGCAAGCGTTTCGTCCGTTTTATAGGAATCGCCGCAATTTACGCATTCGTGCAAATTATAGCCGCGCTCCGTGCAAGTCGGCGCAACTACCGATTCTTCGTAACTATGTCCCGTAGGCATTTTGTAGTCCGATATATACTCATCTCCGCACCGCTTACACTCATAGGTGGTATAGCCGCCTTTCAAACAAGTAGGCTCTAAAACCGTCGTTTTGTAATTATGCCCCAACATATCGGTGTAATCGTCGCGGAACGTATAACCGCAAACCGTACACTTATATATAGTATAGCCGCGCTCCGTGCAAGTCGGGTTTATCACGGTCTTATCGTGCTTATGTCCTCCTGCCGTAATGTATTCCGACTTGTATTGATGACCGCAAACCGTACAAGTGTAAAGATAATGCGCACCCTCCTCGCAAGTTTCTACGATTAGTTCTTCGCAATAACTATGCCCGTCTGCTTCCACGAAATCGGCATTGTATGTCGAATCGCAAGTAAGACATTTGTAAACCGTATATCCCTGCTCCGTGCAAGTTTGCGGAACGGTATAACTCGGAACAAAACTATGTGCTATCGTAAAATGGTAAGTAGCGGAACGATTGCTCGAATTGGTTATAACGAATGTATACTCCCCTTCCGTTGTTATCCAATCGCCCTTTGTATATGGCGTATCGTTTAGTCTGCCCGTCGAACTTCCGTCCCAAATAACGCGATAATAATTCGTATCGCCGTCCCTTTCAACCGTCGCTTCCGGCGCGGCAACTTTCAATTCTACCCACTTTGTTTCAGAACGATTCCCAAGTGCGTCCTCTGCATAAAAATAGTATTTTCCGTCTGAGTCTTTCGTCGTAACGCTGTAACTGCTTCCGCTTGCCGCCGCATATTCCGACATAAGCGGTGTCTTGTAAAAAAGTTTTACCGAACTGAACTCGTCCCTTGCCTTTATGGTAAAATCGTATGCCGTTTCAAAATAGAACTCCGTTTGTTCACACAAAATCGTAGGCGGCTCGTTATCCAAATTTATCGTATAAGTTACGGAAGTATTGTTAGCATAATCGACGCAGTAAAACATATATTTTCCGCTCACGGCATACTGACTTCCGTTGACATACGCCGAATACGAGCTTGAACTCGGCGTTTTAACGTATATATTTTTCAGTCCCGATTGATTGTCCGTCGCCATAAACTTTATATGACTTGCCGTTACGGTGCTGCCGTTGCTCACGGCTCTGTCGTCCGCGTATAAAACGCCCGTAGGCTTTGTGGTATCGAAATAAACCGACGTTACCGCCGACACATTATTAGCCTTATCTACCGCTCTGAACTGATACGTTCCGCTTGCCGCCGTCGTTGGAATCGTCGTACCCGAATTATACGTTACCCACGTACTCGACGACGGCGTTTTGTATTGCATATAACTCACGCCGCTTCCCGTATCGCTTGCCGTGCAATAAAACGCTTGATTGACATAACTGCCCGATAGCGTCGTTCCGCTTGCGCTTTTCATAGTAACGGTCGGCAAGGTAGAATCGTAATATACATAATAAGTTGACGAACTCGTACCGCCGTTGTCTGTTGCGTAAAACTTATACAAACCGTTCGTACTTCCTGCACTGACGGTTTTAGACGTTCCGACCGCTGTATATGTACTCGCCGTAGGACTCATCATATACATTTGCGATACGCCGCTCAAACTGTCGCTTGCCGTTACCGTAAATGCCGAATTGACAAATCTTCCCGTAGGCGACGTGGACGCACCGCTTATTGTCGGCGCAGTCTTATCGTAATAAAAGTGATACGTTACGGTACTGACTTGATCGCCGACAACGCCCGAATAATCCGCGCCCGTTTTCATTGTCAATGTATAATAACCTTCGGTGAGAGTCGGTAAGGAATATGTAACCGTTTTCTTGCCGCCGCCTATGTTCTTTTTACTCGCAGTTTCCGAAAACGTAACGGGACCGGACAACTCTACATTCTTAACAAACCGAGTATAAGTATATCTGCCCAATTTGGATTTACCCAAAAGAACGACCGATAACGTCGTAGGTGAAAAATTAAATACTGCCCCGTCCGACGCAGTTTCCACCGCATCGCGGTAAGTTCCGTATAAATAAATTCCGTCCGTACCTATCGACTTTACATCCAACTTGTATCTTGCGGTATCCGTAGCCGCCTGCGCATACGCCGTCGGCGTGTTGTTCGTAATGCCGAATATCGTTATGCCGCAGACGGCGAACAAAATCGCCGCCACGACAATCAAAAGATTTCTTTTTACTTTAATCAACTTTCGTCCTCCTTTTTCTTTTCCTCATCGAAAAGGTCTTGCGCGTAATTGCCTGCCGTAATGCGGATACACGCGCGTAATTCGGTAGAGCCTACAAAAAAGGCTTGTCCCGTTATAGCCGAAATAATCATTCGCTGTTCCTCTTGGTTGAAGCCGTCGCCCGCCGAATACACGTCGAGAACGTCTTTCATATCCGGCGCTGAAAGTTTGAATATGAACGTGTACTGACTGTTCTTGATTATTGCGCTCGTCTTGCCGCGCAACTCCTCGTTCGCATTCCAATCGGCTATGTTTTGCGTGGCGGGTATGAAACTGCCACCGTACTTCCTTATGCGTTTGCTCATCGAATAGAAAAAGTCAAGCGCAATCGGAAACTTCGCGTCTATAAACAAGTGCGCCTCGTCGCAGACAATCATAGTTCGCAAGTTCTTTCCGTTTTTGTTCGCTTCTCTCGCATTGATAACTTCTTGCTCTATAAAGCGGAATACAAGCAGCATTTGTGCGTTCGCAACTACGTTGTTCTTATTTGCAAAAAGCGATTGAAAGTTAAAGTCGATTAGGTTTGCTTGCGTGGTCAATGTACTCGGCGCGTTCCATATATCGGAATATCGCCCCGCCACGAATTTTTGCAAATACAATTCCGCAGTTCTCATATCGCGCAACGTGAGCGCGTCCAATCCGTTCTTATCTTTGGCTTGCAATGTTTCGAGCAAATCCGAAAACAACGGAAAGTAATCGGCTGAAAAATTCGAGCAGTCTGTGTTTTCGGTAATGCCCATTCTTTCGTATGTTTCGACCGTCAAATTATTGATAAGTTCTATAACGTCGGTAGGCGCGTCCGCAAGCACGATTTTGAAAAACGATTCGAGCATTTTCAAATGTGTATTGAACGTAACGGCTGGCTCTGCCGGCGTTCCGTCTTCCGTAAGCACCTTATATATATGAAAAGGATTTATTCTCCCCTCTTTAGCATTGCCGACGTCGATTATATTGCCGTATAAATTTCTCGTAAGCGCAAGATATTCCGCTTCGGGATCGAGAACGACAACTCTCGTTCCGTTCGCCCATTCGTTCAAAATCAAGTTTTTGAGAAAGAACGATTTGCCGCTTCCCGATTTACCGATAATCATAGCGTTACTGTTCTGATACAAATTACCGCGCTTCCAAAGATTAAAGATAAACGGATAACCGTTCGTTTTATTCTCGCCGAGCAATATACCGCCTTCGTCCATAACAAAAGTACGGACAAACGGAAACACCGCCGCAAGCGATGAACTGTTTATACCGCGCTCTTGCGTAGGCAACGCCGATACGGGCGATATGTTCGCCGATTTGAATCCTGCAATCTGCAAGCCGTATAACATAGACGGACGAAAATTGCCCGTAAGCATAGCCTTTTTTGCGGTCTTTTTATAATTCCCGTCGCCCAAGTAGTTGTACGCCGTAACCGTAAGCGTAACGTCCAAAAGACTTTCGTTTTCGGTCTGCAAACTGTCAAGCAAAGCGTTCATTGTTTCTTTATGAATTTCCGCACTGTTGGACTCGCTTGCTTTCTCCGATAGAATTTGCTTCGTTTCCATTTCACCGATACAGCGGTCAATGCGCCTTATCGCCTTAAATTTATCTACGGGTTTAACGTGCATAACCACTTTTGTATTCGGTATATTAAAAAGTTCCGCTCCCCAAGCGTTCTTTACGCGAAGCGGATACTCGGCTATGGCAAGCACCGCCGCTTCCGTTCCGTCTACGGTATACCTGTTCGACTTAAATTCAACCTCTTTCGGTTTAATCCACTCAACGATTTTATCTTCCTCGATTTCGCCGACCTCTCGTTCGTCGAAGTTGCGAAAAAAACTGTATTTAAGTACGACCGCCGCTTCGCGCATTTCGAGAAGTTTTGTGCTTAAACCGCACTTGTTAATTTCCGTTGAAATGCCTATTGACGTATTCTCAAGGTCGAGTTCGTTACGACCATACACAACGATATAATAATCGGATATGTACTGTTTGCGGACGTTGTTCATTTTGTCTATTCGGTCGATACGTTCTCGAAGTATGCTTGCCTTTATCGCTTTTATATCGTTTTCCTCTACTCCGTTATTTACCGCCGACAGTTTCGCAAAGAGTTGTCCCGAAAAGCCGTCGAGCGTAACGGGACGGTCGATTTTTACAATATCGGCGCTCTGCGTACCTTCCAACAACTTCAAAGCATTGGCAAAATAATTGATGTCAATGTTTTGTTCAGTAACGTCCTCGATACCGAAATTCTTTTGTCCGACCTTTATAATTCTTCCGTACATATTGCCGCTGTAAACGAGCAGACCGTTAGGACGAATTTCTTTTAATTCCACCAAACTGTCGATATGCTCTTTCGGTTTCTTCGCCGACATCGTATATTTCTTTTTAGCAAATAGGAATTTGATATTGCCGAAAATTACGGTATAGAATATTCCGTCCGGCGTAGGCATAAACATAACGACTGCCGCTATGCCCACTATCGCCGCAACGCCCCATTTGCTTGCCGTTACAGCGATAAAGATAATTGCAAATACGATTAGCGCAACGATAATATCCATCATCGAATAGCACTTCCAAACCGTATTTTTCACTTTGATTTTTTTAGGTATTATTCTCATTCTCCGCCACCTCCGCTATCTGATCCCGAACTTTCTTCCGAATACTTTTCGGAACTGCTTTCTTTTTCGCCCGAGCTCTTGCCGCCGTCTTTTTTGCCGCGTCCTGCCACGCCGCGAATCAGTTTAGCCGCCGCGCCTATCGTCAATGCTCCTGCGATTCTACCGCCGTAAAATGCACTCCGTAAAAAACTGCCGCCTGCGTGCATATCGTCCGCTTGACCGAAAAGCCTTGCGAATAAATGCTGTCCTGCCGGAATCAACATTGCGCCGCCGATTATCATAAAAATCAAGAACATCGTATTGCCGAATCCGCCCAACTCCGCTACGCGCATTTTAGTGATAATAGGTAAGATAAGCACAAACACGTTGACCGAGAAAACCGTGCCGTAAGCAACGACTATTTTCGTTATAAATGTTTCGCGCCATACTTTGAATCGCGCACCGTCGTCGAGCGACATAGTTGACATTGACACGGGCATAATGATGTAAAGCAATACTATTTCGTAAACACGTTTCGCAAGGTTAAGCACTGCGACAATCATTGCTATAACCGTTCCGATAGAAGCAATCATTGAAGCGAGATACATAAACTTATCGGGATTGACCATACCGTTGAGTTCCCACGACGTTGGCCAAATCCCGAACACAGCCGTTTTATAATCACCGAAAATATCGTGTACCGACAATGACGATACGTTTATTTCGGCTACCGAATAACCGTTTACCCATTCGCCCACGCAAGCGTCGAACAATACGTTTGAGAGTTTTGCCGTGTTCTCTATCTGGAATATTCTCGATACCAATACCAAAACGGCGTTTGATATGAGTATTCCGAGAATGACAACGACAAGCATCGCCATTGTGCCGAGCAACGCCAAAAAGAATTTTCCGACTATGCTCGATACGTTCTTATTGTTCGATACCATATTTTTGACAAGCGCGGCTATCGTAAAGATACAGCCGAGTCCCACCGCCAATATGAACACACACCAAAATATCGTACTTACGCCCGTAGAGTTTACAAGGTATTCGATTATATTAACTTTTTGTCCGTGATAAGTTACGTCCGTTATTCCCGTGATTGCAGAAAATATCTCCATAATACCGTCTGTCATTTTGAGAAACCATAAGAACAGTTGCAGTACCAATTCTTGTAGAAATATTATCAATTTCCGCTACCTCCGTATTAAAGTTAAAGGCGGCAAGTCAATCCCTGCCGCCTTTGTTCTTATTTAGTTTAGCCTACCCACGCGGACAGTCCGTTGATAAGCAAGGGTGCGCCCATTGCTACGACGAAAATTATCACGATGCCGATTATAAGGTTTTTGACCATATCGCGTGCGTTTATCTTTTCTTCGTTCTTATGAGCGATTGCAATTTTAATGCCGATATATGCTCCCCAAATAACGACGACCGCCGCCAATGCGATGACTATGTAGATCCAAAAACTGTCCATAAGGGTTTTGAGTTTTTCTACGATTTGAGCAAGGTTGTCGTTAAGCGACGATTCTGCAAGTAAATTTATCATTCAGTTATTTATCTCCTTTCGATTTATTTTTTTTATTCTTCTTTCTGATGAGTATAAAAGTAGTTGCGCCGCCTGCCGCAAGTACGATAAGCGCAACGATAATGCCGATAATCAGACCTGCGTTATTTCCGCCCTTTGCTTCCGAAGGCTGTTCGGGATTTTCGGGTACGGAAGGCTCGTCCGGAATATCGGGATTTGTAGGCTCGTCGGGCTGTTCGGGCGTAGGCTCGATAGGCTTGTCGGGTACGACAGGCTGCTTGTTTTCGATTTCAATGTCATACACCATAAGCGTTTCGCCGTTTTCGTCGAAAATCTCTACCGTATAAACGCCGCTTTCCACATCGGTAAAATCCGCGTCCCCGTCCTCATCTATTACAAGGTCGATGCGATTGCCGTCTGCCGCCGTAAAAGTTACTTGCAAAAGCGAATTGTCTATTTCGCCGCACTCGCAAAAATAATTGACGAATATATATTTATCGGTTTTATGCAACTCCGAAAAAAGCAAGTAAGAATGTTCGTGTTCGCTCGGAATTTCGGGCGTAGGCTCGTCGGGCGTTTCGGGATTGGTCGGCTCGACAGGCGTATCCGGATTTTCGGGCGTTTCGGGTTGAGTAGGCTGTTCGGGCGTAGGTACGTCGGGTACATCGGGATTTTCGGGTTTATCGGGTACGACGGGCGTTTCGGGTTGTTCGGGCGTTGTCGGCTCAGTTACATCGTTAGGCTGTTCTCCGCTACGCACAAAATCCGAAAGATAACTGTATTCGCAAACGTCGCACTTATGAATCGTATAACCGATTGTATCGGCGGTCGCTTCTACTACCGTATCCGTAAACTTATGTCCGAGCGGATTCAAATAATCGGTAACGTACTTTGAGTTGCAATTTTCACATTGATGAACGGTAAATCCGTATGCGGAACAAGTTGCCGCAATATCGGTCGCAAAATAAGTATGCCCCGTCGCTTCCGTTTCGGTATCCGTATAACTGTCTGCGCAATGTTCGCAAGTATGCGTCGTATAGCCTTGTTCCGTGCAAGTAGGCGCAGTTACTTCGGCAATATAATTATGACCGTAAGCAAGCGCCACACCGTCGGTGTATGAATAATCGCATACGCCGCAAGTATGCACCGTATATCCGTCCGTTGTGCAAGTCGCTTCGATTACTTCGTCCGTAAACGAATGTCCGAGCGGCTCAATATATCCGTCCGAATATTCGTAACCGCACTCTACGCAAAAATGCGTTGTATAACCGCTGTGCGTGCAAGTGGGATTCACGATAATTTCCGAATAGATATGTTCTTTCAAATCGGTAAAATCGTCCTTGTAACTGTCGCCGCAGTTCTTACAAGTAAACAGCGTATAGCCGTTTTCCGAACAGGTCGCCGATACGTTTTCGGTTGTATATTCGTGCGCACACTCCGTGCTTCTCGCACTGTACGCCAATGTTGCAGCATACGCTTTTGCCGATGCCGTTGCGGACGGTTTGTCCGAAGTTTTACCGCCTGCGGCTACAACGATCGCCGCAATAATGACTACCGCCACAATGGGCAGTATGATAAGTAACTTTTTCTTTTTCAATTCGATTCTCCTTTACTGATAGTCGCTTGGTTTTGCAATTCCAAAAGTTTCGGCAACTCACCTTTTATGTAGTCTGCCATTTCCCGAATCTTACGGGCTTTCAACGGCTTTTTGCGGTAATTTTCTTCAATCATCATTAAGAGTGGCAATATATTGTCCAACTCCGCTTTCAGTACCGCTTCCTTATCCGCAGGAACAAGCATATTGGCGAACTCTTGTAATTTGAGTTTAATATCGTCCGCTATACTTTTCCATTTCACGTCGAGCGCGGCAATTTTATTTTGCCGTTTGATTTCGGCGGCATTTTCTTCCGCTTCTTCGCGTTCTATCGCCGCAAGTATTCGCTCGTTCTCGGTTATGCCGTTCTTGCCTGTAATATCAAAAACATACTCGTTTTTGTCGAACAGCACCGCTTCACGCTTTCCGATATTTGCTTTACCGTCTTTGAAATATACGTCTTTGAGTTCGTATGACGGCGTGAACACCGTCCAAATAGGCTCGTAGCCGCGCACCGAAACAATCGCGTCGCCTTTCTCGTTTCCGTTCAGTCGCTCTAACATTCCGACCGTGATTAACGGTTGATTGCTTGCGCCCGTATTGCTGGACGCAGGGTTTTCCGCATTCGTGTTGACCGAGAAGTTTTTGACTTTCTTTTGTCCGCATAACTCCGAGAACTCTTTGCGCGTGTCGCTGTCGTCCGAGCCGATAAAAATTTTAACGTTACAGTTTGTTTTAATGATGTCGCCTATATCGCGCCCGTACTTTGCCGTAAGTTGCGAATACGCTTGCAGAACGAACAAAAACCGAATACCGCGCGAACGTGCGACCGTTACCATACCTTCGATATTGTCGAACTTCGGCAAGTTTGCAAACTCGTCGAGAATAAAGTATGTGTTCCGTTTCAATACAGCCGTTTGCGTTTGTTCTCTGCGCAAGTTCAGATTCGCCTTTTCGACCAACTCTTTATACATCTGCGTGATAAACAGCGTAACAAACCTATGCCGCGTAAATCTTTCGTCCGGCACGATAATGAACACCGCGTTTGGCTGTTCGTCCATATTTACGATGTCCAAATCATTCTCGCTCGTCAGCGACATAATACCGTCGTCTGATAACTGTTGCATATAACTGTTGACTTCCGACAAGTAACTTGTCAGAGTTTTATCGCTTGTAATAAGTACCGTGTTTACAAGACCGCGTACCTTTGAAAATTCGTCGCGCCCTTCGAGCAGATAATTCCTTAACGCCGCCGTATCTTCCGAGCAGTATTTCGTGATGTTATGGTAAATGTTGAAAAGCAAGAGTTGTTTTTCTTCCATCTTTCCCTTTATACAGTCCTCGCAAAACGCAAGCACCAAGCCGAAAATAAGGTTACGCGCACCTTCTTCCCAAGTGGGTTGGTCTTTGTTCTGCACGGGGCATAACGTATAAACCAAGTCTTGTGCGTTTTCGTAAATTTCGTCTTTGAGTTCCTGCATCCTCGTTCGCGCGTCGCGCAACGATAAAAATGTTTCGCCTGCGCCGATATATTTTCCGTCTTTATGCTTTAAGTTATATTCGAGTTCTTTAACTAACCGAATACGGCGTATAAGCACGTTCATAGGATTCCACCGCTCCGACGAATACGGCTCGCGCAAATCGAGTACGGATATTGAGTAACCGTCCTTTTCGAGATGTTTCGCATGTTTCTCGTACAGTTCTTTTTTCGGATCGGATATGACAAGGCTCGGCTTACCCTTACTACGCGACAGTACCGAGATATTTTGGTCAACGAATCCTGTCGTTTTGCCGCTACCCGTCGTACCTACGATAAGCGCGTGTAGTTGACTTGTTGTGATTATTTCTACGCCGCCGCCCTTCTTCTCTGCGCCGATAACGATTCCGTCCGCTTGTTCTCTAACGCCGTGCCAATTCGTAACACTGAACTCTTTGAGTTTTTTCAACCGTTTGGCGGTTAGCCATTCGGTATCTTCCAAGTCGTTCTCTTTTAGCGCGATGTTCTGCGCGTCTATTCGGTACAGCATTAAAAATCCCACTACAAGCAATCCGTCCGCAACGCCGTTGCATAGCCAATAGTTTCGGTTGCCCAAAATGTCCGCTATGCTCTCCGCACCGCCGAGCGCAAACAAGAACATTATGAGTGCGGCAACGAACGCTATAACGAATAGCCATAATAGAACGCCGAGTTTATGCGACTTGCGCTTTTTGTGTTTTAACGCTTCATTTCTATTCAATACTTGTTGTTTTCCTCCTTTTCAGATTGTTTTGCTTGCGCTTCCCGTTCGCGCTCTATTTCCTTTTCTATGTCTTGTAGCCGATGCGAAAAATCTCGTTCCAATAGTTCGCTCTCCTGCCCGAACGACAAAAAGAATTTATCGAGCCGCCGCCCTACGTTCCGCTTCGATATAATAAGGCGGCGTTTGAGTTTATCGTCGTTCGTCTTATACCGCCTGTTCGGATCGCGTTCGTAGTATTCGGGTTTTACAAACTTGCATAGGTTTAATACAAGATTGCCCTGACGACGCTTATAGTCCGCTTCGATTGTTTCGATAACTTTTATATGGCGCTCGTCTATCTTATGGTGGTATTTCGGCAATTCGCGCTCTACCGTCTGCGGCGACGCATTCGCGCCGGACAGCGCATATTCTTTTCCGCAGATGTTCTCTACGACGCGCCGCTTTTCTTCGAGCGCGGTATAAAACCGCAAGTCCGCTTGCCGAGCCGTTTTGTCGTAGTCAAGCAACATCTTTACGATTTTGTCTACGCGCTCTCGGTACGCTTCCATATCCTTACTTCCGTAAGCAAGCCGTCCCGTACTCGGTAAGTCTTTTGCAAGCGACAGTATCTCGCGCTTAATCTCGTCCGTAGTTTTCATCACTTGCTTAACGCTCGTCATACGCCGCAACTTCTTTAAGGAATCGTCCCTCGCTTTGTGTACCGCGTCCTTTTCCTCGTCCGCAAACAGTCCGAGCCGCACGAACATATTATCTATCGCTTCGCTGTTTATCTTGCCTTTCTTGCGATAGCCAAGCGTACCGTCGTTATTTTTGAACTTCGGCTCTTTCTCCCAAAAGACAAAGTGAATATGTAAGTGATGCGGACGGTCAAGGTGCAAGGCGCACATAAGGTCGATGTTATTCGGGTTGAGTCCCGATTCTCGTAAGAACGTCGGAAAGATATTTTTGACGAGCCGTATGCACTTTTCGGGCGTGTCTATCTTTTCCGAGTCGTGTTCGTTGAACGATATAAAGCCGTGCCATATATTGCCTTTGTTGGCTTTCGCCCGTGCTTTCATTTCGTCAACTTCTTCCTGCGGTATCATTCCGTTTTGGTTGAATACGCCCGTACTCTTTTGCAAGTATTCGAGCGCGGTAAACTTTTCGGTCGTCTTATCTTTCCCTTCGAGTTTGCCTTCCGTCGTGATGTAATCGTACACGTTCTTTTCGCCCGACATATCGTAAAAGGCGCGTTCGGTTTCGTTCTTGTTCCGCGCATAATCCGTTGCCTTTTTAGACAACGTATACGGCGTATACTTCAAATCGAATATGATAGGTTGGTTATTCATCGTCGTCCTCGTCCATTTCGTTTAATCTCTCCACCTCGTACTTCGTCATATAGGTCGGCGTATCTCGCAACGCTCCGCTGTCGAATTTCTCCGCCGTAAGCGGCTTGCCTTTGAGTTCCGCGCTCTTTGCATTGAACAGCGAACACACAAGCGATTTGCCTATCGTCGTGGTCATTGCTATTTCTTGCAACAGCCGAACGATTAAGTCAATGCGCTCGTCCGCTATCTGCGCACTTATCCGAACAGTCGGCTTTTCCGTCGGCTGTTCGTCATTCTCGGCAGTCAAGGTTTTCTCCCCGAACTCCGCTTCGATAAGTTTAGGCAGTCCGTATGACAGCGCGTTATTCAAAACGCTTGCGCGGTTATTCGCATATTGCGGCAAGGTCATAAGGCGGTCTATCATTTGCCAATTTTCCTCGTCGCGCAAACGGAAGTAAATGCTTGCGTTATGGTCTTGCTGTTTCAGTTTTCTGCCCATATTCCCTCCCAAAGAAAAGCGGGTTTCCCGCTTGTTCCGTGAGCCGTGCGGCGAACTTCAAAATTGCCTAAATCTTTGATTTTGGCTATTTTCTTTACCTGCTTGCAAAACACACCGTTTAGCCAAAATTCCGCTACAAGTAGGCGAAGCCTATACCGCCTTGCCGCCGCCTTTGTTTTCGTTTGCGCCCACCGCCTTATTGATTGTGTTTACCGTCTTGGGACGACCGCGCTTTTTCTTTTGCGTTACGTCCTTATCGAACATTGCCGATTCCGATTTGTCCGCCGCGTCGCCGTTGCCGCCCGATGCTACTACGATAAGTTGCGATACGAAATTGCTCTCGCTTACCGATTCTTCCGTAAGCACGCGGCTACGCATTTCTTTATACTTTTCCGCAACGATCGCACCGCCGAGTTTGCCGTTTTCTCTGTCGCGCATTTCCGTGTCGAGTGCGTCTTTAACGTAGATAAATACGCCCTTTAAGAACTCGTCCTTGCTCTCCATAGGCTTGTGCAAAAACACATAGCCGCACACGGCTTTGGTAAATTCGCCTGCCTGTTTGTCCGTCATCTGTTCGACAAGTTTGCCGAACGATTTTCTGAATTTGAAATTTTGCTCTTTCATTTTTACTCCTGTCTTTGATATTGTTCGCTTTACACTTTGGCGTTTTTACCGAAGTGTCTTTCGCCCGTGCGTTCACGCACCGGCATAACCGCGTTACTCTTTTGCGCTATGCGCTCTATACTTTGCCGAGCCATACGCTCGTAAAGCGCGTTCGGTTTTTCGTCGCGGTACTGCCCCGACGAACGGAACACGCGCAATAACTGTTCCGTATCTCCGTTGCAAAACATAGCAAGCCGCACCATTAACGCCTGCTCGTCTTTTTCTTCGTTGCCGAACATCGTTTGACCATCGTATAACCTTTTGAACTGCTCTCCGCTACTTGTACGCCAAGCACGTTCCACTACGTCAATGTCCGACATTCGTGTTAAACTGCTTATGCCGCGCTCCGCCATATTTACGGGTTTGCTTCTCATCGTCGCTCGTGCCGCAATTTCCGACGGCAGCACATACACGGGACTTTCTTCGCGTTCCGCCTTACGGCTTTCCGCTTCGGCTCGCTTTTCGCTTATCTCTTGCAACTTGTCATAGCCGACTTCGTAAAACTCTTTATCTTTCCACGCAGGCAAGGTTTTAAGCACTTCAAACTCGGCTTGCATTTGCTCTTTTTCCATATACGGAATAATGAGATTCGTCTGACCGAATGCACTTACAACGCGAACGCCGTAAACCGTTTCGTTCACTTCGTTTTGCTCCGTTACGACCGCATACGGCTCGGCTCTTACTTGGCGTTCCTTATCGGCTATATATTTCGTTATGTTGTTGGCGTCGGCTATCGCCGTGAACAATGCGTCGGGATCTTTCTTAATTTCGTCGTGCCATTCTTTTATGTAGCGGCTGTTGTTTTCAATGTGTCCTTTGCTTACTTCAAGTCCGATTTCCTGTTCCAAAAACATCGACGCAAGTTCGGCGCGTAATTCCTCAAGCGCATACTTCTCCGAGCCGAACGCACCCGACAAATCGCGGTTAAGCCGTTTTTCGTGTCCTGTGCTGTGACCGATTTCGTGAAAATTCGTGCCGTAAAACTCGTGTAGATTTTTGAACGCTTCGCGTGGCGGCGAATGTATCTCATCCGTACTGCGCCTGTAAAACGCTTGGTCGCCACCGTAAATAATGGGCGATTCGTTCTCGCTCCAATACGCCAAAAGGCTCTCGGCTCGTTCGTTCCTTTGGCTCGGATCGAGCGCGTGTTTTTCACGCGCCGGAATCCCTTCGATAATATCGCCGTTAAAAACACGGTAATACTTACGAAACCATACCACGTTGTTATCCAAGTATTCCTGCCGTTCGCTCTCCGTCATTCCGTCGAGTACGGTCCTATCGAACGGTTTGTGCGTTTCTTTGTCGTACTGCTCGTAGAACTCAATCGTTACGCCTGCGTTCTTGCCCTTACTCTTGCCTTCCTCGTCCGTTTTGAAGTGCCAACCGCGTTCTTCTATCTGATGATAGGTCGCCCAACGATTGTCCGTATAACCGCGTTCCATAGCGATAAGCGACAAGAATAAATTGTTTATGCCGTGATACTTTTTACCCGTTGCGGCTGACACGGGCGCGCCCATTGTCGCCCATCCCTGCTCCCACAAGCCCTTGCCGTTTTCGAGATTTTCGAGAATCATATCGACAAGGGCTTTTCTCTGCGGCGTGAGTTTATCGTATGCGCTTTTACTCTTTTCCGTTTTCTCGCTCAAACCGTATTTTTACCTCCTCAATAACAATGGGTTGCCCGAAGTCATAGCCGCCGTCATCCGTGTCTACCAAGTCAAATACGTCATAGCCTTTCGGCACGTTTACTTCCGGCGTGCTGCTCTTTTTCCCTTTCATTCAACCTCCTTATTTACCGCCCTTTCCCGAATTATTTCCGTTGCCGTTCGGCTTATGGGGGACATTCGGGGTTTTCGGCTGATAGCGGCTCTGCGTATCGCGTATGGCTTTAATGACCGTACATTCGTAGTAGTTATCCGATTTGTCGGGGCGGTAAAGTCCGCTCGTAGCGAATATGCGAAGCATTTGCTCTTTGTCGCCGTTACACCAAAAAGCAAGTTGATTCATAAGCGACATATCCGAGCGGCTATGGTCGTCTTTGATGTCTTGTCCACTGTATAAGGCTTTGAAACGACTTCCGTCCTTACCGCTCTCCGCGCGTTCCACTACTTCGCGGTCGCTTAATCTCGACAGACCTTCTACGCCGAGTCCTGCTCCCGTAAGCGGCGTTCTCTTTTCGCATTTACTTTCGATAATGCTCTTAATTTGCGGCGCGTCGAAACTCTTTAATTCCGTAGCGCCGTAGTAATCGCCCGTCATAGCGATAAAGTGCGCCTTTTGGTAAAACTCCATTTCGCCGTCTTTACTGAACGTGCGCACGTCCATTCCGTCCGTCTTGCCGAAGAAGTGCAAACCTTTTCCGCTGACCGATTTTTCGCAATACATACCGTCCGCCGCGTTAAAGACTTTGTGTGCAAACTCCGAAAAATCTCCGTTTTCGGCAATACAATCGTCAAGGTCGATACACGCGATTTTGTCTTTTCCGTCAAGCGCATAGGCAAGAGCAACGCCGCCGTTATGCTTTGCGAACTCCCTCGCTTCGTCGAATGTTGCCCACGTCGTGGGATCGTCGCTTCGCGCCATTTTGTTGGTATGCACGTCGATAAGGAATTTATCGTAACGACCTTTATCCTCGTTAAAGCGCGTGCGAACAACCACCCAATTCGGCTTGGCTTTCATCTCGTCGGGAACGCGCTCGATAAGTTGCTTTTCCACTTTTGCAAACTGTTCCGATTTTGCTTCGCTCGGCTTATTGAAAGTCGAATAGTCGTCTGTCTTTTTGTCTTTGACTTGCGCGATATAATCTTCCGCGCCCATTTCGACCTTTTGCTCGTCCTCGTTTTCCAAATTGCGGTTGATTGCCGTTACGATAAAACCGTCGGGCAGACTGACGCGAATCGTTCCTTTTTCCTCGTTTGCCTTTAACAGTTTGTTCGGTATGTAATAGCAATACCCTTCATATTCTCCCTGCGGCATTTTGAATAACGTGCGTTCTTCGTACTCGGCAATTTTCGCGTGTTCGTCCACTGAAACATAACGCCAACCGTTGTCTACGGGCGGCTCGGTTGCCGCCGCTTGTTCTCCGTTTCTTTCGACTTTGTATGCGTCCGCATTTGTTCCGTTCATTCGCTTGAACATTTGGTATGCGGACAAATTGATTTTCTTGTCCCCGTCCTTGTTTTTCGCTTTGAACTCGAAGTCGTCGGGTACGCTGATTTTCAAGCCTTTACCCTCGCTTTCTTCGTCCTCTTTGACGAATACGTTAGGAACGTAAAATCCGTATCCCGCCGTTTCCGCAATATTCGACATAGCAAACAACGTGCTGTTTTCGTAGGCACGGATAACCGCTTCGCGCGGAACGTGAATCGTCGTCCAACTCTTGTCGTTTTCGTCCGTCTTGCGAACGTAATCTTTGTCGAGCGTTCCGTTGACGACCGCCCTAAATTCGGCGGCGGTAAATTCTTTTTCGTCGCCCGTATCGTTGTTACGGATAAGCACGTTTTCTTCCTCTTTGAGCCTAATGGTATAGGCAAGTTCGCGCGAATCGCTTTGCAAGTCCGCAATCTGCGTACTGCGCTTTATGCGGTCGTTGTAAACGTAATAGGTATAGCCGTTATACTCGCCGCTCGTAGGCATACGCATAAAACTACTCTTTTTGTACGTCTTGATAAGCGCGTCCTGCGATACGGTGATTTCGATGCGCTTGGGTTTATCGTTTTCGGGCATTTTATTCCACTCCTTATTTTCATAGATTTTCGGACTGTTTCCGTATTTCTCCGCTCTCTCCTGCTCTGCCGATTCGAGCGTAGGTGCATAATAACTTTGCGCCCACGTACCGTCCTTCGTATCGTAACGCGGCGCGATAATAAAGTCGTTTACGGCTTGACGGTAGATTATGGCGATATTCCGATTGTCAACGTCTTTCGTGATGTTTATGACATCGTACCCTTGCTTGGTCTTGTTCAGATATTCGCCCTGCAATGTATTTTCGTCTTGCACCTTGCGAATCTCGTCGCGCATTGCAATCAGTTCGTCCGGCGTAACGTATTCGAGAATATAATCTCTCTGCGGCGCACGGCTGTCAGTCATAGCCTTTTCGATAAATTCTTCGGCTTCCGTTTCGCTCGTAAAGAAACGATGAAACAATGAGCCGATCTCGCCGCTTTCCTTATCCAAATATACGGGCGTAAACTGCTGTTCGCCGTTATCGCTCGATACGTTGATAGAATAAAACTCGGTGCGCTTACCGCTCGTCTTTTCGTTTTGCTTACGGCGAATACGGTCGATAAATGCGTCCAACACGGCGGGGTGCGTTTCGCAAACAAACTGTCCGCGATGTCCCTCGTTTTCTTTGATTTCGATACCGTTCGCCCACTCTTTGTTGTAACGGCTGAATCGACCGTCGTCATACTTGTAGCGAACGGTGTTAGCAAGCACATACGCTATCTCGTCCAAGCCGTATTTGTGAATCAGTTTGTTCTCGAATCCTGCGTTAATGTGCATACCGTCGTAGTTGTCGCTTATAGCCGTTTCCAAATCTCTTTTGCAATCGGTGTGATGATTTAACTTTTTAAGGTACTCGGCGCGGCGTGCTTTAACCACGTTGTGAGCGGCGGTTTGCATACTGCCGATTGCCGTTTCCTTATCGTGCAATTCGTCCACCGTTATATCTTTTTCCGTCTGTAAAAAGAAAATGTTCCGCTTATCCGCCGCTTCTTCCGACAACTTATTAACGGGCGCGGCTACAACGTAACTGCCCGCTTTCTCTTTAAGTTCCGGCAGCATTTCCTCGCTTAATTGCGGTAAATAATAGAACGCCGTATTGCTTGTGTCTTTCCCGTAATAGATCGTTTCTTTGCTATCGAAGTCGCCCTCGTTCCAATCGTACCTGTCCGATACGATTTCTGCGTGATATTTGTCGTTATGCGCTTCGATTAAGTCTTTCACGTCCGAATAATTGTTGATACTCGCATATTCGTTACCTAAATAAAAGTCGTAAAGGCTGTCCAAAATATGCGGCGATTCTTTCAACAACGCCTGCATATCTCTTGCGTATAAATTGTCTTGTATGTAATCGCCCAAGAAAACCGACAACTCGTTATAAAAACGGATTTTGTAGTTGTCCGTGTTGATAAGCACTTCGGGCGATTTCTTCAACTCGGCGTTGTAAAACGCTTGATATTCGGCGTTGACGCTTGCTTTGACCTGTTCTTCCAAACTCATATCTTCGCTCGATGCCGCCGCCTTCGTTTGCAAATACGGTACGATTTTTTCTTCCGCAAAATCGTCGTAAAACTCGTCATACGGGTAATCCGCATTGCTTTTATCGAACTGCGTATCTTCAAAAGTAGACTTCATATCGTTGACAATATCGCTGATTTCGTCTTGCATAAATCCGTCCGTCTTGCCGTCGAGCCACTTTATATTTCCGATATTGTAGTCGATTGCATTGTGCAACTCTATTTCGTCTTTTGCCAAAACCGCATATTCTTTAATTTCGTCGTTCGGTATATTTTTTGCAAGCGCAGTACGGACGTCGCTTATATACCAACCGTATTCCTGTAACGGCAAACCTCCGAATCGCGCCGTAAATTCTTCGAGCAAGTCTTTGACATACGGTTTCATTTGTTCCGTTTCGGACTGTCCGTTGTCGCGCACATACCTTTCAAGCGCGGTGCGTTCCACAAAGTTGTTGTCCGAAAGACCTTCCACAAACCGTGCGTCAAAATAGTCCATTTCTTCGTTCACGACTTTGCCCATAGATTGCGTCAAAAGGTATCTTGCGTTCAGATACGCTTTGCCTTTGTCCGAGTTTATAAACTCATTCCAATCGGGTTTTTCTATGCCGAACAAACCGTTGTGCATTTCCGCATCCGCTGTGGACGTAATCTTGCTTTCCGTGTTATTGCTTTTGAGCGCCGCAACGGGTAAACCGTATTTCAACAGTAACGTAGCCGTGCGCCGACGCATAGGCAACATTCCGTCCCAAGTGTAACCGCTCTCGTGCATATCTTCCTGCCCGACCGTATAATCGGGCAACGCCGCCACTTCCATAGCGGCAATCTTATCTTCGCTGTCTATTATGCTTTCCTCCTTTCTTATTTCGGGTAATTGCTCGATAATCATCGTTTGACCACCGTTGTCCGCAATCTCACGCACAACACGGTCGAGAATGTCGTAATCGAACATTGCTATGCTTTTTTCTTCGCACGAAAGCGAATCCTTGATAATCGGCGTTCCGTATTTCTCGGCAAGTTCTTCCGCACGTTCTCCGTAAATTTCGTAATTGCTGCCGTTGCGAACAAACACATACGCTTGCGGATTTTCAGTCTGCTTTTTTATATAAAGTTTTGCATTTCCGTCCGTCAGTGTTTGACGCGGTTTACGTTTCGACACATTGAAATTTACTTTTCGTTCCGGCGTGCGACTTGCGGCGTCGTCGTTCGAGTCTGTGTCCGCAATAATGCTTTCTTCTTTCCCGTCGTCCATAATGACCTCCTCACGTTTTCCCAAATCGAGTTCGGTATTCAATTCGCCCTGCTCTTTCACGAGTTCGGCAAGTCTTTCGGCATATTCAAAAGGCTTTTTGATTTCCTCGCGTGCAATCTCCAAATCGCTTTTTAGTTGTTCCAACCTGTTCATCACACGTTCTTCGCGCGACGGAAACTCTTTACAAAAGTTGTCCAATCTCGTAAGCAATCCGCTTGCGCTCTCGCCGATGTCCATACTGTACTTGCCTACTCCCGAAAGCGTTACCGAGCGTTCGGCTGTCAGCAAAATCAACGGATTAAGACTGATTTTGAAACCTGCGTATTCCGCAACAACCGTATCTGTCTTATTTGCGTGCAAGGCGTTGAGTAATGCCATACCGCCCTCTTTGCGGTCGGTGTAAATTTTACCCATAACGCTAATCTTGAACTTTTCGGGATCTGCGCTAAACTTTTCTTGCACCGTCGCAATATCTTCGCGTAGGTGTTCCAAATACAACTCTTGCCGCTTTATTTCGTCGGGATAGGTCTTTCGCACTTTGTCTTGCAATGCGTATAGATTCTTTTTGAACTGCCCCTCTAACACGCGCAACCGAGCCACTTCCGTATCGACTTCCATTTTGCGTTTTATCTTCGGGTTAGCCGCCGTTATAGCCTTTATTTCGGCATAGGTCAATGTCGTTTCGTCGATGTCATCCGCTTCGCGCACAGTCAAATCGCCCCTATCTATCTGCGATATAAACCGTTGTTTGTTTTCGAGTATCTGATAGGAATAACTGTCGAACGTGCGCTCTTTGACATAGGTAAAAATCTTGACTTCTTTATTCGTATTGCCTTGCCGAACAATGCGCCCTTCACGCTGTTGTAAATCGCTCGGACGGTACGGCGTATCGAGATGGTGTAACGCTATGAGCCGCTCTTGCACGTTCGTTCCCGCGCCGCACTTTTCCGTACTGCCTATAAGCACTCTGACCGTTCCTGCGTTTACTTTGTCGAACAACGCTTGCTTTTGTAAATCGCTGTTCGCATCGTGTATGAACGCAATTTGTTCGGGCGGTATGCCTTTTTGCACAAGTTTGTATTTAAGGTCGTTATATACGTCGAAGTCCTCGCCGTACACATAGTCCTCAAACGCTTTCTTCGGCGTGGACAAATCGCAAAAGACAATCTGCGTTGCTTTCGTATCGTGCGTTTCGTCCCAAATCTCGTAAATGCGGCTTGCGCACTCGTTGATTTTACTGCCTTCCTCGTCTGCCGCACCGCGTTCGTAACAGCGTGGATCGAGCGCAAGTTTTTTACCGTCGCTCGTGATTTTCAGCATATTGTCTATTTCGGGCGGTATCTTATCGCGGCTTATCTTTTCCGCTCGTTCGGCGATTTCGTCAGCAAGTTCCAATACCGCGTCGCTCGGTTTCAGATTAACCACCTTTCTATCGACTTCGGGTACGTCGAGTTTGACCATATCCGCCGTTTGCACGTCCGCAAAACTGCGATACATCGTAAGTAATTCGGGTAGGTTTGTAAATCGGCTAAACCGTGTTTTCGGCTTGTAACCTTGTCCCGAAGGCGTCATCTCAAGCGACGTTACCGTTTCGCCGAAATCCGCCGCCCACCCGTCGAAGTAAGTTATTCCGAGTTCCTGCAAAGTGCGCTGTTGCAAGTATGACTGCATTGTATACATTTCCGTCATACTGTTACTTATCGGCGTACCCGTAGCGAACACTACGCCTTTATCGCCGCCGTGCAATTCGTTGATGTATTCGCACTTTAATTCCATATCGCTTGCGCGTTGACTTGCCGCCGTAGAAATTCCTGCCACGTTATTCATTTTCGTAAACAAGAATTTGTTTTTATAATAATGCGCCTCGTCCACAAACAAGTAATCTACGCCCAAGTTCTCAAAGATAAGCACGTTATCTTTTTTGCTTTCGTCGGTGAGTTTTTTGAGTTGCGCTTCACGGCTTTTCTTTATTTTTTCCAAGTTCTTGACTGCGCCGCGCGGCATTCCCTGTTCGTCCCACGCCGCTTCTATCGTTTCTTCGATACGCGCAATTTCTTCGCTTATCTTTGCTATTTGCCGTTCGCGCGATATAGGTATCTTTGCAAAACTCGACTGTGCGATAATAACCGCGTCCCAATCGCCCATCGCCACCTTGCTTACAAACTTTTGGCGGTTTTCTTTATCCAAATCGTCTTTCGTCGCAACAAGTATTTTGGCATTCGGGTATAACTTTCTGCCCTCGTTCGCCCACTGCTCTACAAGGTGATTCGGAACGACGTACATTATCTTTTTAGCAAGTCCGTACTGCCGCAACTTCATACCCGAAGCAAACATCGTGAACGTCTTACCGCTACCGACAACGTGATGAAGCAACGTATTCTTACCCGTTGTTATTCGGCATATCGCATTTTTTTGGTGCGGTTTTAACTCTATCTGCGGATTCATTTCCGGAAAGCGCAAATAACTACCGTCATAGGTCGGCAATTTTATACGGTTGAATTTGGCGTTATATGTCCGTTCCAAGTCCTCTCGCCGTTCTGGATCGCTGTAAATCCAATTCTTGAACGCTTCTTTAATTGCGTTTTGTTTTTCTCTTGCGGCTATTGTTTCGGCTTGATTGAGTACGCGTCGTTCTCCGTCCGGTGTTTGCACGGTATCGAAAATAGTAGTTGCCTTTAAGTTCAAACAATCGGCAATAAGGCGGTATGCGTCCGCGCGTTCCGTTCCGTAAACTTTGTTTACGTTCATATACGACTGTCCGCGAATATACAACGCCCTGTCTATGCGCCAACTCGAATCGTGGCGGTTATAGTACAGTTGTATCGCGTCGGGGTATCGTTTCGGCAAGTCCAACAACTCGTAAATGAATTGCTTATAATAGCCGACGTCTACCCAACTTGCGCCGAGCCGTACCGCTATGTCCGCCGCTTTTATCGGTTCGGGTTGCACCGCTTTCAATGCTTCGACATTCCTTTTGTAACCACCGTCGGGATACGTTGCAGCATACCGCTCTGCCGTTGCAAGTTTGTCAACGACTTCTCCCGACAAGTATTCTTCCGCCGTTTCAAATCCCGTATATTTATCGTCGGGATTGACTTCAATCGGATTGCGGAATACTGCGTCGCCGAGTTCCGTGAGTACGGTGTCATAATCTTTTCCCGTCAGTTCTTCGATAAACGATATATCTACCCGTCCGCGCTCGTTCCTACTTATTTGCAAGGCTTCGTAGCAATCGTCGGTACTTGTAACAGCCGTATACGGTCTTATCGTGCGCTTACTGAACACGTCCGCTTTGGTCGCCGTTTTCTTATCTTCGGAAAGTTCTTCGCACGCAAATAACAGCGCACTGTCCCCGTCCTCTCTGAACAGCCTTTTATTCGTTTGACTGTTTATCATACCGAATCGGCGAACAAATCTATCGTAGTTGTAGTTTAGCGTTCTTTGCTCGGCGCGAAGTTTTTCGTCCGAACAACCTTCCGTCTGAATTTCAAGAACATAGCGCAACTGATCGCGCAACGTTATCATTTCGCAGATACGCTCGTATGCGTCTGCCGGACGCGACGGAATGATTTGCTCCACCATACTGTCGCCCACGCGCATATACAATTTACCGTCTTGCGCTTTGTAGCACATCGGTTTAATGTTGTAGTCCACCGCCGCACATTCACTTTCCGCGCTCTCGCTGTATTCGGGCGTTTGGTAAAAGTTTTCGGGCAAATGACTTATGGCGTCGTCGAGTGCGTCCGCAAGGTTTCTTCCGTCGGGTTTTACCGTTACGTCCAACGCTCCGTACATACCGTATTCCATAACCAACTGCCCAAGTACCATTTCGGGGTGGTTTATGTAATAGTTGTTTATCTCATAGCCTTGCTCCGTCTTGCCTGTGGACAGCCATTCGGTGTTATCGGTATCTACATACGCTTGGCTCTCACGCTTGCGGAAAAACAGAATATCCGTAACGACTTCCGTATTTGCGTTTTGCTTAAAAGCCGTGTTCGGCAGTCTGATTGCGCCGAGCAGTTCCGCTCGTTCGGCAAGGTACTTTCGCACGGTAGGATTTAATTTGTCCATAGTTCCCGTGCTTGTTATGACCGCCATTACGCCGTTCGGTTTTAACTTGTCTATACTCTTGGCAAGAAAATAATCGTGAATATAAAAGTTGTTCCGAGCGTACTCGCTGTCGTAAACGGTGTATGCGCCGAACGGCACGTTGCCGACTACAATATCAAAATGATTATTAGGAAACGTCGTTTGTTCAAAACCTTTTATCTGCACGTTCGCTGTCGGGTACAGTTTTTGCGCAAGTCTGCCCGTGATATTGTCAAGTTCCACTCCGTACAGACGTGCGTTCTCTTGCATATCTTTCGGCATATACCCGAAGAAGTTCCCCGTACCCATTGCAGGCTCTAATATGCGATTGTTGCCCTTCACGCCGAATCGCGCCAACGCTCGGTACATTCCGTCTATTACGGTCTTGCTCGTGTAGTGCGCATTAAGCACACTGCCTTTCGCCTTTTCGTATTCTTCGGAATCAAGTAACGATATGAGTTCCGCATATTCGCTCCGCCAACTCTCGTCACGGTCGTCGAACGCTTTTGCAAGTCCTCCCCAACCGACGTATTTTGCGAGTGTTTTTTGCTCTGCGCGTGTCGGCTCTCTACGCTCGAAGTCAAGGCGCTTGAGTAGTCTTATCGCTTCGACGTTGCTCTTAAATCTTGCCTTTGCGCCGCCGAGTTCGCTTTGGTCAAATCCTATTTCGTTCAAATCGGCGTTTTCTCTTGTGGGTTGACTTTCCGTCTTTGCCTTTGTTACTTCCGTTTCCGCTTTCTTATGCGCTTGCCAATACTCATCGTTCCACTGTTGCAACGATTCGTCGATAGCGTTATTCCACCACTTGATAAACTCCGCTTTTTCCGTTTCGGATGCCGAATTGAAAAGCACGCTTCCGTCCTTTGCATCGGGACTATTCGACTTTACATAGTAGTGCGTAAAGTATTCGTTCGTAGGCTTTAAGATGCCTTTGTCGAACAACTCACGCAACGGAATACAAGCGTCGCAATCTTCCTCGTAGCAAAAATAACCGCCGTCGCGGACACCTGCTTGTATTGCTTCCGGCGATAGAATGTGTTGCGCAAGGTCGGTCGCTATCATTACGCCGCCGTGTCCTGCCGTCGATACCGAATAAATACCGTTTGCAATCGTCGTGCAATGTTCCACCTCGTCCCACATTGAATTTGTAGGCTCTTGCACATATCTTGCCGAATATCTATCGAAATAGGCTTTCTCCTCTGCCGACAGTTCTTTGAAACGGTTAAACGTACTGCTTTCTTCGTCCTCTTGTTCATCGGGCGATATAAAGTTTTCAACATAGTCCGTATAATAATTGACGTCTATACCGTTGTCATCAAGCACAACGTCCGATACTTTTTCGCGGCTTTCGAGTTCGGCTACCACCTCGTCGATATGTTCCCGTACAAACTGTTCGTCTGCACCGAAACTCGAATACTCCGCAATCCAATTCCCCTCCGTAGAATTTTCCGTGCCGTCTTTGACGATACCGTCTACAATGGTCTTTATCTTTATTTGTTCCGGCGTAAGTTCTTTTTCGGGCGCAAAATCAAGATATATGTTATCGCCCTTGATTCTCGCGCTTACGAGTTCGGGGCGTGAATTGAGTTCCTTTTCCAATTCGCTTGTATGTTCTACAAGGAATTTGTAGTCTGCGTGTAGCCAACTGAAAAACAAATCCTGTTTGCCTTGTGCGCGATTTCGTTTTGTGAAACGCCGTATTGCGCTGTCCGCTACCGCCTTAATTCTCTGTTCATCGCTACCGTGCTGTTCGGCGTAATAATGTAAATATTCTTCGGCTTGCTCGGCGGTAAAATAATTGTTATCGTCTATTAAATCGCCTATGCCGTAAGCCAACTCTTTCCAATTCAAACGCACAACGACGTCGTTTTCGGGATGGTCTTTGTACCTGAACGCATAGGTAACGCCTTTGCTTGAACATTGCAATTCTCTGTCGCCCAAATATGCGCCGTAGTAACCGCCGTATTCTCTTTTAAGCAACGCAATAAAATCGCTTTCGGACGGGTTATTTTGGTATGCTTCAAAAATGCGATACTTATTGTCTGCCGTGCCGCCGCCGTATTTAATGCCCCACTCTTTGACTTGTTCTTCGGGCGTTTTCTCGTCGCTCTTTCCGTCAAAAATATCAAACAGCGACATCTGCGGATTTTCTTTGCGCTTACGGCTTTTAATAGGCTTGCTCGGCTTTGCCTTTACCTGTGGACGTTTTTCTTCTTCCTCGTCCGCTTCTTGTTCGTCGTCGATGTATTCGTCATAGTCCGTACCCGTTCCCCAATTATGCAGTCCGTCGTCATCGTCCGCATAATCGTCGTCGCTTTCTTCGTCCGGCTCTCCGTCGAACTGTTCGTCCTCAAACGGATCGTCGTCATCGTCGATTTCTTGCAATTCGGGGTACGATTTCGTTTTGTCGCTTTGTGCAAGCGATTCGGCATACGAAGGATAATATATCGGCTGGTCGTCCTTTTCGTTTTCCACTACGACTACGGAATGTTTTTGCAACAACTTCTCGATATAGTTATTTGCAACGTGATAAGGCAAACCGCACATAGGTATTCGGTTTTCCGCATTACCGTTCAACGCAACATTTCGTCCCGTTAGCGTTAAGTTAAGTTCTTCCGACGCAACTTCCGCATTCTTGCCCATCATTTCGTAAAAATCGCCCAAACGAATGATTACGATTGAGTTCGGGTACTTTTCCTGTACGGTCAAATACCTCTGATAGAACGGCGATACTTGCGGTTTCGGCTGTTCGACCTTTTGTTCAACGGTCGGCAGTTCGGCAACAATCGGCTCGTCCGATACGGTTTCCTCGTCCACGTCGTCAATCACTTGCACTTCGTTTTCTTTGCGAACATAGGCGTCCTCGATTTCTTTGTGCAAAAAATCGGTAAACGCGCATACGTCTTTGAACAACTGTGCGTTGTCCGAAAGTTCGCCCGTCATTCCGTGCATAGTGAGTCCGTTGCTTTTAGGAAAGCCTGTTTTGCAATACAGCGAAAACGCCACACCCTCTAAAACAAGCCGATTACGTTCTTCGTCATCCGTAAAGTAACCGTTCTCTTGCAAATAAGTCGCAACGCCGACGTGTATCTTCCTATAATCGCCGCGCAAGTCTGCTTCCATTTCCGTGCCGTTCAGCGCGTCAAGTCCTTGCAACAAACGCTTTATAGGATATACCGAGCGTAAATACCTTTCTTCGCCGTTCGTGTCGTTTGCGTCGAATACAAAATGTTTGTTCCCGTCGGTATCGTAGAACGGAATTCCCTTGCGTCCGCGCGTAACGCGCCTTCCCATAGCGTTCCACTCGTCAAACGAATAGCACACCGAAGCATTGGGACGGTTTATAATTATCTGACAAGCGTCGCGCAATGTTATGTGGGGGTTTTGCGCCGCAAAACGGTAAAAGTCCTTTATTCTTTCTCCGTCCGTAAGCGTAGCCTGTATCGCCGCATTTCTTTCGCTTAATTTCTTGGTATCGCTCAACCTTGCCCTCCTTTACCGAATACTTCTCGGTAGATTTTGCGCCGCTCCTGCACAGACGGAAAATAAATAACGTTAAACGCTTCTGCCGCGCCGAGCAAACCGATAAGTTTGCCTAACTGATCCCTATTGAACAGTTCGCGTTCTTGCAACATTCGTTTGAACTCTACAACGGGTAAGCCGAGTTTTTTGGCAACGCTCGTTTGCGTTTGCTTGTGGTCATAAATCCATTTTTTCAGTTTACCCTTTTTCAGCGAATAGCCTTTTATCGCTTCGTTGCCCTTAATAGAGTTTTGTGCCGATACGGATAAATTTGCTTTTGAATCCATTGACTGTTTCCTCCTCGAAATCTATTACTTGCACCGTTTCGTATTCGCCGAACGTGTTGTATATCTCTTTTACCAAATTGTAGCCAATACCTGCTTTACCTTTTTTAAAACAAGAGTAAGCACGTTTCCCTGCGCCGAGAGCAACCATAAGTTCCCAACCGCTCGAATAGCCTTTACGCGCCGCCAAACGCTCAAACTCGTCGATTTTCAGTTTCATAACCGCACACTCCTTTGAAAGAGTTTTCACACCCCCTCACTAATAATGGAAAGTTTGGGGTGTTCAGTTGACGGTCTGGCAGAAAAAAAATTTATTTTTTCTCTAAATATTTTTTCAGCGTGGCATAAACGCGCTCCATTGCGTGCGATACTGCGCTTTTGCTTATACCGAAATGCGCGGCTACTTCGTCTTGCGATTTGTCCTCGAAAAAAATCATCTGCACCATAGCCTGTTGTCGCGGATTAAGTTGTAGAATTGCTTTATGTATTTGCTTTTTAATTTCGGTTTGCCGTTCTTTTTCGTAAAACTGTTCTTCCGGCGTTTCGCTTTCGTCGATAATATCGAAGCCGTTTTCTTCGCGCATTGCTTCCAACGACGAACACCGAGCAGCATACGTCTTATCCGCCTTGTCCGTTCGCTCGAACTCCCGATTGAGATTTTTGATAATCTCTTTCTCTTGTTCGGTTTGCACTTCGACCATAGCGATTTTATGTCGCGTGATCTGATACACTACTTTTTCTTTTTTCATTTTGAAATCCTCCGATTTTGATTTTTGAAATAAAATCGCCACCGAAAGATATCCGAAAATAAAAACTCCCGATGGCGTGCAATACGCCACCGAGAGATTGGATTAAACGCTATAACGCAAAAAGCCGAGCAAAAGCAAAGACCTCTCAAATGGTCATATTGCTTCTACTCGGCTTATATCTTTTTTCAGATTCTAACTCGTAGTAGTATGTAACAAGCCGCATTCGCGTTAGTGCAATAGGCGCACTCAATCCGCGCGGGCTATATGCACATACTACCAAAAATATAATAGTAAAAATTGACTGTTTTTGCCGCTTTTTAACTTAAAAAACAGAAAAGCGCCTGCACAGCGCAGACGCTCGTCTTGTAGTCATTCTTGGTCGGTCATAACCTTCTTTTTCGTAATAACCGTACCGTCTTGTATAACGATTTGAATATAGTTCGCACATCGCGGACACTTTATATAACCGCTCATACCGTCCTTTGCTTGCACAAGCGTTAGATTGCAAACAGGACAGCAACCGAAATAGTGATCCGGTTCTTCGGCAAATCTTTGATTGGTTTTATCTTTCGACATTTTTGATTTCCTCCCGTTTAATACGTTTTTTCTTCCTTTTTACCAAAACAATCGTTACGGTTATTGCCGCCGCAACTACGACTACGCACGCGACAAGAATCAGAACGTACCCCCACATCGGCATAATAAAGGCTACGCCCGGAATACACACGATAAACACACCTGTTTTATCCGTTTCCGCTTTAACGTATCTGCCGTAACCGCTTGCATTAAGTTTAGTAAGATTACCGCTTTCGTCCATATAGTAAACGACTGCTTCCGTCCTATCATAGGTAGAATCGGCTTGCAAGTAAAGTTCAATCTTCCCCGTAGGCGTAACCGCCGTTCCGTCCGCCGATACTAAACTCACGCCGAACACCTCGAAGTTATCCGCTATCGTTTTCATTTTTTCAGCCGCTTTTCCGTACAACGTTCCTTCCGTTATACGGCTCGGCATTATCGCCGTATCTTGCGGAAGAACGCCGTTTGGATCTTCAAACTTTGCAAGCGTACTGCCGCCGATAGACGAAACTATTTTTACGTCGTATTCGGTATATGTGTCATTACCGAGATTTGTTTTATAACTTGGACTGCTTGCTTTATATACGATATGATATTCTCCCACGTTCGTCACGGTAAAACGACCTTCCGCTATTTCTACCGTCTGCTTTTCTCCGTTTGAAAGATAATACGCCGACGTGGTTACGGTACAATCTTCCGTACCCATAACAGCGGTAGCGAAAGGCAAGGCGAACACGCTTCCTTGCTTGACCTCATATTCGCTACCTGCGCTCGTTGTGATAACGGGAACAAACTCTGCCGGACGTTCTTGCGATATATCCCCAAGTTCACTTATAAAAGTCGCGTTCCCAATATTCGCTCTTAACGTAAAAGAAACGCTCCTGCCCATAGCGGGTATATATGCCGATACCGAAAAAGTCTTTTGTATATTTTCTTTACCGAAAGTATATCTGACCGCTTTCTTTCCGCCCTGCGTTCCGAGATTTTCGTATCCTACTTGTTTGCCATCTGCTGTTACGTTAAAGTTTGTAAGCGCGGACGAATCCCACTTTACGGTAACATAATACGTTTCGTTCGACTTTTCAACGACGAAAGACGATTCGATATACTTTTCGATTTGCGAAGCGCCCATATCCGAAGTTCCGCCTATCGAAAAACCGCAACGGTAAACGCCGTCTTTTTCGTTTAATGCGTTAGCCGCATACGCAATGCCTTTTGTCATAGGGACGACTACGGCGATTAGCGCGAGAACAGCAATACATAACAGCGTAATAATTTTTGTTTTTACTTTTACCATACGCGCATACCCTCCGAATTTTCAAACACGGCGACGTATTTAACCGTTTTGTAATTTCCGTTGGTCGTACTCGTCAACGTGTTAGTCATATCCGTTGTAATTGCTTGCTTTTTCAAATCAGTGGCGTCGGTTGCAATATCCGTTGGGCTTCCGTTTACATCGTATTCCGTAACCATATACCACCCGATAAACGTGTAACCGTTTTTGCCAATCGGCGACGGAATAGATTTAATGTAATATCCGTTGAGTACGGTTTCGTTGCGGAAGAAACTGTTTGAATATTCGGAATTAATGTAGTAACCTACGATTAACTGCTCTCTGAATTCCGCCGTAATCGTGCAATATTTTTCCAATGCCTCATCGCTTATACCGTCCGGTAACGCAACACTCACGTCGCCCGTCTTAATATCAGAGCCGATAAAGCCGCCCGTCCAACCGACAAACTCATAAAGCGCAGGCGCAATCGCGCGGAAATCGCCCAATCTTATATGATACATTCCGTCATCGGAAAGATAATATTTTCTGCTTTGCGATTCCACGCCTTTGCCTTCCGTCGTTACGGTAATGCCCTTATCCCAAATAGTATATAGGCACACGTCCTTTTGGTTGAACTTGGTTATAAAATCGGCTACCGAATTTCCTGCAAGAATATTGGAATCTACACTTGGGCTGTCCTTTTCGCCAACTGCCCAACCGAATAAGCGATCGGAATTGGCGTTCCCGAAAGCCGCCGAGCCGAGCGTGGCTATACTTCCCGTCAAACTGTAAGGAACGGTATATGCCCAGCCTTTTGCGCCGCTTGCAAAAGTATAAGCCGTTGCGCTTTTCATAATATCTTCCGAAAACGGATGCGCTTCGTCTGTAACGTAAGTAATGCGTACTTCTCCTTTACCGTCAGAAACAAAGATATCTTGTTTCAGATCAATCACTATGTTATTGCCGTTCGGCAAGCGGTATCTGAACGTGTACGATAAACGATATTTACCTGTCTGACTGAAAGAAAGATAATATTGCTTCCCCGAAAGCGTTAAAGTATACGACTCGCGCGCAAGATAAGGATTTATAAACTGCGTACTGTTTGCCGCCGCATATTTATTGACTGAAACGGTTATGTCGGATAATGCCTGTCCGTTCGCTCCGAACACCGTAGGCTTGATAAAATTATATTCATATCCCGTAAACCAATCCGCATGCGTATAGGCTTCAAAGTTTTTTGATCCCCCGAACGATACGTTCGCTACATAAACAACGGTAAGATTATCATCTTCTTTTGTATAATTGAGAACGATAAAAGCATACCCGCCGCCAAAGGCGTAATTTACGATTTTATGTATTTCGCTCTCAGTCATTGCCGTTAGATTTCCGCTTATCATTCCCTGCTCGGTATAAACCGTATAGGACATAAGATTAAACGGCAAGCAAACATTCCCCGAATGATAGTAGTAATTTCGGCTCAACAGTATGTCCGCATTCTCTTTTGTAAGATAATCGCCAATGCTGACCTTAATCGGATTTTTATCTCCGTAATCGTCAAATATAATTTTGCCCGAATTGAAAACATATCCGTCATCGTATTCGCTGTCCGTTACAGTATATTCGCTATTGTCGCTCTTTTCAGAATTGCACTCGAAATAGATATACTTTCTTTCTCCGTATTGATTTCGCAACTCATAGACTATCATCTCGTAAGTTTTTGTAATTTGAAACGTAAGAGTTTCTCTGTTTACTTTGTTCAAACAATACGTTCCGTTTTCGAGCGTGTACAGACAAACCGAAATAGGATTTACACCCCTTTCGCCCGGAAACATTTCACTCTCGTAATACGATGAAATAAAAGTACCGTTCTTTATCTCACCCCAAGAATAAGAAACGTTCGGAAACGCTACGGACTCGTTCATTGAAAACACTTTATCGGTTATGTAAACATTGTTTGAGTCGGGCGATTGCCTCCAACCGTTTTCATCTTTCGCTACCGTAACCGACGGCTCGCTTTCAAAAGCAATCTCTACGAGCGAAGTGCGCCTGTCATTGTCTTTACCCCAACTGAACAGCACCGCAACTTCTTCGTTCAACGAAAAGTATCCGTCGATATTTACGGGCGCGTCAAAATCCGGTCTGCCGCCGCTCAACTTATACGCCGCAAAAGACACGTTTCTGAAATCTTCCGTAGAACAGCATTTTTCCGCAAACACGCTTGCGAGAGATACTCTATCTCCTTTTGCAAAAGTTTTTCCAATGTGCTTCTCGGTATATTCTCGCATATTGGCGTTTGTAAACATTGAAACAGCCATACTGTCAACGTATAGCTTTTCATCCGCCGCCGTTACCTTTTGAGAATCATAACCGTAAATTTGATTTGTAACCTTAAATTCCGCAAGAGAATAACGGGAATTTGCAACAGTATTCGCATTTGCCGCAGCAGACGGCGTAACCGTGATTTTACTGTCATAAACGGTGCGCGATTCATAAGACGTATTAAGTCCCGTAGTCGTAAAGAAATAGTTTATCATTTGCGTAGACAGTCCGTACTTTTCGGTTGCGTCGTATGCTTTTCCGCTTGAATTCACGTCGGATACAGAGCCGGCGTAATGTACAAAATCTTCCTCGAATTGGAACGAATCCCCCGAAAGCGGCTCGTAATCGATAGCGTTAAGTTTTATAATATGTTCGTAATCAAGTTTAAGAAGCGTATTGACATTTCCCAAATCTACTGCGGCTTCGGGAAAACCCGTAGGCGATCCTGCGATAATGAAATGCTTTTTTACGCTGTTTCCCATATTTATAACGGTGTACGTTCTTCCCGTAGCGGCGTGAAATTCGGTTGTCAATGTTTTATAATTTCCTGCTTTGTATGCGGACGGATAATAATCTTGATTGCCCGATGAGTTTTTGTTTACGGCATCGGGATCTACTTCGTAGCAAACGTTGAACGGCATAAACGTAGCAAGCCTGTAAAAGTAGTTAGCCGTATACTTTTCAGACAGTTGACCGAGAGAAAGTTCGATTATTCCGAAATAAGGCAATGTTGGTTTTACAAGCGTATAATTTCCGTCTTTTGCGATTATGTAAGAATAAACGGAATCGTATTGCGAAAGCATAGTTTCGCCGCCATCCTCTTTTTTCGTATAGGTCCGAGCCAAATAATAACCGTCGTCCAACGCCACGTTAGCGTCAACGAACGGACGGGAAAACCCGATAAGGTGCGATATGTTAAACGATACCGTGTAGGTAGTTTTTGTTTGTTCGCGCTCGCTGTCCGACAACCCTTCGGATTCCCAATTTACAGTCGATACGTTGAAATAAATAGGCAAAGTAATATCTGCGTTTGCAATGTCGATGTACAGCGTTTTTACCGTTTCCGTGTAATTGTCCGCCTTTTCATAAAGCACAACGCTCGAATCGTTGAGTGCAGAAGCCAAAGATACCGCGTAACTTTTTAACTCGTCGCCGCTTGAAGCAGGCTCTAATACTTTGCAATCATACTGCAAACGCAAAAGTAAGCGATTGCCCGATTTTTCTATATATGTTTCATTCGCAACAATATCGTCCGAAAGTTTTTTATAGCCGTAGGTTGAAGCGAGTTCGCCCTCGCGTAAACTTCCATCCACGATATACGCGTTATATTCAATATCATAAGTTCCGTCCTGCACGAACTCCTCTTTCGACCATTTGGCGTAAAGAGTAACGTCGCGCATATACAGGTATAAAATTCCCGAAGAATAAGGTTTAGTATAGTCCTTATCGAGATACCACCCCTCGAATATGTAACCGAGTCTTTCGGGCGTGGGTAAATTCGGCATATTATTTGCCGTGTAAGTAATATCGGACACGGGCGCGTCTAACCCGTCCGAATGAAAAGATATTTTATATTCTTTATCGCCGTAAGAGTTTATAATCAACTCTTCGGGCGTTTTTGCGGTGTCCGAATTGCACCCTACCGCCGTAAATGCGAACGTAAATACAACGATAAGCAATCCGAATATCAAAAATTTCTTTTTCATAATGCAATCCTTGATTAAAAGAATTTGCGCCCGTCCGCAAATCGGGCGGGCGCATATTCCTTTTAACTACATAATCATACAGTAATTATCTTCACTCTCGGCGGCTTTCATAAGAGTATCTATACTTGTATCGCTGTTATTCAAACCGTTAAACCAACCGTTTTCAAAAATCTCGGAATCTTGATTTTGAACCTGATCCAAAGTAATATACAAATCATATGAAAGGTTGCACTGCGTAACATACTTCAATTCGCAATCGGTAAACGCGTTTGCGTGGGCTTTCGATATTATACCAAATTTTATCCTTTGAAGATTGCTTTCCAAAAAATAAACCGAACCTTCCATCATTTCAAAGCGCAAGACGTTTTCATTCTCCATAGTGCCGAAATATCGAAGAGAGAATCCTACGATAAAATTATCTGCCTTTCCACCTGCCGCATACGCTACATACTGAACGTCGTGGATATTTACCATTACATCGCTACCGTCTTTATTCTTCATATTTTGTTGCGTAGTAACGCCGGTATACTTAATAATTCCCGTATACTTGCCTGACACATTGGTATTGAAATAAAATTCATCTTTAATCATTGCACGACTCGCCGAAAAATCAATCGGACACCGCGTTTTCTCGCTATCAACAGGTGTAAACTCTTTAATTGCACGCGACTTAAAGGCATACGGCGCAATGTTTTTCATCTTGCCGAGCGGTAAAACTATTTTTGTTTCCTTCACGCCGCCTGCAGTATTGACAATCCATTTGCCGTTGCTGTCGTCTATGCAACCGACGTTCTCGAACGCGCTTACGCCTATCTCTTCCAAACCGCCTTCGGCGATACTGACAAGAGTAAGATTACTCATGTTTTTGAAAGCACGCTCACCGATTTTCTTAACGCCGTTCGCGATGTAGACTTCGGAAATCGCCGCATTATTCATAAACGCTTCGTCTGCAATCGCAGTAATAATAAGTCCGTCCGCCGTTGCATAGTGAATATTGACGCGATACAATCCGCTTCCAAGTTGTTCCGCGCCGCTTTGATTAAAGCCCGTAACGGTAGCCGTACCGTCGCCATTGTCTATATATGTATATCCGATTTTAGTTGAACGGTACTCTACCGTTATATATTGATTGCAGTTTATTGTTCCGTCGACGAAGTCGTTCCCGAAGCATGTTATCGTCCAAACGTGTTCCTCGCTGTTCAATTGCGCCGCAGTTATAATATCATTTTCAGTAAGAATATCGCCGCTCTTATAGGCATCGAGATTGATTATTTGCGTAATACTGTCCTGCGTTGAAACTTTTTTAATTGTAACTCTAACGCTTTCACCAGCGCTTACATTGCCTGTAAATACAATTCTTTCATCTTCAGCAAATGCGTTGCTGCTGTAAGGATTTCCCTGTGTATTTACAAACGCATAATCGCTGACCGTAGACGGCATAGACTGTTTATCGATGATTACATATTTTATATCTTCGAGATTTCCGACGATAGCATACGAACTACGATTTTCGCGGTTTTGGGGCGCAGTTACAGGGTTTTCTATTACCGTGCTTTCCGTAAGCTTTTCGCCTATATACGAAGAATAGTTCTCAGCCTTATTGTTATATCCCACCGTCTTAAACGTGGACGGCAAGTATAAATAGTCAAACGAAAGCCAATCCAATACTCCCACCTGTATTCCCGTAACGCCGTCTTCTATTGCAAGGCGGTTGTCCGCTACTTTATATTGATAGACAGAGCAAAGAATTTTTTCGCCGTTTTCCACTTTATAAAGCATTCCGTTTTCATAAACGAACTTATTGTTTGCAGATAAATCAAGTCCTATCGGTACGATTGCAAGGTTTGTTACGCTCGACGGAATTTTAACGTTTGCAGATATTTTCGTTCCGTCTACCGGTATCGACTGTTCTCTGTGATTGCCCCAAAAACAATTTATTATAACTTCAAGTCCCTGCGGTAACTCGAAATTTTTAAGCGAATCAAGATTGGAAAACGAATTTTCCAACACCTTTAACGTTGACGGCAAGATAAGATTTTCCAATACGTTTTCCTTAGTAAAATCGGCTTCAGCAATATATTCGATTCCTTCGTTAAATATCATAGTCGTTGCGTGCTTAAACAACCACAAAGAATTGCTTGTAACGGCAACCACTTCGCCTTTTGTCCCGTCAGCCTTTACCGTTACGTTTTTGGAAAGAACGGATACGGCAGGATAGGGCAATTCATTGATGTCGGATAATCCTGCCATGTCAATACCGCTAACGTAATATTTACTTTCCTGTCCCTCTATCGGGCTGTATTTCAATCCCGGCGTTTTCCACAGCACTTTAATCGTCGTGTTCTTTGCAACTTCGTATGTATCGAAGTCGATTGCGTTTCCTTCTTCGTCGACGTATGAAATATCTTCTTCGTCCATATACGGTTTGACGAAATTATTAACCGTAGTATGCGGTGCGGTAAGTTTTGAATTCTGCGTTACGGTCTGCGTATGCAATACCTCGTAACCGTTGTCGAACTTTACTTCGGCAACATAACGTGCGTAGAGATTATCGGCGTCCTGTGTGGAATATTTCGTGCCGAAAGCCGCATCGATATACCAGCCGTCGAACGTAAGATTTTTGCTTAAAGCGTCGGCAGTATATTCGCTCGTTTTCGCCGAAAGGTCTGCGAGTTTGATTTCCGACGCAGTTCCGCCGTTAAGCGAAATATCAACATAAACGGGTGCGAAGTATGCGTAAACTTTTACGTTGCCGCTGATTTTAGTATCTGCGGTAAACTCCGTACCTTCGTCGCCCGATTCGGTCGTGTACCAACCGCGAAATTCGTAGAATTCCTTTGTCGGTTCGGCGGGAAAAGTTACTTTTCCGTCCACCACTTCAACGACCTGTTCGTTACCCTCGATAGAGAAAGTAACCGTCAAATCCTTGCTTCCGCACGCCGTAAGCGCGCAGACACCGATAAGAAGCAATACAAGGCATACAAGTATGCCGATAATGCTCTTTCTGATTTTTGCCATAAAACCTACTCCTTTTATAAAAATATTTTTTATTTGTGTAACTCCGCAAAAGCGGTTATTACCTTGATTAAATATCGTATCTCGATATGATTTCGGACGGCGTTTTGGTAAGCACGAACAGGTACGGTATAAGCGATATGCCTATCATAACGAGCGCGCTTACCGCGAAACTTGCCGCAACCAAACCTATAAATCCGCCGAACGCCACGTTCATCACGAAGTACCTTGCCGAGATAAGAGTCGTCGTTATAATCGTGAATATGAGATAACTTATAAGATTACTCATAACCGACAGCATAAATTCTTTGAACAAAAGATTGCTCTTATTAACGCCGACGGCACGGTATATACCGTATTCCTTACTGTTCTTGATACTGCCCGATTTTTCGATAAAGAAGAATATGAGCAATAAAAGAACGATAACGACAGCGAAAACGTAAAGTCCGCCGAGCGCTTCTTTCATCGTTTCTTCGTTATCTTGCTCGAACGCCGCCGCTACGTTTACCGCCGTAACTCCTCGTTCTCTGAGTTCCGCTTTTAGTTCGGAAAGTTGTGTTCCGCCCGTCGTAGAGATTTCAAAATAGCATTTGGAATCTTCTGCGGAAAACGATTGCAGATTGGGCGAGATATACACGAAAATATTTTTAAGCACGTTCTCGCCCACATAGATACGAATATCGCAAGTCATAACGTCGCGCGTTATATCAAATCGTTGAACGTACAATTTACTGCTCGTGATCTGAATGGCATACGGCGTTCGTTTCAACTGCGTGTTGGTCTTTTCCACCTCGTAGTCTGCTTGCGTGCTGTCCGCCATCATCTTGTACAACGAATTGCGGTTTATCTCTATTACCGCCATATCGTCCGAAAGTCCTTTTTCTACGGCAATTTCCGCCGTATAATTTACCGCGCCGTATGTATCCTTAAATAGCAACGAATCGACATCGGTAAATCCAACCATATTATAAACGCCCAAAAAATTAACGTAGTCGATTTTGTTGAGCCACACCTGCCGTTCGCCGCCCGAAGCAATTCCGCTGACTTTATAGCCGCCGTCGAACGTTACGAGCGACATCGCCTTATCGTTGTTTAATTCTTCCAAGCGGAAACGGTTTTTCAATCGCTCGGCAAGCGCGCGTGAAATAACCACTTCCCCGACCTTCGGCGCTTTTCCGTATTCGATATTGATTTGAGATTCGTTCTCTATCGGACGGGGCGAATACGTTATCGCTATTCCCGAAAGCGCAGATAGTCCGCCGTAGGAAAAACTTCCGCTTCGCATATTCTCGTCGAAAAAGTCAACCGTTTCGTATTTGCTTTCGTCTAACCGACGAATCGTGGAATACGAATTGATATTTGCGTAAACGTTGTTTGCGCCGAGCGGCTTATTCTCCGTTACTGTGTTTAACGCTTCAAATGCCGAAAAAGCGAAGAAGCACATCACAATCGCCATAGCGAGTATAAATATCTGCTTGAATATGTTTGCTACGGAAAATGTTTTATCTTCCCCTTCGCCGCGCAAAGCCTTAAAAACGTGTTTTAATGAAAACAATCTACCGTTTCTTTTGGCTTCGCTTTTCGTAAACGTATCAAGCGTTTTGTATGTTTGCTCGTCTTTTTCCGCCCTTTCGTAACTTGCCGGCGCAAGTTCGCTTTCCGTGATCTCGCCGTCCTCTACAAGTTCGCCGTCAACAATTTTGATATGGCTGTCGGCGTATTTTTGAATAAGCGTTATTTCGTGCGTAACGATAACAACAAGGTGCGTCTTGGAAATCTCTTTGAGTATTTCCATTACCTTTATCGTGTTTTCCGAATCGAGATTGCCCGTAGGTTCATCGGCAAGAATAATATCGCCGCCTTTGACGATCGCTCGCGCTATGGCAACCCTTTGCTGTTGTCCGCCCGAAAGCGCGTCTGCGCGCTTATTCTTATACCGTTCCATATCCACGAGTTTCAATGCTTCCTGCGTTCTTCTCGTGATTTCTTCTTTGTCCTTAAACCCTGCAATCTTCATCTGATTACAAAGGATTTCGGTTATCGTATAACCTTTTTCGAGATAGTAATTCTGGAAGATAAAACCTATCTTTTCATTACGGATTTTATCGGCTTTTCCGCTCGTACATTCGCCGTCGATAAATACTTTTCCGCCGTCTTGCTTATCGAGTCCGCCGATAATATTCAACAGCGTTGTTTTTCCGCTACCCGATTTGCCATAAATCGCAACAAGACCTTTTTCGGGCAGTTCAAATGATACGCCCTTTAATACCTTGTTCGCCGCACGCGAATGTTTATTAAATATCTTCGTGATATTTTCTACTCTTATATTCGCCATTACTTGCTACCCCTTTTCAGACTCTTGCGGATAGACTGTCCTTTGATTGCGCGGTTAAATCCGAAGGCGACGAATTCGACTATCAGTAAAAGCATCACTTCTATGAAGAAATAGTTTCCCACGCTCATAAAAGTCAGATTAAGCGTAGGTATTATCGCCGCAATAAGACTTACGATAGGCAATAAAATCATTGTAGGCAAGAATATGAGCGCCATTTGTATGTACAGCGAATGCGACGATATCTTACTTGATATACCGAGCGTTCTATATACGGCGAAGTCCGCTTGGAAAACTTTTACGCTCCGTGAGAAAATCACGCCGATGAGTGCGGAAAACAACAAGCATACGGCTATGAGCGCAATATAATAAACCACGTTCATAGTGAAAACATCGCCCGCCGCCACAGCGTATATCTTGCTTGTGGACAATAGTCCCATAAATCCGTCGGGTATTTTATTTAACGCCGCTTTTGCGGTTTTGTCGTTTTCATAATATAAAACCGATTGTGTTGCCGCCGACCTATCTTCTTCAAACACCGTCGCATAATCATTCTCGCTCATTTGAACGATAAGACCATTTACTTCTTCGCGCTTTTCGTCTGCGCTTGCAATACTGTACGCCTTATTGGATTTTACGGAAAACACAGCCGAATACTTTTCCGCTTCGTAAGTATTGGAATTGATAAGCCGCACCGTTCCGTCCTCAACGTCTGCGCCACTCTCGAAAGAATAAACAACCCATTCGGTTTCGCCTAACTTCATCACGGAATTGATTCCTATAATCTTAGTTCCGTTTTCAGTCAAATCGTAGTTGCTCAAATAAAGATAAATTCCGTTGGACGTAAGCGTAGTTTCCACGTCGATATTCTTTATACCGACATTAGCGCTTACGAACGTATTTATGATTGCGCCGCTATCCGAACTCAACGACTTCGGCATAACGAGTACGGCGCTCCCTGCTTTCGGATTGTAGCGGTAAGGCGCGTACACACACGTTACTTCGTATTTCTGATACATTCCGCTTCTTTTAGGAACGGTAACGGTAAATTCGGAAAAATCTTTATCCGCAAGAATAAATCCTGCGCCCGTCCGACCTGCAATTTCGTCCAATTCGTCGTATGTAATTACGTTGCCCGACGCCGACAAAATTACTTTACCCTCTATCGCCGTATTATCGAGCGTTACCGTTACGGGCTGAATCAGACTTTTTCCGAATACGGACAAAACGACAAACAACGAAATCGCGCAAACAAGCAATGCAAAACTCATCATCCCCGTAAACTTCGGACGGCTCTTGTAGTTAAGCCAACCGAGATGTAAAGTATTGATAAAATTACGCTTCCTGCTCGGTTGTATTTCTTCTTTAATATCATTTGTTACGGGCGACGGTTTTTCTAAAACTTTATCTTCTTGAATATGCCCGTCGGAAACGATTACTTTTCTTGTTGCGTATTCGTTGAAAAATTCGGGATTATGCGTTACGACGATAACGAGTTTGTCTTTCGATACTTCTTTTAAGAGTTTTGCGACTTCTCTGCTTGCCTTAACATCCAAATTGCCCGTAGGCTCGTCGGCTAAAATAATAGGACTGTCCTTTGCAAGCGCACGAGCAATAACCGTTCTTTGCTTTTCGCCGCCCGATAGTTTACTGCCCCTTTGTTTCGCCTGTTTGGTAAGTCCGACCTTTTCTATGAGTTCGCACGCTATACGTCTGCGCTCTTTCTTATTGTCTATACGAAATAGCGCAAGTTCCACGTTCTCTATCACCGTTAAATTTTCGATAATGTTAAAATCTTGGAATACGGTTGCGATATTTTGTTCCCTGTATTTCTCCCACTCACTTTCGGAATAATGCGAAGTTTCAAAGCCGTTAAAATACAGTTCGCCTTCTTCGTAACTATCGTTCGCTCCGATGACATTCAAAAGCGTACTCTTACCCGATCCGCTCTCGCCTTCAATCGTTACAAATTCGTTATAATCGAAATCAAGATTGACACCGCGAATGCCGATAGTAAGAATATCGTTACTGTTATAAATTTTTCCGATATTTTTTAGGTTTAACAGCACGTCACTCACCTTTGAATTAGTTAGCCAAGACTAACTATATAGCATTTTTTAATCGGTATCGCTACCGATTTTAATTAGTTAGTCAAGACTAACTAATGGGCATATTTTTTGTCGGCGTTAGTGCCGACAAATCAGTTAGCAACCGCTAACTGTGAATTATTATAGCAAATTTTACTACTTCCGTCAAGCGTTAGAAACGCCCGTATCGCTTTTTTTATCAAAAAAATATCTATGTGCGAGTTCCTTGCCGCCCTGCTCTTTTACCGTTCCGTCCGCAATAAGTATTGCCCTATCGCACAAGGCTTCGGCGCAACGCATATCGTGAGTAACGGTTATCATCGTATTGCCGCTTTTATCGTGCAGCATATCGAGAATCTTTACAAGTTCGCACAAGCCTTTGTAGTCCTGCCCTACCGTCGGCTCGTCGAGAAGCAATACTTTCGGGTTAGTTGCCGCCACCGCCGCTATGGACACTCTGCGCTTTTGTCCTTCGCTGAGTGACTGCGGATGCCGTTTACGCAAGTGTTCCAAGCCAAAGAGTTTTATCATTTCTTCGGCGTATTCTTTGCTTACCGCGCCGAACGCAATCTCCTGTTCTACGGTCGGCATAAACAACTGATAGTTGGGATTTTGATACACAACGCCTACGCTCTTAAACCATTTCTTTCCGCAATAGCGTTTGCCGAATTTTTTATCGAGCGTTTGCACTATTTCGCCCTTTGTCGGCTTGTTCAGCCTTGCGAGTAGCCGCATAAGCGTAGTTTTACCGCAACCGTTTTCGCCGAGAAGCAACAGCCGTTCGCCCTCGTAAACTTCAAAACTTACGTCCTTTAATATCTCTTTTTTCTTTATCGAAAACGCTACGTTCTCAACGTCGAAAATCTTTGCCCCTCTTGCGTGGTCGTCGCTGTTATCTTCGATAGCCACCGTCTGCGACAGCAAATATTCCTGCTTGTTTCCTATCTTGGTAACAACGCCGGCGCGAATGTTCCAAACGCTGTCAACGAACGGCAACACCATATCGAGCCTGTGTTCCACTATTAAAACGGCGTACCCTGCCTTTGCAAGTTGCCGTAATGTATCCATTAAAAGATTGGCGCTCTCAACGTCGAGATTTGCAAGCGGTTCGTCGAGTATCAAAATGCGCTGTCCCGTTGCAAGCGTTGACGCGGTTATAAGCCGTTGTTTTTGACCGCCCGACAGCGTGCGCGTTCCTGCCGTTTTGTCGAGTTCGACTATCGTGCATACTCTTTCTATTTGCTCCCCGATTTTATTCGATGCAAGCGCAAAGTTCTCGCACCCGAACGCAATCTCGTCGTCTACCGTTTTATGTATTATCTGACTGTCGGCGTTTTGCAAAACCACGCCTACTTTACGGCAGACTGCCGCCAACTTTTGCCCTATAATCGTTTTACCATCAACAAGCACTTCGCCCGTAATGTCGCCTTTTACGATATTCGGTATTATGCCCGACACAATCGAAAGCAACGTGCTTTTACCCTCGCCCGACAGTCCCGACAATAGCGCAACTTCGCCGTAGTCAACATAAAAGTCCACGTCCGATAATACCTTATCGGCAAAACCGCTATATGAAAAACTTACATTCTTTAATTCGATTGCTCTCATAACACCACCGCCAAAACCACGCCTGCGATAAGTCCCAAAAGATACAGCACGTCCATATAGTTTATCGCTTCCTTTTTGTAAACCGTATATCTTGCCTTGCCGAGCGTAAATCCGCGCGTTTCGATAGACAGCGCAAGCGTATCGGATATATCGACAAGCCGTGTTACAAGCGGAATCAAGAACGCACGGTAAAAGATTTTCGGATTGAGAATACTCCCTGCACCGCGTGTTTTCATCGCTTCTCGCACGCGCTTTATTTCCGCTCGAAGTACGGGAATGAACGACATCGTTATAAGCATACCGAGCGTTATTCCTCGCGGCGTATGTAACTGCGATAAATTTCTCGTCATAGCGACCGCTTGTATGCTCATACTCGGAATTATCGCCAAAAACACCGCGCCGAAGCGATTAGCCATAGCAAGTGCGCTGTCGAAATTTTTGCCGCTTGAAAAGTACGCAATAAGCGAGAACACGCCGCCGAAAACGATAAAGAGCGGCAACGCTTTTAACGCCTGTTTATAGCAACCGAAAAGTATCACCCACACAAGTGCGCCGAGCAAAAAATACGAACACACAACCATCCGCGCCATAACAAGACCGAACACCATAATGAGTAACGCCGACGCTATCGCTATAAGCGGATATAGATTTCTTTTGTATCTGAAAAACGCCATTACTTCAACTTTCCTGCTTTCTTTAATTCTCTTGCAATAACCATACCTATGACCGAGCCGACAAAACAAACGGCAACTACGGCGAACGATATGCCGACAGTCAATCCTACGTTGCCGCCGCCGATAAACATAGACACCGCCGCTTTTTCTTCTCCGCTTACCGTATAGAACACGTTATAATACATATACAAAAGCGGCAGAGTGAGCGGCATATACAGCGTTCCTGCAAACACGCACGCCCAATCGTTTTTATACCCTCTGAATATCAAAAGCGTAAGTAGTTCCGCAACAAGGGCGCACGCAATCAATAACACCATAGGCGGAAACATAAACACAAGGAATATCGAAATAAACATCGACTGCAATAAAAGCGCAAACGGCTTTCTTACTTTCATCATACCGATTACGGGGAACAGCGAAAACTGAATACCCAAACCGAGTTGTATGATACCGAACAACGGCACGTTTACAAGTAACGGCATAATCGCGCCCGTAACAAGCGTACAGCACGTTATGATCGCAAGGAACACAATGTCCTTTATCATATACTTTTGAAAGATTTTCCGCTTTGCTTTTCCGCTCTCTCCATGCTTTTCGGCTTCATCCGCTATGCGCTGTTCTTCTTCCGAAAGCCGCACAAGTTCGAGTATTGCTTTTTCTCTCGGCGTCATATAGTTACCTCTTGCATTTTTCCGTCAGCCACACGGTAGATACGGTCGGCAATCGCCATCGTACTCTCCCTGTGCGACACAAGAATAATACTCTTTTTACTCTTTTGTTCTTTGAGCGCTTTTAAGATAATGCCCTCGTTGATGCTGTCCACGTTGCTCGTCGGCTCGTCCAAAAGGATAAGTTCGCTTCCTTTCAAAAACGCTCTCGCAAGTCCTATGCGCTGTTTTTCGCCGGCAGATAGATTGTCGCCGAGCGCACCCACTTGCGTTTTGTAGCCGTTAGGCAACGTCATAATAAAGTCGTGAACGGAAGCAAGGCGACACGCCGCTTCGAGTTCATCTTGGCTTGCGTTAGGTTTTGCGATTCGCAAATTGTCCTCTATCGTTTCATCGAACAGGTACGTCGTTTGACTTACCATTGTTACGTTGTCTAAAAGATTTTCCGAGTTCACTTTGTCAATATCGATTCCGTTGTAAGCAATCTCTCCGCCGTTCTTTTGCCAAAAACGAAGCAACAGTTTTAAGAACGTAGATTTACCGCAACCGCTCTCGCCGACGATACCGATAATCTCGCCCTTTTCGGCGTGCATTTTAATATCTTGCAAAACTTCCGTCTGCCCGTCGTAACTAAACGATAAGTCGGACACGTTCAAATTTTCGTATTCGATATTCTCGCCGCTTGTTACTTCCGTTACGGCAGGTTTTTCCGCAAGCAAATTCAGCACTCTGTCGCCGCTTGCGAACGTCTGCGTAAGATTGCTCGGCAATGCCGATATTGCAATAACGGGACCGAACGAGCCGAACACCGCCACAACGCCGATTATCATTTTACCGATAGAGAGCATATCGAAATGCACAAGCACGATGCCGACGATAAGCGTCGCTATTATGAACAGCGATACCGTAAGTTCGGTTGCCGCCGCCGCACGGGTAGAATTGTGCTTCATTTTCTTTGTTTCTTTTAAGAGCAGTTCACTGCGACGGTTTACTTCCTTTTCGCGCTCCGCTCCCGCGTTGTTCAATACGATGTCTTTAATGCCCTTTATACTGTCAAGAAAGTACGCATTGAAAGACGCAAATTCGGCACGGTATTTAACGCCGCTCTCTTTAAGCCTTGACGAAGAAATCATAGGCACTACAATTCCTATCATCAGATACGCAACAACCGCTATAAGCGCAAGATACCAAGACGACACAAAACCGACAAACAGGAACACCGCCGCAGATACCAATACCGCGATACATATCGGTGAAATGGTATGCGCATAGAATACTTCGAGCGTTTCTATATCGCTTGTAATCATAGCAATGATACTGCCCTTTTGCTTGCTTTCGAGTTTGGCAGGGGCAAGCGTGCGAAGCGCACCGAATATCTTGTCGCGCAAAACCGCCAAAAGTTTGAACGCGATAAAGTGATTGCTGTATTGCTCGAAATAGCGCAAGATACCGCGCAGAACGCCGCAACCTACGGCAAGACCGATGATTAAGCCGTAAGACATCGCAATCGTTTCGCCAAGCGCTTTTGCCACGCCCACCGCTCCGAACACGGTAACGCCCATAGCGCATATAAAACCGATACTGCCGTTTATGACGGCTAAAATCATTATGTAAGCGAGAGAACCGAGCAAGAGTATAAGGCTTGCCATAATCTTCGCACCGCTTCTGCGTAACTTTTTCTTACTCATAATGCGTAGCCCTCCTCTAACTGTTTCTGCGTGGCAAACAACTTTTCGTAGCCGTGTTTATCGCTCATCAGAACGGTATGCGCTCCGCTTTCTCTCACTTCGCCGTTTTCCATAAAATAGATATTGTCGGCGGGTACGACGTTCGCCAAGCGGTGTGAAATTACGATTACGCTCTTATTCTTCGACAGCGCCTTTATGTTCCGCATAATGATTGCTTCGCTTTCCACGTCGATATTGCTTGTCGCTTCGTCAAAAACATAGATGTCTTTATCCGCAACAAGATTTACGGCAAGCGCAAGCCTTTGTTTCTGCCCGCCCGAAATGTTGTTCGCATCTTCGGTTATTACTTTATCAAGTCCGCCGTTCTCGCGTATAAACTCTGCAAGATTAACGGATTCGAGCGCGGCATAGATTTGTTCGTCCGTCGCCGATCCGTTTGCAAGCGCAAAGTTCTCACGCACGGTCTGATTGAAGATATAAGTGTTGTAACTTACCACAGCCAAGTGCGCATAGTAACTGTCGCGTGATAAACTTTCAAGAGTTTTACCGCCAACCGTTACGCTACCCTCTTTCGGACGTAACGCTCCGACAAGCATATTGACAACCGTACTCTTGCCGCAACCACTCTCGCCGACGATTGCCGACATACCTTTTTCAGGGAAAGTCATATTGATACCTTTCAATACGTCGCGCTTGCCGTCGTAAGAGAAAGTTACGTTATCGAGCGAGATTGCTCTACCACTTACTTCCTCAGTTCCCCATACGGGGTCGGGTGTATTCAGAAGCGATATAATCTTCTTACCTGCGCTTGCTCCGTTCATAGCAACGTGGAACGCCGAGCCGAACGCACGAAGCGGTAAGAAAAATTCAACCGCCACAAGTGCAAGGAATAACGCATATATGGGACTCAGTCCCCAAAACGCCGCACCGCAAATCGCAAGGGCGATTCCTGCGCCTGCGCCACCGTATGCAACCAAGTCCATTATGGTCGTACTTGCAAGTTGCATTACGAGAACTTTCATTGTAATTTTGCGGAACTCCTCCGCACTCTCGTTCATTTTGTCGTGTTGCGCTTCATCCGCTTTGAATATCTTTAATTCCTTGAGTCCTTGTACGCTGTCAAGGAATTTATCGCCCATTGACGTGTACTTACCCCAATATTTTGCGAATATCTTTTTGGCGTACTTCGATACCGCTATAATCGAAACGGGAATAAGCGGAACACAAGCAAGCAACACAAGAGCCGTGCGCCAATCTATCCATACGCAAATAATAAATAGGATTATGGGTGCAAGCATAGCAAAGAAAAACTGCGGCAAGTAACTTGAATAATATAAGTCGAGTTGCTCCACGCCTTCCATACTCACTTGCGTAAGTCCTGCCATACTCATACCGTCCGTAGACTTTACGCCGAGTTTGACGATTTTGTTATACGTTCTCTCGCGCAGATCCTTTTTGACCTTACGCCCAAGCACGTCCTTTATATCGCCCGTCAGTCTTGTCATCGTATAGCGAACGATAATACCGACAACTGCGCCGATAGCCGGATACAAGTACATAAGTAGTTCGGCTTTCGTAATTGCAAGATAAATCGCCCAACAAATACTTGCCGTGATGCCGACGTTGGCGATAAGTCCCAACACCTGCAAGGCAACGGCAACAAATATGTACTTCTTATTCTTGCCTATTAGTTTGAATAACTCTTTATCTATCATTTCTTTCTCCCGAACAGCCCACGCTTTTCATACGGTTTTGCTTCCGTTCTGCCTACACCGTAGCCCTGTGCGACAATCGCTCTTACTATTTCTTCCTGATTTACACCGTCATCGGCTATAACTACCGTCTGATTTTTTGAGTGCGACGAATTGACTTTTTTAACGCCCGACACACGGCGTACTACGTCATTGACGTGGCTTTCACACATTCCGCACTTCATACCTTCCACTTCGATTGTCAGTTCAATCATTACTTTTACTCTCCTTTTTGAGTTGCTTTTTATACTTAATCATCTGAACGACGTGCGATATTGCAAATATCGGATGCGACGGCAGCATACGCGGACCCGAATACTTCATTACCGCTTTTATCTTCTCGCGCATTTCAGGCTTATAACAATGTATCTTGCAGAACGAGCAAAACTTTTTGTTTACCTTAAACGGACACTTTTCAAGCCTGAATAACGCATATTCGGTAAGTTCCTGACACTCGGCACAAATCTCTTTGCCTTTCGTTTTATGCTTACCGTGGCAATATTTTCGTATCATTACGGGAATAAGTTTCTTTTCCTTTTCCCACGCTTTCAATTCTTTTTCCATAATCAGTTTACCGTTTGCCCTTTCGCAAATGCCAATAGCTTCTTGCGGCTTTCTTCTCCGAGCGCACAAGCCGCTCCCACCGCTTCGGCAAATGCAGTTTCTTTCGGCGTGTTACAATGTCGCTGTAACTTGTTTCCTATAAAATCTACAACAATCAGATAGTCGGCGATTTCCTCTATACCCCTTTCAGTAAGTAACACTCTTTTTCCGTTTTGACATAGGTATCCGCTTTCTGTCAGCCGTTCTACCGCTTTGCATACGCTTACTTTCGACACACCTAATCGCGCCGCCATCGACGCCATCCTTGCGCCGTTGCCGTTATTTCTCAACTCGTTTGCCGTTATTAAGTATTTAAGTTCCGATGCCGTCATATTCTTTTCCTGTTCTCCTTTCAATGGTTAGTTTTTGCTAACCATACCGCAAAAAAATATTTCGTTTATACCTGTCTGTAAGTAAGCCATTGCTAACTCACGGACAAAAAAATTGCGGAGCGCTTTTCCACTCCGCAATATATTATAAACCAAAATCAATTTTTATGTCAAGTAAAAGTTAGTTATTGCTAACCATTTTTTACGAACTTTTTAAGCACATCAAACAATTCGGGCGTTATTACGTGTTCGATACGGCAAGCGTTTTCTTCGGCGATTTCTTTGCTTGCTCCTGCCTTGACTAAAAGTTCGGTAATAACGGTATGACGCTCGTAAATACCTTCCGCTTTTGCCTTGCCTTCTGCGGTAAACTGTATCTCTCCACCGCTACCGATAGTTATATATCCCCTATCGACGAGCAAGCCCATTCCGCGCGTTACCGAAGGCTTGGAATAACCGAGTTCCTCCGCTACGTTTACCGCGTGGACGTTTGCGCTTTTTTGTTTTAATAAGAGTATTGTTTCGAGATACATTTCTTCGGATTCTTGATACTTAACCATAATTACCCCTTGCGTTAGCCTATGCTTACTTTTATTATATATGATTTGCTTACGTTTGTAAAGTGAGCGCATAGGCTTTTAACGAAGTTTTTCAATTATTCCGCACCTTTTAATGCTTCCACCATATTGATTTTTTTGTTCTTACGGGCAACGAATAAACCGACCACAAGCGACACGCCGAAAGTTACCAAAATACTGACGCAATACGTGAGAGCGCCGAGCATTATTTTCAGTTCGTATTCGCTTCCAAGCAAAGTCAACAACAGCCCCAAAACGCCCACACCGCAAGGCAAGCCTATTATAATACCTAAAACCGTCAACCAAATATTTTGACTGATAAGAATACGTCCTATATGCTTGTTTTTGAAGCCTACCACTTTTAACGTAGCCAGTTCGCGGTAGCGTTCCACATAACTCATCACACCTAAATTATACAGCACGACTACACCGAGAATAACGGCGGCAAGTACGAACAACAAAACCATTGTATTCAATACGGACGTAAAACTATTGTATGATTCCATTACCGAAGTTTTGCTCTGCGTTCCCGATATAAATTCGGCGGATTCTATCTCGCTATGCCCCACGTTTACAAACGCCGTCGTTATGGTATAAGGGATTTCCATTTCGTCCGCATAGTTGCTCGTCAAAACGATATTCTCGGTCGTATAAGAGCGCAAAACTCCTGCAACCTTTACGCTGAAATTTTTTTCCGAGCCATAAGGCGAGAATGTGAGCGTATCCCCTACTGCATACCCTCTGTCCGCAACGCGCAGACTTATATACGCTCCGTCGCTATTTACGGGTACAGGCTTGTTGTCTTTATTTATAAACCGAACGGTATCGTGTTTAATATTATATATTTCGAGCGTAATCGGCTCTCCGCTTAACTGCACGCTTGAAGACGCCATATAATCGCCGTCATACTTATCCGCAAATTCTATCGCTTGTTCGTTCGTTACGTTTTCGGCGAAGTTTACGCGCGTTTCGTAATTCATTATCGTTTTATCGAGCGTGCCTAAAAATCCCGACATAGTATCGTGCATACCCAAGCCGCCGACAAGTAAAAGCATACAGCCGATAACGCCGACAAGTGTCATAATAGAGCGCGTTTTGTGCCGGAACACGTCGCGCATATTCCATTTCGTAGCAAAACTCATTTTGTTCCATACTTTGGTCTTTTCTATGACAAGCGGTTTAACTTTCTTCGGCGTATACGGACGAAGCGCGTCCGCCGCCGTGCCTTTGAGCATTTTTTTGACGGATAGAAAACTGATGAGCGTTAGAAATGTGATAATGCCTACAAGTAAAAGCCAAGTCCACCACGGCGCATACAGTCCCCAATGCGGCATATCGAAATACGTTCCCTGCATCATATTGGGATTGACAATTAACGCTCCTATACCGAAGCCGAGCGCAATTCCCAAAACCGCACCTACAATGCCGATAAACAGTCCGTATGCGGTATAATGGCGCAAGATTCTTCCGTTCTTAAAGCCGAGCGCTTTGAGCGTGCCTATCTGCGTTTTTTCGTTCGCCGTTACCCTGTGCATCGTCGTTATCATCGTCAATACGCCGATTAAAAGAAACAGCACGGGCAGAACGGATACCATTGTTTTCCCTTCCTCTATCTCGCTCTGCGCGGCAGCATATGAAGTATGCTCGTCCTTACCGAGAATAAGCGTTGTTTTACCGAGTGCGGTTTGCGCCGCCTGTTCCATTTGCGGTTTTGTAAGTTCGGTCAGCACGTTGATTTGCGGATAGAATATAACGCCGCCGAGTGCGTTTTTAATCTTTTCGGGCGAAGCATAGACAAATCCGAACGTATTGAAATTCGGCATAAGTTGATTGCCGTCCGCAACGCACACCATAAATTCGCCGCTCTTAATCAGTCCTATCACTTCGCCGCTTATTGCTATATTTCGGTAAGTTACGGTAAGCGTATCGCCGATATGTACGCCGTTCGCCGCCGCATATTTATCCGAAAGCCAAAAGCCTTCCGAACTTTTGTCGTAGCCTTTACCGCTTACGACGTGCATAGTAGATACGGTATATTCTTCGGGTACGAACAGCGCAAGCGATTTGTTTTGGTCTTTTACGTCCACGTTGACGTTCAAAACGCGCGTAGCCGCCGTTACCCCGTCAATATCCTTTATGCGAGCAATATCATCTTCCGAAAAACCTTTCTCGTTTATAAGACGATAGTCGGCATAATTTGTTTCGGTGAGAAATGTTCTCGTGTCCTTTTCGAGCGAGTACCATTCCATATTGAAACCGACGAAAATGCCGATTCCGATTGCCACCATTATAATCATTGAAATGAACTGCGCTTTATACTTCCACGCCGTTCTGAATAGTTTGCGTAAAAGCATATTACCACTCCACCTCGTCCGCACTCATAGGCTCAGCCTGTTCTTCACACGATTTGATTTTGCCGTTCTTCACGCGAATAACGACGTCAGCCATTTTAGCGATATTCTGATTGTGCGTTACAATTACAATAGTCTTGCCGTAGTTCCGAGCCATTGATAAAAGAAGTTTGAGTACAAGCACACCTGTTTCGGAATCGAGTGCGCCCGTAGGCACATCACATAAAAGTATCTTCGGATTTTTTGCAAGCGCACGGGCGATGGATACTCTCTGCTGTTCGCCGCCCGAAAGTTGCGCCGGAAAGTTTTTGATATGGTCGGCAAGTCCGACTTCCTCAAGCATTTGCTTCGGATCGAGCGCATCGGGTGCAATCTCTTTTACAAGCGCGACGTTCTCGTATACGGTCAGAGTAGGCACAAGATTATAGAACTGAAAAACGAATCCGACCTTTGCGGCACGGTATTCCGCAAGTTCGTTATCCGACAGCGTGGATATATCTTTTCCGTCTACCGTTATCGTGCCGCTCGTGGGACTGTCCAAACCGCCGAGCAAATTTAATAGCGTACTCTTTCCTGCGCCGCTCGGTCCGAGTATGACAATAAATTTTCCTTCGTCGAGCGACAAATTTACGTTGTCCAATGCCCTTAACTCGTGGTCGCCGCTTTTGTACACCCTTGATACATTTTCAAAAGTTACGATTGCCATAATACCCTCTCTTTTTGGTTAGCCATTGCTAACTAAAACTTTGAAATAAAACAACGGTTAGCCGTTGCTAACTATATGATAATACAAAATTTACGTTTTTGTCAATCGAATTAGGTAGACGAAAATTAAAAAGCGGACAAAAAATTTCGTCCGCTTCAAATCATTTACTTCATATTCCGATTATGTCGGTGTTCGCTCCCGTGTTCGTGATGATGCCCGTGTCCGTGATGTGCGTGTCCGACACCGTCGTTTTCTCCATTCGTGTCACGTTCCGGAATAACGCCCGTTTGAGCATACCGCTCCCCTCTTTCGCAGTGCGGATCGTCAAGAGAACAGTGGCGACCGCAACAAGGACAAGTCTTATTTTCCATATTCAATACCTACCTTTATTTGTTATTCGTTTTCGCTCGGCTTTTTGGCTTGAACGTAAGAAACGATTAAATCCGCGCTCTGCTCGACGCCTATCGAACTGTCCACGCATAAATCATAGTTTTTACTGTCGCCCCATTTCTGCGCCGAGATATTTGCGTAATACGCCGCGCGCGCCTTATCCGAACGGCGCAAATTTTTCTTTGCTTCTTCTTCACTATCGCCGTAAACTTCCATTATCCGTTTTACCCTGTATTCTTCGGGCGCGTAGATATAAATTCTTACGACGTCTTTATAGCCTCGCAGAACATAGTCGGCGGCTCTGCCCACTATAACGCAACTGCCGTTATCGGCAATTTTACGGATAATTTTGTCTTGCGCCGTTATAGCCTGCTGCACAACTTCACAACTCAAATACAAACTACGCAACACGTCTGGCGAGTTGGCGTTTATATCCGAAATAAATTCTTTGTCAAGACCGCTTTCCTGTGCGGCAAGCGCAGTCATTTCTTTATAATAGAACGGTATTCCCAACTTCTCCGCAACAATCTTGCCTATTTGTTTACCCGACGAGCCGTGCTGACGCGCTATCGTTATAATAACGCCATCTTTCGACGGTTTGATAACCGTACTGTCTTGCCCGTTCGTTGCGCTACTCTTTGCCGCCATTTTCTTAATACCTATAAAGAACGCAACCGTAAGTCCTGCCGTTACGAGCATTGCAAGCAAATCGGCTATCGGCGCAGACACCAAAATCCCGTTTACGCCGTAGAAAATAGGCAATACGCAAATGAGCGGAACAAAGCAAATAATGTCGCGTATGAGCGAAGTGAGTACCGCAAATACTGGCTTTCCCACCGCTTGGAAGAATATCGACGACATTTTTATCGTGCAAGTAAATATTACAAGCGCAAGGAATATGCGGAACGTCTTACGCGCAAATTCCCAATAGTCGTCGGGATTGGGTATATTCGTCGGTTTACCGAACATTCCGACAACCGCGTCGGGCGCGGCTTCAAAAAGAATGGTCGCTATCGCACCTACCACCACTGTACACAGTAAAATCGAACGGTACAGTTTTTTGATTCTTCCGAAATTTCTTGCTCCCATATTATAGCCGATTATCGGTTGACAGCCGAGAACAATGCCCACAACGATATTGATGACAACCGTAAATACCTTGCTTTCTATGCCGATAACCGCAATAGGAATATCCGCGCCGTATTTGGACATCGAGCCGTATTTGGCAAGCATTATATTACAAACAAGAGAAATGACGACTATCGTCATTTGCGTGATAAGCGACGAAAGACCGAGTTTGAACGCTTCACCGTAAGTTTTGAAATCGGGTATCAGACTTTTTATAGTTAACTTGAAAGTCTTTGTACGGAACAAATAGACAATGGAAATAACGAACGATACGCACTGCCCTATGACCGTCGCCCACGCCGCGCCCGACATACCCCACTTACAAGCGAATATGAAAATCGGATCGAGAATGATATTTACGACGGCGCCGGCAAGCATAGACAGCATCGACCACGACGGACTGCCGTCCGCGCGGACGACCGCATTTATCATATTGGACAGCATATATATCGGAAAGAAGCCAAGTATGATATTGAAATATTCAACCGCATAGCCGATACTGTTTTCGGATGCGCCGAACAGCGTGAGTATTTGCGTTTTGAGCGGATAGAATATCGCAAGCAAAACAACGCTTACGATAACTGTAAGCGTCATACCCGTGCCTACGCACTTATGAATCTTACCCGTGTCTCCCTTGCCTTGATGAATGTTGATATACGCCGCCGAGCCGTCGCCGAAATACCAAGCAAAACCCTGTGCGATAATGAATATCGGGAACACAACGCCCGTTGCGGCGTTGCCGAGCGTAGACAGTTCGCTGTTGCCTACGAAAATTTGGTCAACGATATTGTAGAGCGCCGCCACCAACAGCGACAGCACGCACGGAATACAAAACTTGACCATAAGTTTGGATATTTTCTCTTTACCCAAAAAATCCGAACTTTGCACATTATCCATAAATGAGCCTCCGAAAAATCCGTTCGTCTTTATCAGAGTAAAGAGCGTCTGAAACCTGCGAAGAACATAGAAACGGCGTAGAATTCCGTCGAAATTCTACGCCGTAAACTGCTGTTCAACGCTATTTATTTTAGCAATTTTCGCTTGTTTTGTCAAACAAAATTGCGTGCGTCCACTTCAAAATTATGCGCCCGTACTTTGCAATTCGAGCATTTTGCTGTATATGCCGCCCTTTGCTTTAAGTTCCTGCGGCGTACCCTGCTCGGCAACTTTACCGCCTTGCAATACAACGATTTTTTCCGCTCCGTCAACCGTTCTCATACGGTGCGCTATGATAAGCACGGTCTTGTTTTGTATGAGCGCGGACAATGCACGCTGTACTTCCGTTTCGTTTTCGGCGTCGAGCGACGCGGTGGCTTCGTCCATTATAACTATCGGCGCGTCTTTAAGCATAGCGCGCGCTATGGATATTCTCTGCCGTTCGCCGCCCGACAGCATAGAGCCGTTTTCACCTATCACTGTATTATAGCCGTTGGGTAACTTCTCTACAAATTCGTCGCATTGCGCCTGCCGCGCCACACGCAAAACTTCTTCGTCCGTTGCACCGACTTTACCTATTCGTATGTTTTCCATTACCGTATTATTGAACAGCGTTACGTCTTGGAATACTATCGAATAGGCTTTTAACAGTTCTTCGGGATCTACCGTCTTTACGTCTATACCGCCGACCGTTACCGTACCTTTGTTCACGTCCCAAAACCTTGCCGCAAGTTTAGCCGCAGTAGATTTACCGCCGCCGCTTTCGCCGATAAGCGCGGTTACTTCGCCTTGTTTTGCCGTAAACGATACTCCGTCCAAAACCGTTTCGCCCGTGTTATATGCAAATCCCACGTTTTTGAACTCTATATCGTACCCGTTCGGATTGAACGCTTTATCGCCGCCCTGTTCCTCGTAATTCTCTATTTCGTTCATTCGGTCTATGTTGACCTGTAAACTGTTCATAGCGGCGAGATTTTGCATTGCCCCTGCAAGCGGCTCATATACACGCGATACTACAAGCAAGAACATAAAGAAAGTAATGAGCGAGAGCGTTCCGCTTACAAGCAACATACCGCCGACAAGCGCAACCGTCGCTATGCCGAGTTTAAGTATCATCTGCGCCGGAACGACGAACATAGCAGAGCCGAGTTCGCTCTTTATCTGCCGCCCTTCCATTTTTCGGATTTTCTTATTCAATCCGTCCAAATACTTCTTTTCGGCATTATTGCTTTTTAAGTCGCGCACGGTATCCAAACATTCCTGTATTCCGTCCTGCACCGCTACGCTTGCTTGATTTTGTTTCCTTTGAAAATAATTTTGCGCTTTCTTTGAAAATGCTACGATAACAAGCGCAACGGGGAACACCCACAATGCGGCAAGAGCCATACGCCAATCGAACGCAAACATACCGATTGATACAATGAGCGCGGATATAATCGAACCCCAAAACTGCGGAACGTAATGCGACATCATTTGTTCGGTTACTTGCACGTCGCCCATAACAGTGTTCGTCAAGTCCGCCAAATCCTTTTTACCGAAGAACGACAGCGGCAATTTCCTCAACTTTTCGGCAAGTCCCACACGCTTTATGCCCGATTCGCGGTAAGTCGTAAAATACGTTGCGTTGTATTTCCAAAAGTTCGTAAGCACGATAAGTACAAGCGCAACGGCAATACCGAAGCCGTAAAAATAATAATGCGATGACGGCACTGCGCCTTTCAATAAATCGTCCGTCAAATAATACAAAAGCGATACGGGTAACATAAGCGCAAGTCCCTCGACAGCACAAGCGATTACCGCCCAAATAAAGCCTTTTGCTCCGCGCTCTGAAAGCGCGTATTTTTTCATTATATACTTTATCATTTTGCACCTCCTACTTTCCAACCGATAGAAGTCTGATAATCTTTCCACATCTTCGCATAAAGCGACCCGCTTTTAACGAGTTCGTCGTGCGTTCCCGCGTCCTCGATTTGTCCGTCTTTGAGAACGAATATCTTTTCCGCGTTTCTAACGGTAGTCAGTCTATGCGCTATCATTATGACTGTTTTGTCTTTGGACAGTTCCGCAAACGCCTTTTGCACCAACGCTTCATTTTCGGGGTCTGCAAAAGCCGTTGCTTCGTCGAGTACGATAATGGGCGCATTTTTCAGCATTACTCTCGCTATTGCTATTCTCTGCTGTTCGCCGCCCGACAAATACACGCCTTTCGTGCCTATGACTGTATGAATACCCTGCGGCAATTTTGCGATTATATCGTCGCACTGCGCTTTATGCAAGGCGTTCAAAACTTCCGCTTCGCTTGCGTGCGGCTTGGATAGGCGCACGTTTTCCAATATAGACGTTTTCAATAATTTGCTGTCTTGGAACACATACGACACGTTGTTCATAAGTTCTTCGTGCTTTATGTTCTTCACGTTCACGCCGCCGATTTTAACCGAGCCTTCGCGCACGTCCCAAAACCGCGAAATAAGTCCTGCGACTGTCGTTTTTCCGCCGCCGCTCGGTCCGACAAACGCTACCGTTTGACCTGCGTTTACTTTGAACGACACGTTAGAGAGTGCGTCCGTTTCGGCGTTAGAGTAACGGAACGACACGCCGCTAAACTCTACCGAATTATCTTCGGGCGTTTCACCCTTTACCGGTTCGAGCAACGGCTTTAAGTCGAGTATAGAGTGAACACGTTGCAAGGCGTCGGCAACTACCATACCATTCTCGCTCATATACAAGACTTTCATAAGCGAAGTTGTGAGTATAGGCGTGAATATAACATAGAATATAAAATTCATTAGCGTGTTCATCGCGATCGCTTCGCCGCCTGCAAGAATAAGCGCAAGCGAGATTAAAAACGCAAACGCGCTGTTTATGAACATTGTAAACAATATCATTGACGGGCGGCACTTTTTACAATACGACACGCAGTAGTCGTAGTAGTTGTCTATCGAGCCTTGAAACTTCTTAAACGAGCGCACCGTCTGACCGAACGTCTTGACTACGGGTACGCCGCGTACATATTCCACCGCTTGATTATTCATATCTTCGAGCGCATTGTTGTAGGCTTTCATATCCTGCGCCATTTTCGGTCCTGCCATTTTCCACATACAAGCAAAACCCAAAATGACGGGCAATAAGCAAATAAGACCGAATCGCCAATCGAATAAGAATAACATTACTATCATACCGAGCGGCGTTGCTACCGCACCTGCCATATCGGGCAGTTGGTGTGCAAGATACGTTTCGGTTGCCGCGCTACTGTCGTTTACGATACGGCGCACCTTTCCGCTACCCGCTTCGCCGATAAATCCAAGCGGTAGTTCAGATATATGCTGCATAGTTTTTTTGCGCATATTTCCTGCGATTCTGAACGCCGATAAGTGCGAACACATAAGCGCTCCGACATAAATCAGAATAGACGCAAGCGCAAATATGACCGCCATCCAACCGTTAAAAACAATATTCGTCGCTTGCGAAAAATCGGGCGCAACTTCTATCACTTCCTTGATGATAAAGAAAATGTAGACGAACGGCACAAGCGCAAGCGCCGCACTAATAACCGACAACACCCAAGACGAATAAGTAAGATATCTATGCTTCCCTGCGTATTGCATAAGTTCGGCAAGATTACCCTTCTTCTTTTTCATTGATTACTACCTCCTGTTTGGATTTCATTTTTTATAAAACCTCCTTGAATTTATTTGACCGTTTTGATAGTTAGCAACGGCTAACTCATACCCGTTAAAAAAGAGATTTTGATAATCTCTAATCTAACTTATTTAAGCGACTTCTGCCAATCCGTAGGCAGTCCGAGCAATTTGTCCCACCCTGCGTTGAAAAAGTCCTGCACTTGTTTTATGTATCCTCTCGCTTCTTCTCTCGGAAGGTCGTGTGCGACTACCTCGAATATGCCGTTGAACATCGCACTCGATAACATATGGCTCAAATCCGCACGGACTTCGTTCATTTTGATTCCTGCGTCGTTTAACTGTTTGATAAAGCGCACGGTATTTGCCGTTTCGACGTCTATCATCTTGTTAATGTAGTATTCATAACCGCTTCCTGCGCTTCTACACACTATAAGTTTGAAAGCGTCGAAATTGTCGTATATTATATCAATCATTACGTCTACTTTTGAATCGACGTAAGTGTGCATTTCGTTATACTGTCTTTCGGGCGGAAATGTTGCAAACTCATCTTCCGTGCCGGAAAAATAATCGAACAGTTTATCCGCCGCTTCGCCTACAAGTTCTTTGAACAGTTGGCTCTTGTCCGCAAAACGCCCATACACCATTCCCGTCGTATATCCCGACTTCTCGGCGATCGAACGCATAGACGCGCCCTCGAAGCCTTTTTCCATAAACTCACTTAAAGCGCATTCCAATATCTTATCTACGGCAAGTTCGTTTTTTGTACGCACGTTTTTACTCCTTTATTTGATAACGTTGTTATTATAACATCGTTATTTTATTTTTGTCAACTGTTTTATACGCCTTTGGCGATAAATTTCGTTTGCAATTTTCGGTAAAAAGTGCTATAATTAATGACAAGTGAGTAGCACTATATTTGTGCGTAAGTCCGACTTCGGGCTTACGCACTATTTTTTTGTAAGGCGGTTTTTATGGAACAAGTGAAACAAAACAAAATGGCAACGACGAAAATAAGCAAACTCATTTGGAAAATGGGATTGCCTATGATTGTATCTATGATATTGCAATCGGTTTACAATATCGTAGATACGGCGTTCGTCATCAATATGGGCGACGACGGTATTGCCGGTAATCTCGCATTGACTTATGCCTTCCCCGTTCAGTTGCTTATTATAGCAATAGGCGTAGGAACAGGCGTAGGAATCAACGCTCTGCTCTCCAAAAAGTTAGGCGAAAAAGACGGCAACGGCGTTTCGATGACGGTAGGCAACGGGATTTTTCTCGGCGTTTGCATTTACGCCGTATTCCTCTTGTTCGGACTTTTCGGCTGTAATTGGTTTATAAGTATGCAGGCAGGCTCAAACGCACAAGCCGCCGCTATGGGTACGTGTTACTTAAAAATCTGCTGTTGCCTTTCATTCGGCGCAATCGGATTTACCGTTTATGAACGATTTTTGCAAGCAACAGGCAAAACACTTTATTCGACAATTTCCCAAATATCGGGCGCAGTTACAAATATCGTTCTCGATTATGTTTTTATCTACCCTTGCAAAATGGGTATTGACGGTGCGGCGTGGGCGACCGTAATCGGTCAAATCGTATCGCTTATTACGGCAATGCTCTTTCATTATCTCGTCAACAAAGAAATCCATAATAGCATAAAAGCCTTAAAGCCAAATTGGACTATTATAAAAGGTATTTACAAAATAGGTATATCTGCCGCTCTTATGCAAGGACTACTCTCCGTTATGATGCTTGGAATGACGAGTATTCTCGGCACGGTAAAAGTAAAAGAAACCGCCGATTTATTACAAGGCAGTTTCGGTATTTACTATAAGATAATGCAATTTGCGTTGTTCGCCGCTTTCGGTTTATCTAATACGATTATTTCCGTACTTTCTTTTAACTACGGTATGCTAGATAAGGAACGCGCAAAAGCCTGTATCAAATACGGAATTATAGATTCCGTCATTGTAGCCGCCGCGATTACCGTACTGTTTGAATGTCTTGCCAATGTTCTCGCCAAACTGTTCGGTATGGCAAGCGGCGAAGGCGGCGAAGCAATACAGTCCGCCGTAACTACCGCAATACGAATTGCAAGCATAGGTTACGTCTTTATGGCGTTTAGTATTGCCGTTCAAGGCGTTTTGCAAGCATTTCGATATGCGCTGTTCCCATTGCTTATATCTGCGCTTCGCCTATGCGTTCTCGTTCTTCCCATAGCCTACATCTTTACTCTTTCCGAAAACGTACTGTCTATTGTTTGGTGGGCATTTCCCATAGTGGAACTTATAACGGCAGTCATATCAATACTCATTCTAAAATACGCTTACAAGAAAAAAGTTCGCACAATGAACTCACAATAGTAAAAAAACGACCTTACGCTCTCCGTAAGGTCGTTAAATTCTGATTAAAGATTGTTTTTTGATAGTTTTTCTGAAATCCCTATCCCTGTTAATTGCAGAATCATCCAGGTACAGTTACACTTTCCTTCCGAACCGGGACCGTTGTTGAAGTTGAACATAAGCACCTCCTCAGGGGATAACCCCCTTCTACAATACTCTATGATACCGCAGAAAAAAGTGTTACTTACGATTCGGCCTCGACAAATCGGCTCCCGCTTGCGGAAATCCGCGTCCGCTTTTAATTCGTATCCGCCTTTAATCCGTATTCCCCGAAAATGCGGCGGAATGCTTTCTTCTCGCCTCTCCGCCCCTTATATGACGCACGGACAGATTGAAATCCAGAAGCTTCCTGACCTCCTCGGCAAGAAAACCGTCGTATTCGGGCAGACGCACGGTAAGGTCCTTATGTACCGTAGATTTACAGATTCCCATTTCTTTTGCGGTTGCGCGAAGCGTAGATTTGTTTTCGAGGATATATTCCGCTTCAAGAATAACTCGTTTATAGATTGCTTCTTCCATACCGTATAGTATGTCGGACGGCTCTCGGTTATTCATAAAGAAAGCCCGCCTCTGAGCGAGCTTTTTATTCTGTTACGTTTACGAAGCGATTTGTTTTCCGTAAATTACAAGTTCTTTTCAGGATTTGATGCCGTATCGGTTGGTGATTCCGACCTTCGCGATAATCCTTTTCCCCGGAGTGAACGAAACCGTTTCCTTTCCGCGGACGGCTTCCATAAACGTAGACGCCGGATAGCTCACGGAAAAGCCCTTCTCCTCCATAACGCGTCTGAATTCATCTTCGGTCGAGTTGATCGTAAGTCCGTAGACTCTTACTTCGGGATCGGTAACGCTTATATAGGTTACACACTTGGTTTTATCCGAATAATCGGGATAGGAAGTTACTTCGTAGATAACGCAGATTTCGGGAGCAACGCCCACTCCCTCCGCTACGTCCGTAACAGGCTCGTATTTTGCGGGATAATAACGCTGACCGCCCACCGTATACGGCTCGACGTTGTATCCTTCGAAATCTCCCTGTTTTACTTCATAAGTGAGCCAAAAAGCGAGGTCGGTATCTTCGGGCATGGAAAGCTTCAGAACACAGCCCGAAAAAACGCACAGGACGGATACTGCAAGCAGCAATGCAAGAAGTTTTTTCATAATACGCCTCCTTTTTATATAATATAGATTCAATCAATACCGAAAATATTTAATCTTCGGTTTATTGTATTATAACTTGATCTCTCGGGCGTGTCAAGCTTTTCCAAATCATTTTCAAATACATTAAAACCCACGAAAAAAGAGTCCGCATTTGCGGACTCTCCGAGCCGAAAGGAAAATCAGTCGGGAAAGACCGGCTGAGAAAAGAAAAGGTCGCAGACTCTGTCGCCGAAATCGCTGCATTCGGGAATAACCGCGTATCCGTAGGCGGGAATAAGTATCTCCGCCTCCATAACCACCTTTATTATGAGAAGAACGCAACAGTCGATTACGAAATTATACCCTCCGACGTCGCTGCCCGTGTAAGTCCCTATGGAGCTTTGAGCGGAAACCACGGCTTCGACTGAATAAGGCATAATCGAATTCTGCGGCAGCGTCAAGGCTATATCGAAAGGAACGGTAAGGCTCGACGTCCCAGTCCCCGTAACGCCCGCCGAATCCCTGTAAGTTACGGTAAGCGGAATAATCGCGTCGCCCTTGTATCTTGCGGTCGTCCCGCATTCGAGCGGAGTTACCGTAACGCCCGATAAAGTCGCTCTCGCGGAAGAGCTTTTCGCCCCTACGTAAGTCAAAGGCAGAACGGGCGCGGCGGGACTTACGTTATTTACGATAACGGTCTGATCGGTCAGCGAAAGCTGCTTTCGGCAGGCATCGAAAACCCTCTTGACCTGAACGCATATCTTTTTCGTGTTATCCGTACAATCGGTAATAAGACTCATTTATATCTACCTCCCGAAGAAAAACGATTATCAATCGATCCTGTTTAATTATATGCGGAGGCGGAAATAAATGTCCGACCGTAGGTTATTTATTCTCTTTTTTATCTCTGTTGCCGACCGAAGCCTTTATGAAGCCGCAGAAAAGCGGATGAGGACGATTGGGACGGCTCTTGAATTCGGGATGGAACTGAACGCCGATATAGAAGTCGTTTTCGGGAACCTCGAATGCCTCCACCAAAGCTCCGTCCATACTCGTGCCGCTGATAACCGCGCCCTTTTCTTCGTAGCCCGCGCGATAGAGGTTGTTGAATTCCCAGCGATGACGATGGCGCTCGGAAATATACTTCTCTTTATAGCATTCGTAAAGAAGCGTATCTTCCTTTACGTCGCAGGGATAAGCCCCGAGTCTCATCGTTCCGCCTATACGCACGTCCTTCTGATCTTTCATAAGGTCGATAACGGCATGAGGAGTATCCGGAACGAACTCGCTTGAATGTGCGTCCGCGTATCCGAGCCTGTTCCTTGCGAATTCTATGGCTGCTACCTGCATACCGAGGCATATTCCGAGATAAGGAACGTTGTTTTCTCTCGCGTAATTCGCAGCCGTTATCATACCCTCCACGCCTCTGTTTCCGAAACCGCCCGGGACGATTATTCCGTCCGCCCGACCGAGCTTTTTCGCAACGTTTTCTTCGTTAAGCTCTTCGCTCTGAATCCAGTCTATACAGACGTAAACGCCGTTTTCGATACCCGCGTGTCTCAGAGCTTCGGCTACGGAAAGATAGGCGTCGTGAAGCTTGACGTACTTTCCGACGAGAGCGATTCTGACCGAGCCTTCTCTTCTTTTTGCTTTTTCGAGCATTCCGTTCCAGCCCGAAAGGTCGATGGTTCTCGGATCGAGTCCGAGCTTTTCGCAGGCAATAAGAGAGAAGTCCTCGCTTTCCAGCATAACCGGAGCTTCGTAGAGCAGCTCGACGTTCCTGTTTTCGATAACGCATCTCCTGTCGACGTAACAGAACTGCGCGATTTTATCCTTTATATACGACTCTATGGGACGGTCGCTTCTCGTTACGATAATATCGGGGAAGATACCCAGAGAATTAAGCTCCTTGACCGAATGCTGAGTCGGCTTGGACTTATGTTCCTCGGAACTGTGAAGATAGGGAACGAGCGTAACGTGAATGAAAAGACAATTCTGTCTGCCTACGTCGTGAGCTACCTGCTTTATCGCTTCGATAAACGGAAGACTCTCTATATCTCCGGTCGTACCCCCGATCTCGGTTATGATTACGTCGGCGTCGGCAATCTGTCCGACCTGATAAACGAAACTCTTGATTTCGTTCGTGATATGCGGAATGACCTGAACGGTTCTTCCGAGATACTCTCCTTCGCGCTCCTTCCTTAAAACGTTGTCGTAGACCTTACCCGTCGTAAGGTTGCTGTACTTGTTGAGATTCTCGTCTATAAATCTCTCGTAGTGACCGAGATCCAGATCTGTTTCGGTTCCGTCGTCGGTAACGAAAACTTCGCCGTGTTCGTACGGACTCATCGTACCCGGATCGACGTTGATATAAGGGTCGAGTTTCTGGGAAATAATCTTATAACCCCTCGCTTTAAGAAGCCTGCCCAACGACGCCGCAGTAATTCCTTTACCCAAGCCGGAAACGACTCCGCCCGTAACAAAAACGTATTTCATTGAATACTACTCTCCTCATCCGATAATAAATCGCAAAAATAAAAACAGAGACGCAAAACCAAGCCCCGAAAGGGGTTTTTTTTTACATCTCCGTATAGTTTACGGGTTTAACGAAGCGACCGCGGAGCCGCTCCGAAACACGTTTTTGATTATACAGCTTTTCAGCCGTAATGTCAAGTCTTTTGAGTATAAATATGAGGGAGATTTTATCCGTTGCGGAATTCGGCGCGGCAACGCGTCTTTTCGGACGAAGAACTTCGCGTAAAACGGATACGGCACGCGAATAAGAGTTACAGTCCGTTGGTCAGGATGAACGGATTATTGACCGACTGCTGCCTGCCGGGACATACTCTGCCGCTCTGACCGCCGCAGAAGAAAAACGGATTGCAGCAATAAAGTCCGAAGAGCATTATTCCGCCCGCAATCAGCAATCCCGTAGTAACCGAAAGACGGTTGTTTTTATCGAGAACCGCGTAAAGCAGCAGTAAATATAACAGATTTGAAGATATGCGCATACTTTGCAGCCTCCGTCAAAAATCTTTTTTATAATACAATATGCGTCAAAATCCCGCGGCGTTACAAATGTTATAATTTTCCCGTAAAAAACGCAAGCCACCGCTAAATTACATAAGGAGAAAGGATAATGCAGCTTCTCGACACGAAAACACGCGACGAAATAGAATACTATCTTCCCGATACGGCTACCGCCTGTAAACTCGCCGATTTTTTCGACGTTTTTTCCGATTCCACGCGGCTCAGGATACTCTCGGCTCTTTCGGTTTCGGAGGTCTGCGTAAACGACCTCGCCGAGGTTCTCGGAATGAATCAGACCACGCTTTCCCATCAGCTCCGCACGCTCAAGGACCGCGGAATAATCCTTTCGAAACGACAGGGGAAAACCGTCTTTTATCTTCTCAAGGACGATTCCTTCAACGAAATTCTGCTCTACGCCGCGGAAAGATGCCTTAAAGAAAACTAATTCCGCACGCATAATCCGACTTTGCCTCTCATAAGCATTAGTACAGCTTTGAGAGGTATTTCGTTATGCAAAAAAAACAGATTATTTTCACGATAACGGTTCTTTGTCTGATCGTACTGCTGTTTCTGATCACCGCCGGATGCGTCCGCGACGAACTCAGACTCATATCCGAAAAACTGAACGACTACGAAATCACGCTGAGTCTTCATACGGAGGACAATACCCTGTCCGGCCATACCAAACTCAGGTATACGAACGGCTCCGATTCTTCCGTAAGCGCGCTCGAATTCCGACTTATCCCCAACGCTTACAGAGAAGACGCGAAGAATCCCGCCGTAGACAAAACAGCCCGGAACGAAGCCTATCCCGACGGATTATCCTACGGAGGAATAACCGTAACCGCCGTGAAAATCGACGGAGAAACGGCGGATTTTTCGATAACGGGCGACGACGAGGACGTTCTTTCCGTACCGCTCGGGAAAGAGCTCTTCCTCAACGATTCTACCGAAGCCGAAATAACCTATTCCGTCAGGCTTGCGAACGTCCGCCACAGGCTCGGATATTCCGACGGAATATATAATCTCGCAAACGTCTATCCCGTACTCTGTTACGAAGAAAACGGGACTTTTATAAGACACCCGTATACGGCAATCGGAGACCCTTTCGTTACTCCCGCCGCAAATTATTCGGTAACCTTCATCGTTCCGGAAGGTTTTACCGTCGCTCACTCGGGCGACCTCAAAGAAAAAACCGTCTCCGACGGAAGCGTTACCTATCGTTTCGAGCAGAAATGTATCCGCGATTTTTCCCTCTGCGCTTCGGAAGAATTCAGCGTCCTTTCCGCCGTCAAAGACAAAACCGAGATAAAATACTTTTACCGTAAAGACTCCGATCCCGATTCCACTCTCCGGCTTATCTCGGATTGTTTCGGCTTCTTTTCGTCCTCCTTCGGCAAATACCCCTACGGGACCTACTGCGTAGCCGAAACTACTCTCGCGGCGGCGGGCGGAATGGAATACCCGAATCTCGTTTTCGTTTCGGACGACCTGAAACGCGACAGCTTCAATAAAGTCGTGATTCACGAAACCGCCCATCAGTGGTGGTACGGACTCGTCGGAAACGATCAGTTCAACGAAGCCTGGCTGGACGAAGGTCTTGCCGAATACTCCGTCATTCTGTTTTACAAGGCTTTTCCCGATTACGGCGACGCAGCCGAAACTCTCAAAAACTCGTATAAAAGATATAAGCTCTTCTACGACGTCATCATAAACTACAAAAAAGACCTCGATACGTCTATGAGTCGTCCGCTTACGGATTTTCCGAATGCTCAGAGCTATGCGGTCATAACTTATCTCAAGGGAATGCTTATGACGGACAGTCTTTACGATACGGTAGGCGAAAAGAGATTTTCGAAGGCTCTCCGCCGCTATTTCGAGGCGGGTAAATATTCGATAGCCACTCCCGAGCTTTTCATAAGCTGTTTCGAAAAGGAATACGGTTCGGATATGAAAAAATGGTTTTCTTCCTGGCTGAACGGAAACGCGGTCATAGGCTGAAGAAAAGGATTTACGGATAAGTAAAAAACGAAATCGCAGATTAAGAAGAACAAATATAACGAAATCGTAAATCGAGAAAAACAACGAATATAACGAAAACAAAAAAGCCGCCGGAAAACCGACGGCTCATATATGTTTTAATCTCAGAAAATCAACGTCTTGACCGCGCCGAACCAACCGTTGGGAAGGATCTTACCGGTCATAAGCAATATACCGAGAACGAAAATCACGAGCGCGACGAGGAAAGATACGATAACTCCCCAGATAAGCGATTTATTTTCGGACGCTTCACCGTTTTTCCAGTACATAATCAACTGAATAAGGAAATAAGCCGTCGCGGCAATCATCAGAACGATTATGCCCGCGTTGGTGCAGCCGGAGCTTTTCAGAATCAACCCGAGCATAGCCAGAAGAACGGCTACGGCGGTAAAGCCCATAATAATCTTTTCAACTACTTTTTGCATTTTTTCACCTCTGTACCTTTACCCGAATCGGGCAAAAAAAATCTGCTCTATCAGTATAGCAAAGTTATCCGTAATAGTCAACCGATTTTTTCGGATTTATCCAAAATACCTACGATTTTTGCGAAATAGTCGGGAAGTTCGCTCTCGAAATGAAGTTCTTTCCCCGATAAATCGCAAAAGGTTATCTCCTTGGAATGAAGAAGCTGTCCGTCGAGCGCGAATCTCTGATTCCTGTATCCGTATACGGAATCGCCAACTACGGGATGCCCTATGTACTTGGCGTGAACGCGTATCTGATGAGTTCTGCCCGTTTTGAGTTCGAACGCGCAAAGAGTATTGCTCCTGTATCTTCCGAGAACGCGGTAATGCGTTTCCGCGTATCTTCCGTCCGGAACGACTGCCATCTGTTTCCTGTCCTTGGGGCTTCTTCCTATCGGCTCGACGATAACGCCTTCGTCCTCCTTTATAACTCCCTCGACGAGAGCGTGATAGACTCTGCGGCATTTTTTGGAAGCGATCTGCTCTGCGAGAAAGTTATGCGCGGCGTCGTTTTTCGCAACGAGCATAAGTCCGCTGGTCATTTTGTCGAGTCTGTGGACGATCCCCGGTCTTATCATTCCGTTAATGCCCGAAAGGTCCCTGAATCTGTATAAAAGCGCGTTGACGAGAGTACCGCTGTAAACTCCGTTGGCAGGATGAACGGTAAGTCCCTGCTGCTTGTCTATAACGGCAAGATCGGAATCCTCGTACACGACGTTTATCGGAATAGGCTCGGGCTGCACGTCTATCGGAACTGGGTCGGGAATCTCTATTCTCACGACGTCGCCGGCTCTGACGCCCTTTTTCGCCTTGAAAATCCCGCCGTTAATGAGGACTCCGCCCGAATCGATAAGCTTTTGCGCGTGGGAGCGGGATAAATCGTCGACGCTTTCCGATATGAAGCTGTCGAGACGTTTGCCCTCCGACGCGGAATCCACCGTCAAAAACAAAATTTCAGCCAATCAGCGATTCTCCTTTCCGTCGCCGCGTTTTTCCGACGCAGAGTAACTCTCCAGAAGCCCGAGGGTTTCGTCGAGCTTTTCCCGTTTGCGTTTTTCGGCAGCGGCGGCTCTTTCTTCGGCTTTGGCTTCGGCGTTGTTGAACGGCCTTTCCTTATCGAAAAACAGCATCGAAATCAGAAGAATCGCGATTCCCACGCACATACAGCTGTCCGCGACGTTAAAAATCGCGAAATACTTCACGCCTATGAAATCCCTTACGTATCCGTCGTAGAAACCCGTGGAATACATAAATCTGTCGATTGCGTTACCCAAAGCTCCCGAAATCATCATCGCAAGTCCTACGCTCCCGAGCATATGATCCCCTCTTCTTTTTCCGAGAAGATAACCGAAGGCGGGTACGCCTATCAGAGTGATTATAAAAAAGACGACGTTTCTATACTCCCAGTCCCTGAGCATACCGAAAGACGCTCCCCAGTTCTTCGCATAGGTAAAGTAAACGAAATCGCCTATTACGGGAATCTTATCGTCCTGCGTGAGATTAGTCTGAACGACGTATTTTGTTACCTGATCGAGAATCAATCCCGCAACCGCGACCGCGCCCATAATCAGCCAGAACTTCAGCGCGCTCATCGGCTTTTTTTCGTTTTTTTCGATCGTCATACGATCCTCCGCTGTTTATCGTAATTTCTTTCTCCGAAAAACGCTCTT
>ERZ779821.4-NODE-4-length-122091-cov-18.3613_pt1 | contig 122091 bp, 107 predicted proteins | sample MGYA00511884_ERZ779821 | MGnify/ENA primary metagenome ERZ779821 (study PRJEB29588, sample SAMEA2152664) | human gut metagenome | biome: human gut; feature: human-associated habitat; material: faeces | place: Denmark | collected 2008/2010 ... | reverse complement strand
GGCACTACGCCGTAGGAAAAACCGTTGCCTGCGGCTTCGTAAGGCGGCTTCGGGGCGGCGTTGTTTCCTGTTTTTTGGTTCGAAGTTTTTGTTGCCGAACGGGCGGTCGGAGTTACCCGTCCGAACTCGTCGGCGGCGTTGATTGCGCAGGGGAAACGCCTTTTCGCGAGGGCGTAGACGGGGCGAAGGACGGCGTTGTGCGCGGCTTGCGTCACGAGAATCCGGCAGGGAGGCAGGCGGGCGGCAAGTCCGAGTATCGCCTGATTCAGAGCGAAGGTGCAGCCCGGGGTCAGTACTACGAAATGATCGCGGGCGTTCGTGAGCTTCAGAAGCTTTTCGCGAAGATCGGAGAGTTTTTCGGCGGTGGCGTCGAATCCCGCGGAACGACCGACGGACAGAGCGGAAATCGTCGCGGCTTTTATTACTTCGGGAGGCTTGAAGAGAGTGGTCGCGGCGTTATTCAGGTATATCATAACTATTTTAAGCTCCTTTTTCATAGAATAAATCGGACGGAGAATTCGTTTTTTCGGTCGAGGACAGCCATACGAATATCCGTATATAATTATTTTATGCGAAAAAAACGCAAAAAGGAATTGCGTGAGGAGGAGAACATGCGGACGGAATACGCGGCGGCGGCTTTCAGATCGCCGGACGAGGCTATGAGAGCATTGAATATTTTGAGGGAAAACCGAATCCGGGCGGAGCTTATAAATACTCCGTCGGCAGCGAGAGTGGGCTGCGGGATTTCGGTGAGAGTGGAGATGAACGAGGCGGAGAGAATGTTCGGATTGGTTTCGGGAATGGGGACGTTCGCGGGGGTTTTTCGGGTTTATAACGTGAAAGGGAAGCCGGTCGTGGTGAGTTTCGGGAAGTGAAAGATTGTTGGGTTTTGCGGAATTACAGGAGGGTTTCGGGAATTTCGGGAGAAAGAGTTTTCGGGAGCGGAAGAGAATGTCGGATTTTTGAAAGAAAATGAAACCAATTGGCGGGAGTTTTCGGAAGGGAAGGGTTGTCGGAGGTTTCGAAAACGGAAGATTGTCGGATTTTTGGGAGAAATTCGGGAGAAAAGAGATAGGATTATCTGAGATTCGGGGAGAATGTGAGAGCCGATTCGGGAGGAAAGGGGCGAAAAGCACTTGCAATCTTATTTGCCGCGTAAAAAATAGCGTAAGATAATTGTATTTTTTCGCTCGCGGTGGTATAATTACAAACGAGAAAAAACGCGGCGGAAAACTCCGTCGCACGGAGAAAATAACAAATGTACGACGTAATCGTTGCAGGCGGCGGCGTTATCGGGACTTCGGTCCTCGCGGCGTTGTCGCATATTAAAATAAAAACCCTTCTCCTCGAAAAGGAAGAGGACGTTTCCTGCGGCTGCTCCAAAGCAAACAGCGGAATCGTTCACGCGGGGTACGACGCAGAGGAAGGAACACTCAAGGCCCGCTTCAACGTCAGAGGCGCGGAAATGTATCCCGAACTTTGCCGGAAATTTCACGTCCCTTATAAGAATACCGGCTCGCTCGTGCTTGCGCCGAAGGACAGAATAAACGAACTCGAAAAACTCTATGAGAGAGGAATAAAAAACGGAGTATCGGGACTCGAAATCGTAGAGGGAGAAAGCCTTAAAAAGCTCGAACCGAATATCGCGGAGGGAATCGAATTCGGACTCTACGCGCCGACGGCGGGAATAGTTTCGCCCTACGGATTCACCATCGCGCAGGCGCAGCACGCAATAATCAACGGGGCTGAGATTCTGACAGAAAAGGAAATCGTTTCCGTTTCCGAAACCGAGGAAGGATTTTCCGTGGGAACGGCGGACGGCTCGGAATATAAATGCAGAGTGTTTATAAACTGCGCGGGATACGGCTCGAAGGAGATTTCGGATATGCTCGGAGAGGAGCTTCCGCCAGTTTCTTACAAGAGAGGGGATTATATCATTCTCGACAGGACAGAGCACGATAAGTTCAGGCATACCTGCTTCCCGCTCCCCGACGAAAACGGAAAGGGAATACTCGTTTCTCCAACGGCGGACGGAAACGTTATTCTCGGTCCGACGGGATTTTCCGTGGACAGCGGCACCGATACCGCGGTCGCGGAGGACGGCCTCGCGCTCATCAGAAGCTCCGTTCCGAAAATGATGAGGAACGTCGATTTCCGCAAGGGCATAAGAGTCTTCGCGGGGGTGAGATGCAGCAGCGGAAGGGATTTCGTCATAGGAAACGGAAAGAATCCCGATTATATCTACCTTCAGGGAATATGCTCGCCCGGACTTACGGCGGCACCCGCCATCGCGGAATACGTTGCGGAAGAGCTGCTCGGAAAGACTTCGCTCAAAGCCGAGAAAAAGGACGAGAGAGAGATTAAGTACCTCCCCGCAAGACCGATTACGAGAGATCTTTCCGTAGCGGAATGGCAGGAGCTTGCGCGGAAGAATCCCGAATACGCGGTCATAGTCTGCAGATGCGAAAGAATAACCGAAGGGGAGATCCTCGACGTTCTGAGAGAACCTCTTCCCCCGAAATCGGCGGACGCCCTCAAAAGAAGAGTGCGGACGAGTATGGGAAGATGTCAGGGAGGATTCTGTACGCCGAGAGTTATGGAAATATTGGCGGACTTTTACGGACTGCCGCCCGAGAGCGTTACCAAATGCGGAAAGGGAAGCGAAATAGTGACCGCCGACGTTATAGAGGATTGAACGAGCACGGACGGTCGGAACGGAGAGTTGAAAAGGGCTCGGAACGGAGAAAGCGGAAGAAGATTCCCCGCCGAGAAAATCGAAACCGACGGACGGGAAAATCGCCGAGGAAAGAGAAATCGTAACTGCGGAGGGGAAGCTCGTTGGTGGAGCGGAATCGTAACCGAGGACGGAAAGCTCGCCGAGGGAAGAGAAATCGTCGGAGCAGAGAGATTCACGAGGAAAGAAAACCGAGAAGGGTTACCGAAAATAAGGAGAAAAACAATGAAGGAATACGACGTTGCCGTGATAGGAGGCGGTCCGGCGGGAATGGCGGCGGCTGCCGAAGCCGCGAAAAACGGAGCCGAAACGCTCGTCATAGAAAGGGACGGCAGACAGGGCGGAATCCTCAATCAGTGCATTCACAACGGATTCGGACTGCATTTGTTCGGAGAGGAGCTTACCGGTCCCGAATTCGCGCAGAGATTCATCGACGAGGTCGCCGCGAGCGGAGCGAAGGTTATGACGGGAGCCTTCGTCGTCGAAATAAGAGAGGACAAAACTCTCGTTACCGTAAGTCCTTCGGGCGGCGTTGAGGAAATAAAGGCGAAAGCCGTGGTTCTCGCTATGGGCGCGAGAGAAAGATCCGCGGGAGCCATAGGACTCACCGGAACCAGACCGGACGGAATCTGGACGGCGGGACTGGCGCAAAGACTTTGCAACGTCGAGGGAATGCTCGTCGGAAAGAAGATAGTCATTCTCGGAAGCGGGGACATCGGACTTATTATGGCGAGAAGAATGACCTGCGAGGGCGCGGAGGTCAGAATGGTCTGCGAGATTATGCCTTACTCGGGCGGGCTCAGGAGAAATATCGTTCAGTGCCTCGACGACTTCGGAATTCCGCTGCTGCTTTCGACGACCGTTACGAGAGTAGTGGGCAAAAAGAGAGTGGAGGGAGTTTATATCGCCGACATAAAGGACGGTAAACCTCTGCCCGAGACCGAAAGATTCGTGGAATGCGACACCTTGCTCCTCTCGGTGGGACTTATACCCGAGACCGACCTTCTTTCGGGCAGCGGAATCGAAACCGACCGCGCGACCGGAAGCTTTGTCGTCAACGAATTCAGGGAAACCTCCCTCCCCGGGATTTTCGCCTGCGGAAACGTCCTCCATATCCACGACCTCGTGGACAACGTTGCGGACGAAGGATTCCGGGCGGGCAGAAGCGCGGCGGATTACGCTCTGCGCGGAAGAGAATCCGAGCCGAGAAATATACCCGTCAAGGCAGGAAAAGGAATAAAATACGTCCTTCCGCAGAGAATAGACGGTGAAAAGGGAAAGGCTACGATTTACTTCAGGACGGATAACGTTTACGCGCGTCCGACGATCACGGTGAGATGCGGAGAAAAGGTCGTTGCCGCGCAGAAAAAAGCGGTCACCGCCCCGGGAGAAATGCAGAGCGTTGCCGTGGACACGGCGAAAATCGACGGAGAGGTCGTGGTCGAAATTACGGCCGGAGAAAAGCGTTAATCGACGGGTTCCAGTTCCTGAAAAACCCCGAAAGGTCGGAAGAACCGAGGGAGAAAAGCGTTGATCGAAGGGTTCCAGTTCCTGAAAAACACCGAAAGGTCGAAATTACGGCGGAAGAAAAGAGTCGGACAAAGGGAGAAAAATGGAGAAACAAATGATTTGTATATGCTGTCCTATGGGCTGCGGACTGACGGTAAGGGCGGAGCTTAAACCGGACGCAGCAGAGGGAAGCAGAAATATCGAGGATTACGAAGTCACCGTCACGGGAAACACTTGCAGGAGAGGAGAATTCTACGGAAAACACGAACTTATCGTGCCCGAAAGAACGGTTACGGGACTTATGGAGAACGACAGGGGCGAAATCGTCCCCGTCAAAACCGAAAAACCCGTCCCGAAAGAGATGATTTTCGACGTGCTGGCGGAATTCAAAAGACGCAGAATCGTCGGAAAGGCGCGTATCGGAACCAAAGCCATCGAAAACGTCTGCGGAACGGGCGTGAACGTCGTCGTTACCAAAAACACGGACTGAAAGACGACTTTAATTCAAGAATGAACAAAAACCTCAGAGGAAACCGAATAAATATCCGTCCCGCCGCTTTATTTGCGGCGGCGGTCGTCTGCGGGACTTTATCGGCCTTTTCGGTATTCGTCCGCGAGATGGTTTTCGTCCCCTTAATCGTTGCCGCGGCTTTCGCTGCGGCTCTTTTTTTGTTCCGAAAAAGGAAAATGCGGAAGGCTTTCCTTCTCTCGGCAATCGCGGCGGGGCTTTGTTTACTCGGATTTCTCGCTTTTTACGCAGAATATAAGACCTATTACGCCGAGGAGCCGAGTTTTACCGAAGCGACGGTCGTCCTTACCGCAAAGGGAAACGCAAGGTTCTCTTCGGGCTACGCGAGCGGAAGCTTTTACGGGGAGATAATCGAAAACGGAGAGAGAAAACCCCTCCCGAAAAACGTCAAAGCGGAGTTTTTCGTCGGAGGGGAGGAGGACTTATCGGAGGGAAGTTTTTTCGTCCTCAGAGGGACGCTCTATTCGATTTCGCCCTATTACGACGGGAGAACGGACGCTTCGCTCATATCGGAGGGAGTGGGTTTCGGATTCAGGGCGGAGGAGGTCGTTTCGGTCGGCAAAAACCTTCCGGATTTTGCGGGAAGATTCAGGAATTACATCCGAGAAACCCTCGCGGAAAACGCTTCGCCTCGGAGCGCGGGAGTCATAAGAGCGATGATTCTCGGCGAAAAAGAGGGACTTTCCTCCGAAAGAAGGAACGATTACCGCGTAACCGGACTCGCGCATCTCTTTTCGGTCAGCGGACTTCACGTGGGATTCCTTGCGGTTATATGCGACTTCGTAGGAAGAAGGATTTTCCGCAGAAAAAGAATCGTCGGGAAAATCGTCGGGATTATTATACTCTGGGCGTACGTCGGGATATGCGGATTCCCTTCCTCGGCGGTAAGGGCTGCCGTTATGGCGACGACGGTCATTATTCTCCGTCCCAAAAGAAGGGCAGACGCGGTTTCTTCGCTCTGCACGGCGGCTGCCGTTCTCTTTCTTATAAGCCCTTCGTCGCTCTTTTCGGGAGGCTGTCTTATGAGCTTCTCGGCGGTTTTGGGAATAATCTCGTTCTCGTCGCTCTTTTCGGAGCTTTTCAGGAAAAAAGTCGGAAATAAACGCCTGAAAAGAGTTCTTACGGCTTTTTGCGTATCGCTCGGAGCAAGCGTCGGAACCTTTCCGTTCGTCTGGAGCTACTACGGGGAAATCTCGCTACTTTCGCTCCCCGTGAATATGCTCGCGGTCGCGGCTATGACGGCGGTATTCGTGCTTTCGGCGGTGTTTCTGATCCCGCCTTTTACAAAGCTTCTCGCCCTTCCTTCGGCACTCGCGGCTGCGGTGGATTCGGCGGTTTCGGCGGCTGCCGAGTCGGGAGCAGTGAGTTTACCCGCGCTTTCGACGGATATTGCGGTTTTTATAGGGTTCGCGGCGATTCTTACGCTTGTCGGAGGGAAAATAAGACTTTCACACAAAATAAAAGCCGCGGCTTTGTCGCTCTGCGCGGCGACGGTCGTGATTTCGCCCTTCCTGTTCCCCGCAATCCCGAACGAAACGGCGTTTTTCCGCAGAAGAGGAGTTTCCTTTATGACGAGCAGGAGCGGAGAGGTCTTCGTTTTTTCGGACATCAAGAGCGAGTACGACGTTTATACGCTCGAAAACGCACTCAAACGGGCGCGGAACGGGAAAATACATATCCTCGTCGATTCGTTTCCGCTTTCGGTTTCGGAGGATGGACTCAGAAAACTCAGGGAAAGACTGCCGACGGCGGATTTCATTTCGGGCGACAAAAGAGAAACCGACGGCAGACTGCTATGCGAGAGGGCGGGATTTTCCGTAGCAGAGGAATATTCGGGAGAGGGAGTTTTCGTTGCGGCGACGGAGATAAACGGGAGAAAATGCTTCCTTATCCAAACGGAGGGCAGGAGATTCGTCTTTATAAGGGACGCGAAAAATACGGATTTTTCGGAACCGGACGGGAATTTCGGAAGGATAGATTTTGTTTACGCGAAAAGAATATCCGGGGAGAACGCGGACTTCGGGGGAGTGGTATTCACAGATTCGACCGTGAGAAGGGGAAATTGTTTTTCGTCCGCATTCGATATTGACTTTACTTTTTATCCGTCGCGTGGTATAATCAAAGGACGGAAAGGTTTCGTTTATCCGTAGAGAAAGGGAAGGGATTCGTTTCTTCGGAAAGGAAAGGATTCTTTATCGGAGAACGGAAAGGACTTGTTTTTCGGTAACGGACGGGAAGGGTTCGTTCGGAAGGGATTCGTTTTCCGTAAGGCGGTGCGTATGCGGTTCATTCAGCTCGGTCAGGCCCTCGAAAAGGGCGTAGGAAAGATTTACCTCGTCGAAGGCGAGGACGGTTTTCTGCGCGGCCGCACGGTCGAGAAAATTACCGAAAAAATCGGACTCGCTTATCCCGAACTCAACTCCGTCGTTATCCCCGCGGAGGAAAACTGGGAGACGGTTCTGGCTGCCTGCGCGGTTATGCCCTTTATGAGCGGGAAAAGGCTCGTAAGGGTTTACGACAAGCCCGTCAATTCCGACGCAGCCAAGGCTCTTAACGACTTCGTTCCGAAAAGCGGAGAGAATTACTGCCTCGTCGTCGTGAATTCCGCGAAAACGCAGGTCCGTTCGCTTTCGGAAGATATAGTCAGAGTGGACTGCGACAGGCTCGACGCCGAAAACGTCGCTAAATGGATAGACGTAGACGCAAGAAGAAACGGCCTTAAAATTTCGGCGAAAAACGCCCTCACAGTCGCGGAAAGATGCGGTTGCGATATGTCCGCGGTCAGAAACGAAATGAATAAGCTCGTCAATTACTCGACGGGAGAAATCACCGCGGAGGATATCTCGGAATGCGTTACCGCAGAGCCGGAATATTCGGTCTTTAAACTCACCGACGCAATCTCGCGGAAAGATACCGGAGAAGCCCTTACGCTCCTTTCAAAACTCGTCAAGGCTCCCGAGGATTATACGGCGACGGTCGCGCTTGTATACGGGAGCTTCCGGAGAATGTTCTACGCGAAAAATTCCGCGACTACGGACGAGGAAACCGCAGCGGCTCTTTCGGTGAAACCGGCAGCAGTCCGCATCGCAAAGGAAAAAGCAGCCGACTTCGGAGCAAAAAAGCTTATGAAAGCTATGGAGCTGTGCGCGGCGGCGGACGAGGCTATGAAAACTTCGTCGGTCGGAAAGGGAGATATCCTCGAACTGCTCGTTCTGCAGTTGTGTAATCTCTGAAAAAACCAAAAAAGGAGGCTCGAATGACTAATATGCAGGAAAAGCTGAAAAGCAACTACAACCTCGCAAAATGGCTGTGCTTTCTGGTCTATATAGTGACCTTCGTGTATTCCGAATGGATACGGGAAGGCTCGATCATCAGAATGATAAATACGGTTTATCCCACGATCAGACCGTTCTGGCTGTGGAACGGACTCTTATGCACGGTCACGGGAGTCGTTTCTCTCGTCGTACTTTATTTCGTCGTGAGAATCTTCAAGTACGCGGGGAAGTTCTATCTCCTCCCCACCTCCGAAACCTTCCTCCTGACAGTCATTGCCTTTACCTTCGCGCACTTCATCGCAGGCTCGCTGAGGCTCACCTATTACATAACGCCCGTGATTTATATCTGGGGACACTATCTCTTCGGCCTCATAGCAGGCTTTCCCGCTATGCTCTGGCTGAACTTTCAGCTTAAAAAACGCTACCTTACGCCTCAGTCGGCAAGATACGTCTTCCTCTGGTCGATGCTGACCTTTCTCGTGATAAATATGGCGGTTACGCTTTACGGAGGCTATATCGTATGAAAAAGAAAATAACGGCTCTGATTTTGCTTTGTACGGCTTGCCTCGTTACCTTCGCGGCAGTCGGGTTTTCGGGCGCGTACGCCGAGGAAAACGACGTCGAAGGCGAATCCTTTTCGGACAGATTTATGTATTACCTCAGGGATTTCGTCGGAAAATTCCCCAAACGCGAAGCCTTCAGCGCGGAGGAAAACGCGGCGGGAAAATACCTCGCTTCGATTTTCAACGAATTCGGTTACGCGGCGTCGCTGACGGCGGTGAAAAACGCAGGAGAATATTACGATCCGGATTACGCGGAAGGAGGAGAGTCCTTTAACGTCGTCGCAAGGAAACCAGGCTCGGAAAGAGATAAAACCGTTATTCTCGGCGCGCATTACGATTCCTCGCCGAACGGAAACGGAGCCTTCGACAACGGCTCGGGAGTGGCTATACTTCTTACGGTCGCGGAGGCCCTTATGAAAAAGGAGCTTCCTTTCGATACGGAATTCGTGGCTTTCGGCGCGGAGGAGCCGGGACTTATAGGCTCGCAGGCGTACGCGGATTCCATTACTTCGCCCGAAAACGTGCTTATCTATATAAATTTCGACGTGTGCGTCGGAGGAGATAAGCTTTTCGTTTACTGCGAGGACGTTTATACCCCGCAGCTCGGATTCTTCGCAGAGGTTATAAAGGAATGCGGAGCCGAAATCGAGCCGAGAACGGATATGAAACCGATTTTCGTCCCCGCGTCCATAAATCCCTATTATTCGCACGTCGGAATGAGAAGCGATAACCGCTCCTTCAACAGCAGAGGAATACCTACCGCGAACTTCTTCTCCGGCAGCCTCGACAACGACTTCGGAGTGTATACCGAAAATCCCGACGGAAGCGGAGTTATGCACACGAAAAGCGATACTCTCTCGTATTTTACCAATAATGAAAATAAAGTCAGGATTCAGGCGGAATTTCTGGTAAAAACAGTCGTCAGAAGCTTGACAAAAAACGATTTTAAGTATAAAATGACCAATGCAACGGTCGTGAGCGGCAGCCTTACTTCGTATCGTTATCCTCTCATCGCGTTTGCGGTTCTGAATCTTCTGGCTATCGTCGCGGTTATCCTTATCAACGGGAAAAACAAGCGCGACGCGGCTTTCGGGGACGGAGCAGCCAAGGAGAAAAAAGAGATGTTCTCTCATCCCGAAGCCGACGACGTTTTCGAGTTTCGGAAGTAACTACTGGGTGTAGCGCAGTTTGGTAGCGCGCCAGAATGGGGTTCTGGAGGTCGCAAGTTCAATTCTTGTCACCCAGACCAGATTTTGACACTGAGGTGTTAAGTTTTTCATTTTTTGCACGATAGTTTTCTTTGCGCGCAGCGGAGCAAGACTATCGTGTTCCTTTTTTGCGGAGATTTCTTTGGCTTTCGGCGGAATTTGTCGGGCGGAAACGGTCATTTTATCCGCAGAGTTTTAATTTTTCGTGAATATTAAGTGAATTCGGAGAGGTTTTTCGCTTTTTGATTTTTTCGTTACGAATTCTTCACAATTCGGGGACGGAGAGGTCTTTTTTTTGAACAAACAGGGCAAAAGTGTCTAAATAATCAAAAAAATCGGCGTTTTTGTTAACCTACGGCTTTCGTTCGGTTGACTTTAAGGCGAAAAAGCAATATAATTTCCGACAGATATAAACGATATAGAACAAAACGTGTCTTATTGAAGGTGATGAAATGATTGAAAAGAAAAAAATTGTGACGAAAAGGGCGGCAATCTGCGTTATACTTATGATTATGGCGGCGTCGGTTTGTCTTTTCGGGGGAGCGGTCGGCGGAGCTTTCGCCGAAAAATCGGAGCTTTCCGCCGAGAAAACCGAGAATTTCGGGATTTTTACGGACTCGGTAGCAATTCCCGAACCCGAGGCTGCAGTGGACGCGGACGCGATTCTTTCGATTCCGCCGCTTCCGGAAAATTCGAGATATAAGAGCAAGCAGCTCGCGCTTTATTCGCTGGACCTTTGCTCCGACCTCTCGAGGGTAAAGACAAAAGAGGCCTTTCGCAAAAAGGGACTGACCGTGCTGGCTCAGGGGAATTACGAGAAGACCGACGACGATCCGTCGCATACCGCCGCTTATACCGTGGGCAGAAGAAGAGTGTTTTACGGAGGGACGATAAGGACGCTTTACGTCGTTTCGGTAAGACCGACGAACGGCGGAGAATGGTACGCGAATTTCGATTTCGCGCCGTCGCGCTCGGACGATTCGGTTTTCGCGGAGAACTTCCTCTTCGCGGCGGAGGACGTTTTCCTCGGAGCGAGAGAGGTTATAAGCAAGGACCATAACCTCATAGCCAAGCCGCTCGTTCTCGTTACGGGATACAGCAGAGGAGCAGCCTGCGCGAATATTCTCGGACTGTTTTTCAACGCCGAATACGGAACGGACAACGTTTTCTGCTATACCTTCGCGACGCCCAATACCTTCAGGGGCGAAACGAGTATAGATTGCAGGAACGTATTCAATTACGTCGGAAAAACCGATATGGTTACGAAACTCCCGCTTTCGGAATGGGGATATAAGCGAATAGGCACGGACGTTACTCTCAATTCACTCCTCGCGACCGACGAGCTTAAAAGCCTCGAAAACGACACGATAAAGGCCTTCTACGAATTCTCGCCGAGCGTCGAGAGCTATTACCTCGACAGACATTCCCTGACCGAAAAAGGCTTGTCCGAGGAGGGACTCACCGGATTCGAGCTTATGATTTTCGCGGGGAAGCAGATAAATTCTCTTTTAAACGGAGGAATATTCGGGAAAAGCGATTTCTCGCTCGATTATCTTTCGGGAGAGAGCGACTTTACGCCGCTTATCGAAATCCTCGGAAGATATACCGCGGAGGATAATTCGCTCGCGCTCAGCGTGCTTATTCAGCATATGCCGCAGACCTACCGCGCCATGATAAAGCTTATTATCGAGTTATAGGAGAGAAAGAGAATATGGCTTATATAGAATTCAACGACGTATGCAAGATTTATAAAAGCGGCGACAACGAAATCTACGCGCTCGACAGAATGACCTTCTCGGTCGAAAAGGGAGAGCTTTGCGTTATGGTGGGTCCGAGCGGAGCGGGAAAAACCACCCTCCTCAATATCCTCGGCGGAATGGACAGCGCGACCAGCGGAACGGTCAAACTCGACGGAAGAGTCATAAGTTCCTTCGGCGAAAAGGAGCTTACGAATTACAGAAGGACGGACGTAGGATTCGTATTTCAGTTCTATAACCTCGTCCAGAACCTTACGGCAAAGGAAAACGTCGAGCTTGCGGCGGAGATATGCCCGGAAAGCCTCGACGCGACGGAGGTTCTCAAAGCGGTCGGTCTCGAAAACAGAACGGACAACTTCCCCGCGCAGCTTTCGGGCGGAGAGCAGCAGAGAGTTTCCATCGCCCGCGCCCTCGCGAAAAATCCCAAGATAATCCTCTGCGACGAACCTACCGGAGCCTTGGATTACAACACGGGAAAACAGGTCCTCAAACTCCTTCAGGATACCTGCAGAAACACGGGAAAGACGGTCATCATCATTACGCATAACGGCGCGCTCACGCAGATTGCGGACAGAGTCATAAGAGTCAAGAACGGTAAAGCAGTTTCGGTGGAGACCTGCGACTCGCCCGTACCCGTGGAAAACATAGAATGGTGACGGTATGAAAAAGACTTTCAAGCGAAAACGCGCGAGAACGAAGAATATTCTCCGCAATATAAAGGGCAGCCTCAACCGATTCTTTTCAATATTGTTCATAGTCGCGCTCGGGGCGGGATTTATGGCGGGACTTTTCGCGACCTCGCCCGATATGTACGACACCGTAAACGCGTATATGAACGAGTATAAGTATTACGACCTCGACCTCAAATCCACGCTCGGATTCTCCGCCGAGGACGTTGCGGAAATCGCGAAAATCGCCGGCATAGACCAGATGCAGGCGGCAAACGTGGTCGATATGATGCTTGTAACGGAAAACGAGGACAATTATACGGCGAGGATATTCGCGATTCTCGACGAAAACAACGACAGTACGCTCAATAAGTTCGTTCTGAAGGAGGGCAGACTTCCCCAAAACGAGGGAGAATGCGTCGTTCAGTCCATTACGGGCAAGTATCTCGGCGGGAATTTGCAGATAGGGGACGTTCTCACGCCCGCAAACGACGGAGGCACGAATATTTACAGCCTCTTCCGTTCGGCGATGAAAACCGAAAGCCTGACCGTGGTCGGATTCGTGGAAAGTCCGGTTTGCATAAGCGTTACATCCGAGGCGACCATAGTCGGTTCAGGCTCTATCGGGCTGGATATTTACGTCGGAGAGGACTTTTTCGACGTGGGCTACTATACGGACGTTTTTATTACGCTCAAGGGAGCGAGAGAATATAATACCTTTTACGACGAATACGAGAAATTCGTTTCGGATTCGCTCGAACCTTTCGAAAAACTCGAAAAGGAACGCGCTCCTCTCCGCGCGGCGGAAATGAAAAAGGAGATAGATTCGCTTCTTTCGCAGCTCGATTCGCTCATAACCGAATACGAGGATATAGTTTCGACCAAAAAGAAACTCGAGGAGGACGCTCTCAAACGCATAGAAAACAACGAGAAAACTGCCGCTATCGTCGAAAAATCAGACCCCGAACTCGCGGCGGAATTACGGGCGATAAACGAGGAAATCAGAAAATCGCTGGAGAACAGGGACGACGCGGACGAAAAACTCCTCGCGAAACTCAAGGAGCAGAAGGCGGGTTACGACAAGACCGTCGCCGCGCTCTCGGAATGCACCTGGCTCAAGAATATGCGTTCGGATTCGTCGGGATTCTCCTCCTTTCAGAGCAACGTCGGAAAGGTTTCCGCCCTCTCGAAAATCTTCCCCGTGTTTTTCTTCGTGGTGGCTCTTCTCGTTTCGCTGACCACTATGACGAGGCTCGTGGACGAGCAGAGAGGACAGATAGGTACGCTCAAGGGACTGGGATTTTCGGCAAGGGAGATCCTCGGGGAATATCTGCTTTACGGATTCCTTGCGTCGACTCTCGGCTGCGCGCTCGGATTTGCCGTAGGATTCGTTCTCTTCCCCAAGGCGATAAGCTCGGCGTACGCGATGATGTTTATAATTCCCGAAACGATCACGCCGCTCCGTCCCGAAATAATGCTCTGGGTCGCGCCCGTAACCGTCGGAAGCATTCTCCTCGCGACTTTATGGGCAGCCTGGACGGAATGCAGAGCCTGCCCCGCGGTACTTATGCAGCCCAAGGCTCCCGCAGCCGGAAAACGCATTCTCCTCGAAAGGATTCCTTTTATATGGAAGAACCTTTCCTTTACCCATAAAGTTACCTGTAGGAACCTTTTCCGCTATAAAAAACGGCTGTTTATGACTATCATAGGCGTAGCGGGCTGCAGCGCGCTCCTCGTAGCCGGATTCGGAATAAGAGATTCGGTCAACGACATCGTGGACAAACAGTTCGGAGAGCTTTATCACTATAATCTCTGCGTCATCGGAAGCAGCTACGACGAAATGCTCGCAGATTCGTCCGTTCGGGCTATTCTCGGAAATACCGAAAAAATAGAGAGCTGGAACGTGTTTTCAGAGACGAAGGGAAAGGTCATCGTCGGGGATAACAGCCTGTCGGTCGGAATAAGCGTCCCGCAGGACCCCTCCGTTTTCGGAGAGCTTATCGTCCTCAAAGACAGAAAAACCGGAAAAACGATTGACTTTTCCGAGGACGGAGTTATTCTCACCGAAAAGCTCTGCGAAAACCTCGGAATAAGAGTCGGCGACGAGGTTACGCTCGAATCGGCGGACGGAAAACGAGGTGCGGTCGTCGTTAAGGGAATATGCGAGAATCATATATCTTCCTTCGCTTATATCTCGGACGCAACTTATAAATCCGCCTTCGGCTCGGATCCCGAATATTCGATGATTTTCTGTCGGGCAAACGAAAAACTCGACGCGGAAAAACTTACGAGCGAACTCATAGCCTGCGGAAGCGTGCTTTACGCGTATTCTTCGGAAACGGTCACTTCGAGCTTCAGCGAATCCATAAAGAGCATAGACGGAGTTGTCGTAGTCCTTATCATTGCGGCGGGACTGCTTTGTATCGTAGTTCTCTATAACCTCACGAACGTCAATATCTGCGAGAGAAGAAAAGAGCTTGCGACTATAAGAGTCCTCGGATTCCACGAAAGAGAGGTCGAGAATTATATTTTCAGGGAAACCAACACGCTGAGCGTCATCGGAACGCTTTTAGGGCTTCTCATAGGCGTGTGGCTGCATTCGTTCATAGTCAGGACGGTCGAGATAGATATGGTTATGTTCGGAAGAAGCATTTACTTCACGAGCTTCCTTTACTCTTTCGGAATATCGATGGTGTTTACCTTCATCGTCAACTGCATTATGCGTCGGCAGATAAAGAAGGTCGATATGGTCGAGGCTATGAAAGCAAACGAGTGATTTAGGCAAAACGGGACGGGAATTCGGGCGGAAAATCGCTCGGAAATAAGGGCGGAAAACGATGAAAATTCGGAACCGTCGGAAAACCGAAAACGCTCGGAAAGTCGGACTTAAAACTACGAAATATAAACGAAAACAAACGGAGAAGGAGAGTAATAAATGAAAACGAATTTTACCGAAAAATATGCGGAGTTTTACGACGACGCAATCAGTTTCTGGGGCGAGGACGCTCAGCTCAGAATGTGCATAGAGGAAATGAGCGAACTCACGAAGGAGCTCTGTAAGTATTTCAGGCTCGCAAACGCACGCGAGAAAACACCCGAACTCGTCGCGCAGCTCGAGGAAAACAGAAAACACGTTATCGAGGAGACCGCCGACGTTTATAATATGATAGATCAGGTCGCGAGAATCTTCGGCGAAAACGAGGTCGAGGAAATGCGCGAAAAGAAAATAAGCCGGACTACGCAAAGACTCGAGGAATACGCCGTAAGATACGGCTTCCGCGAAAAGAAAGACGCGGAAAAACCGATAAAAGAGTAGGAAGGGAATTGTTTCTCGCAAAAAAAACGAGAAATCAAGACTAACCGAAAATGAGAAATCGCAGAAACTAACAGAAACGAAAAGTCAAAACTAATCGAAACGAGAAATCGTAAAGATTAAACGAAACGAAAAAGCCACAGGAATCCGCGGCTTTTTTTATCTTTAAGGAGAAGAAACTTACTCCTCGTCGCTTTTTTCGCTCTGTCTGTGGAATTTACTCCTCGTCGCTTTTTTCGCTCTGTCTGTAAACTCCGATGTCCACTAAATTACGGTATTTTTCGTCAAGATCGAGTCCGTATCCGATGATGAATTCGTTGGGAATCTCGAAACCCAGATAATCGATGGGTATATGAACGCGTCTCCGCGCGGGCTTGGAGAGAAGGGTACAGATCCTTACCGATTCTGCGCCTCTCGTTCTGAGCATTCTCATTATGTAGTCCAAAGATACGCCCGAATCCACGATGTCTTCGACGATGATTATGTTCCTTCCGGCTACCGAAGTGTCGAGATCCTTGAGAAGCCTTACTTCGCCGCTCGTCTTAGTTCTCGCGCCGTAGGAAGAAATCGCCATAAATTCTATGTTTACGTCGATGTCGATGGCTCTTACGAGATCGGCAAAAAACATTACCGCGCCCTTCAGAATGCAGATAAGCAGCGGCGTGGATTTATAACGGTAATCGTCGGAAATCTCTTTGCCCAATTCCGCCACTCTTTTGTCGATCTCTTCCTTGGGAATCAGTATGCGTTCCATATCCTTGTGTGTCTTCATTTGTCAGCCCTCCGTGGTTTAGTGGAAATGTAATAGGTTTTTTCGTCTTTACGAGTTATTCTCAGATCTTCGCTTATTTCCGTACCGCAGACGACCAGCACGGCTTTTTCCGAGCAGATAAGCGGAAGCCCGTTTCTTTTTTCGGCGGGAATCTTCCTTTCGATAAGAAAATCCTTGAGCTTTTTGGTCCTTCCTCCGAATTTGCGGAAAGAATCCCCTTCCTTTCTCGTCCTTATAACGCAATCGGGCGGAAGTTTTTCCGCACTCACCCGAAGAGTCCGGAAACCGCCTTCGGATCCGACGAAGCTTTCTCCGAGAGTCAGGACGTAATCCCCGAAATCCGCGCTCCCGTTTTCGATAAGAAGCGAGATCGGAAGCTCCGAAAGGTCGGATTTATCCTCGGGAACGGACGGACAGACGAAAAGAAAACCGAAACTTACCGAGGCGTAGGCTCCGTTATGGAGAAAAAGCCGCTTTCCGCTCGTGTTCTCCGCAAGAGAACAAATCGCTTCCACGTGCCTCTCCCCGGCGTCGACTATCGAACCGACGAGAGCCAGCATTCTTCGGATAACGCGAACCTTTATCGCAGGATGAAGAGCGTTCAGAGCCTCGGTTTCGGCTTTTACCGCAAGAGCGGGTTTTTCGTCCGAATAGTATTCGTCGGTGAAATCGCCGGAATCGATTCTTTCGCCGAGGGAATCGTCGGAATAGATTCTTTCGCCCGAGCAGCTTGTTTCGTGGGGGACGGTCGGTTTTTCACCCGAAGAAGAGCCGAGAGGGACGAAACCTTCTCCGTAATCGGCAAAAAGAGGAAAACGAGAGGCTTCGCTCTTAAGATAGTCAGAGTCCGCGGAAGTCCTTTGCGCAAGAGCGCAGATAGCGCGGGAGGCTCCTCCGTAGCATTCGTTGAGAATCGGCATTGCGTTCAGACGGACGAAATTCCTCTTGTAGCTCGCGTCGAAATTCGTGGCGTCCAGAACGAACTCTATTCCGTTCCTTTCGGCGTAACTCAGAATCTCGGTCTTGGTCAAACCTAAAAGCGGCCGGAAAACTCCCTCCGAAAAGACCTTCATTCCGTTGAGTCCGTCCGTTCCGCAGCCGCGAAGAAGGTGCATAAGCACCGTTTCCGCCTGATCGTCGGCGTGATGAGCAAGACAGATTATCCGTCCGTTCGCGTGCTTCCTTATGGCTTCGCGTCGTAAAATACGCGCGGCGGTTTCTACGCTCAAGCCCTTTACGGCAGCAAAAAACGGAACGTCCACGCTTTCGATTACACAGGAAATACCGTACTTACGGCATATTCTCCGTGTGAATTCCGCGTCGTCCGCTCCTTCTTTGCGGATATTGTGATTGACGGTGACGGCTTCTATGCGGTAACGATTCTCCTTCGCAAGAAGGTCGAGCATTACCATACTGTCCGCGCCGCCGCTCAATGCGAGCAAAAGCTCCGCGCCCTCGGGCAGTTTCGGAATATTCATCCTTTAAGTATAATCAAAATTCCCTTTTTAAGCAACTTTTTTAATACAAAAACCCGAATCCGAGGCAAAATCTCTTGCGCTCGCGGTTATCCGACGAGATAAATCCAAAAAGCGTTCCCGAAAACGTCAAGCCGCAAACATACGGTCAACACAAAAAAGCCCGAAGAGAAAAATCGTTTCCGTATCGGGCGATTATGTGGTATAATCTGCAACGGATTTATTGTCCGTATTTTTATTTTTTTAACGGAGGACATTATGTTCGGAAAAAGAAGCGACGGTCGTATCGTAAAGGTAGACCCCTATTCCAAGCAAACGCCTCACATTATGAGCAAACGATCGGACGCGCTTAATTACGCGAAGATTCAGGTCAGATGCGAACCCATAGACGAGTTCGTAAGACGCCGCAGGGATGAAGAGGGGATTTACTTCACGTATCTCGATATCCTCATCGCCTGTATGGTAAGGCTTATGGTGCTGAGAAAACACCTCAATCGTTTCGTCAACGCGGGAAGAATCTATCAGCGGGACTACATAGACGTAAGTTTCGTGGTCAAAAAGACTCTCCGCGAGGCGGAATCCATAGCTACCGCGGTCAAGATAAGATTCACGGGAGCGGAAACCATTTACGAGGTAAAGAAGAAGGTCGACGAGGCCATCGCCGCGAACAGCGGACTCGAAACCGAAAACAACCTCGACAAAACCGCCGGAGTCATCGCAAAACTCCCCAACTTCGCAATGAGATTCCTCTGGTGGACGCTCAAGAAAATGGATAAGTGGAATATACTTCCCAAATCGCTCATCAAAACGAGCTGCTTCCATACGAGCTGCTTTATAACCAATATGAAATCCATCAAGGGAGATTATATCTATCATCACTGCTACGATTTCGGAACCACGGGAATCTTCTTCGCTATGGGCAAGGAACATATGGAACCCGTCGTCGAAAACGGAGAGGTCGTCCCCGGGAAGGTCCTTACGCTCGGCGTGGTTACCGACGAAAGGTTCTGCGACGGACTGTATTACTCGATAAGCACGAGAGTCCTCAAAAAACTCTTCGCAGACCTCGAAGTTCTTCGTCAGCCCTATCACGACGAAATCACCGACAGACTCGAAAGGGAGCAGAAGGAACTCAAGGAGAAAGAGGAAAGAAAAGCCGCGAAAAAGAAGAAGTAAATCCCCGAATTACCGAAAAAAAAGGGAAATTCCTGAACCGGACGGAGAATCCGAGCGGAAAAACCGAACGAAAGGACGGAGAGAATCCGAGCGGAAAGAAAGTAAAGCACTGATACGCGAAAAGAAAAAGAGCGCGAAGGAGCGGAAAAACGCTTGACCTGTCACGAAAAAAGTGGTAAAATCATTAAGCCGCTTGAGTGGAGCGCTCTTTTTTCGTGCATTTTTACGGAAATACGACAGAACCGATTGCTCGGCTTCGATCCCGCAGGGGTTTTTCAGCGAGTTTCTTTTTAGGAGGGTAATGCATGTACGCAATAGTCAGAACCGGCGGAAAACAGTATAAGGTTTCCGAGGGCGATATCATCAAGGTAGAGCTTCTTAAAGCAGAAAAGGACGAAAAGGTAGAACTCGAAGTCCTTATGGCTGCAGACGGCGAAAAGGTTTTGGTCGGCAGAGACGCGGCGGGCGTTAAGGTTTCCGCTACCGTAGTCGGCGAAGGCAAGGGCAAGAAGATAAATATCTTCACCTATAAGGCAAAGAAGAACGTTCGTCGCAGAAAAGGTCATCGTCAGCCGTTCACCGCTTTGAAGGTTGAAAAGATCACGTTTTAATTATGACTGAGATAAAGTTGAAAACGCGGGACGGCCATATCGTGGAGGTCGTCATCGAGGGACACGCGGGGACCGCCGTATACGGACACGACCTCGTGTGCGCGGCGATAAGCGCCCTCTCTCAGACCGCGGCTCTGGGGCTCATAAAGGTTGCGAAAATAGACGCTTCCTTTTCGAGAGACGAGCTTAAGGGGTACTTCGGAATAACCCTTCCCGATAAGCTTACGCCCGAGCAAAGACACGACGCGGACGTTATCCTCGAAACGATGATGACGGGCATACGCGATATTCAGAAGGGTTATCCGAAATATATAAAAACGGAGGCAGCGATATGTTTATAAAATTGCAGTTATTCGCTCACAAGAAGGGCGTCGGTTCCTCGAGGAACGGCCGTGACAGCGAATCCAAGCGTCTCGGCGCAAAACGCGCGGACGGACAGTTCGTCACCGCAGGCAATATTCTCGTCCGCCAGAGAGGAACTCATTTCCACCCGGGCAACAACGTCGGAATCGGCAGCGACGACACGCTGTTCGCTTTAATCCCCGGCATCGTCAGATTCGAGCATAAGGGTAAGGATAAAAAGCAGGTCAGCGTTTATCCGCAGTAAAGAATAAAAATTAAGGCGAGCGATCGCCTTATTTTTTTAGCGGCGACGGTCGGAAACGGCGGAATATACCGCAAAGGAAGCAAAAAAACGCAAATGCGGCGGAAAGAACGCACGGAGTCCGGAAGCGCGGATTTTGCGGCGACGGAGTTTAAGAGGGAATCGTAACGGTAAGAGAAAAATGAATCGTTTTAAGGTGAGCGCGGCGGATTTCGACGCGAAACAGACGCTCGAATGCGGACAGATTTTCAGATTCGACGAAAAAGAGGACTCCTCTTCTGAGGTCAGAAGCCTCGGCGAGTACGCGCGCGTTTTTCCCGAAAAGAACGGAGAAATCGAGATCGTCTGCACGGACGAGGCGTATTTCAGGAGATTTTTCGATTTCGGAAGAGATTACGGAGAGATAAAGAAAAAGCTCCTTTCGGCAGGCTCGGAGACCTTATCGGCGGCGATGGATTACGGCGGAGGAATAAGAATCCTTGCGCAGGACCTCTACGAAACGACGGTGTCTTTTATTATTTCCGCGAACAACAACATCAAACGGATAAAGCTCATAATCGAAAGGCTATGCGAGGCAGCCGGAGAGAGAAACGAGTTCGGATTTTCCTTCCCGACGAGAGAAAGACTGGCGGACAAAAGCGTTTCCTTTTACGAGAGTACAGGCTGCGGATACAGGTCAGAATATCTCGCGGATACGGTCGGAAAGCTCGACGAAGGATTCCTTTCGGCTCTTTCGGATATGCCGACGGAGGAAGCGAGAAAAACCCTCCTTACCCTCAAGGGAGTAGGACCGAAGGTCGCGGACTGTATTCTTCTCTTCGGAGCGGGGAGAAAGGACGTCTTCCCGACGGACGTGTGGATAAAGAGAGTCTATCACTCGGCTTTCGAGGACGGAGCCGCCGATAAGGATATAAGCAGGTCGCTCGTAAACCGTTTCGGAGAGCTTTCGGGGTATGCGCAGCAGTATCTTTTTTATTATTATCGGGAAAACGGCTTAAAAGATGTAGACAAAACCGCAAAAAAATAGTACAATTAAAGAATACGGCGGTCGCGCCGTAAAACCTAATGATTACGGAGGCCTTTATGAGAAAAATAGCAATGTTCGTCGACGTTGATAACCTCGGACTTTCCGGAAGACAGTTCAAAGAGATATTCGACGACGTCAATTCCGCAGGAAAAATCGTCTACGGTAAAATATACGGAGTTATAGACAGAAAACATAAAGAAATAATCGACCTTATCGTCAACCGCGGTTACGACATGGCTCCGCCGATGAGAGTAAAAAAGCGCGGAAGCAAGGTTTTCGACAACAGAATCCTTATAGACGTTATGGAAACAGTCGTCGCCAACGAGAAAATCGACACGATTGCGGTTGCCTGCGCACCCGCAGACCTCGTTCCGCTCTTCTCAAAACTCAGAGAGTACGGCGTCAGCATTATGTCGCTCGATAACCTCGATAAGGAAAGTTCGTTCTTCGTGGACGACGTTATACTCGGGGAATGCGACGAGGACGATGAGGACGACTCCATAGAAGAGCTTGCGGCGGGATTCGCGGAAAAAACCTCGGGCGCGGATAAACCTTCCGCAACGCCGGAACCGGAAATTTCCGCAGAGGACGAAAATTCCGAAGAAGGCGAAAACGAGGAAGCTCCCGAAGAAGAGGACGCGGACGAGGATTTCGAGGACAACGAAGCCTTCCTCGAGAGAGTAAAGAACGTCTTCTCGGGACTCAGTTCCGACGACACCGAAGAGGAAGAGGAATAAAACCCGAACCGAGGAAAACGGAATCACGACGGAAAAGACGAAATCCGAACGAGGGAAACCGATTTCTCGTAGAGAAACGAAAGCCGAAGAGGGAAAATCGGCCTAAAAAGACGAAACTATAAGTATTAAATCGGGCGAAGGTCCGTTTTTAATAAAGCGTACTTAATTTACGTGCGGCTGCCGAGCAGCCGACAAAACAGGAGGTATAGCAGGTAAATGGCAAAGGTAATTTTTAATGAAGCGATTTGCAAGGGCTGCGGTCTTTGTGTGGCGGCCTGCCCCAAGAAAATCGTTTTCATCGACAAGACGAAGGTTAACCCCAAGGGATACAATCCCGCAACGGTGACTGATATGAACGAATGTATAGGCTGCGCGTCCTGCGCGACTATGTGTCCGGACAACATAATCACCGTTATGAGATAATCAGGAGGACGAAATGGCTAAGAAGTTAATGAAAGGTAACGAAGCGATTGCGGAAGCGGCAATCCGCGGCGGATGCAGATACTTTTTCGGATACCCCATCACTCCGCAGAACGAAATTCCGGAGTATATGAGCAAGAGGCTCCCCGAAGTAGGCGGAACGTTCATTCAGAGCGAAAGCGAAGTCGCCGCAATCAATATGGTTTACGGCGCGTCCTGCGCGGGAGCAAGAGCTATGACAAGCTCCTCCAGCCCCGGAATCAGCCTTAAACAGGAAGGCATAAGCTATATCGCAACGGGCTCCCTCCCCTGCGTTATCGTAAATATGGTAAGAGGCGGCCCCGGTCTCGGAACGATTCTTCCGGCGCAGGGCGACTATTTCCAGGCGACCAAGGGCGGCGGACACGGCGATTACAAGATGCTCGTTTATACGCCCGCAAGCATTCAGGAAGCCGTTGACCTTATCTACAACGCTTTCGACAAAGCCGATCAGTACAGAGTCATAACCTATATCCTCGGCGACGCTACCATCGGTCAGATGATGGAACCCGTAGAGCTTCCCGAATTCAAGGATCCCGCTACCTTCCCCGCTAAACCGTGGGCTACCACCGGCCATAAAGCCGAAGACCATAAGGTCATCACTACCCTCGAAATGGATCCCAATAAGTTCGAAGGCATTATCGACCATCTCTACGAGGTATACGACGAGCTCAAGGAAAAGGAAGTCAGATACGAAGAGTATATGTGCGACGACGCCGATACCATCGTCTGCGCTTACGGTACTACCTCCAGAATCGCAAAGACGTCGGTCAACAAGCTCAGGGAAATGGGCTATAAGATCGGCTTGTTCCGTCCCATAACCATCTTCCCCTTCCCCGAGAAGCAGATTGCGGCTCTCGCGGAAAGGCCCAACGTCAGGAGATTCCTCGTAGCGGAACTCAGCAAAGGTCAGATGGTCGAGGACGTAAGACTTGCAGTCAACGGCAGAAAGCCCGTTGAATTCTACGGAAGAAACGGCGGTAACGTCATTACCGCGGAAGAACTCGTGGAAGTCGTAAAGAAAGGAGAATAGTGAGATGGAAGAAAAGATCGTTTATCAGAAATCCAAATTGCTTACGGATAAGCCGCTGCACTTCTGCCCGGGCTGCTCCCACGGAATTGCAAACAAGCTCGTCTGCGAAGCTCTCGACGAACTTAATATAAAAAACGAAGACATCATCGGAATCGCGCCCGTAGGATGCGCGGTATATAACTACGATTACTATAACGTAGACACAATCGAAGCGGCTCACGGAAGAGCTCCGGCTATCGCGACCGCAGTCAAGAGAGTACACCCCGATAAAATCGTGTTCTCTTATCAGGGCGACGGCGACCTCGCAAGTATCGGCGCGGCCGAAATCATTCACGCCGCGGCAAGAAGCGAAAACATCACCGTTATCTTCATCAACAACGGTATTTACGGAATGACGGGCGGTCAGATGGCTCCCACGACCCTTCTCGGTCAGAAGTCCACCACCAGCCAGGGCGGCAGAAACGTCGTTCTCAACGGTTATCCCGTAAGAATCGCCGAAATGCTCTCACAGCTCGACGGCGCGACCTATATCGAACGCGTTTCCACGCACGACGCTGCCAACGTAAGAAAGGCAAGAGCGGCTATCAAGAGAGCGTTCGAATGCCAGATAGAAAAGAAGGGCTTCGCGCTTATCGAAGTGCTTGCTGCCTGCCCCACCAACTGGGGAATGCAGCCCGTCAAGGCTATGGAACACATCAGAGACGAAGTTATTCCTTACTATCCTTTGGGCGTATTCTGTGACAGGAGGAACGAAAGATGAGTAAAACCTTTGAAATGATAGCCGCAGGCTTCGGCGGACAGGGCGTTCTGGCTCTCGGTCAGATTGTCGCTTATTCCGCTATGTATAACGACAAAAACACCACCTGGCTCCCGAGTTACGGTCCCGAAATGAGAGGAGGTACGGCTAACTGTTCGGTAGTCGTTTCCGACGCCCCCGTAGCCAACCCGATGATAACCCACCCCAACGTTCTCGTCGCTATGAACAGACCCTCCGTGGACAAGTTCATAAACAACGTCGTTCCCGGCGGATACGTATTCATCAACAGCTCTCTTATCGACGTTAAGGTCGAAAGAACCGACCTTCACGTTTATTACGTTCCCACCATCGAACTCGCTACCGAAAACGGAAACCCCAAAGGCTCCAACGTCGTTATGCTCGGCGCGGTCGTAGAGGCTACCGGTATCGTGGACGACGACAAGGCTATCGAAGGCGTGGAGTATTTCTTCTCCAAGAAGCCTCAGCTTATCGAACCCAACAAGAAGATGTTCGCGGTAGGATGCGATTTCATCAGAAACCTCAATAAATAAGAAGCTTCGTTCCCGAAACGAGAAACTTCGGATAAGAAGATTTATTCTCGAAACGAGAAGATTCGAACGGAAAGCTTTATTAGAATAAGTAAATTTCCGCTTTTACGCGGATAGCCCTTACGGGCATAACGAGATCTTCCGAGGAAGCCGGTCACTTCTTCGGAAAGCTCCGTCGTCGCCTGTCCTTCAGTCGGGATAATCCGCGGCGTCGGGGACAAAACAAAAGAATTGCTTGAAGCGCCTCCGAGACGTCGGGGGCGTTTTTTTTTATCCGAAAAAGTCCGAAAGGATATTGCTGAAAATCGAAAGGATATTACTAAAAGCCGGAAAGGATATTGCTGAAAATCCGAGAGATATTACTAAAAATCGAAAGGACGGGACAAAAAATCGGAAAGACTTGACAAATTTCCGTTTCGGACTATAATTGTCTTTATGAAAAGAATCGCGAAGGATTCGATTGGATTTTAACGCAAGGAGGCTTAAAAAAATATATGAAAAAATTCAGGGCGGAGTCGCAGAAGCTGCTGGAAATGATGATCGATTCGGTTTATACTCACAGGGAAATCTTTCTCAGAGAGCTTATAAGCAACGCCGCGGACGCAATCGACAAACAGTATTATAAATCGCTTTCGGGCGGAGAATCGGGAATGAACCGCGGAGATTATTCCATAAGAATCACCGCCGACAAGGAAAAAAGAACCCTTACCGTTTCGGATAACGGCTGCGGAATGAACGACTCCGAAATGGAGGAAAACCTCGGTACGATAGCGCACAGCGGCACGGGTATCTTCAGGAGCGAAAACGCCGGAAGCGAAGCCGCGGGCGAAGTTATCGGACAGTTCGGCGTAGGCTTTTATTCGGCGTTTATGGTAGCGAAAAAGGTCGAGGTCATCTCCAGACCTTACGGAAGCGAAAAGGCTTATAAATGGTCGTCCGAGGGCGTTTCGGGCTATACCGTGGAGGAAACCGACAAGGAAAGCAACGGTACGGACGTTATTCTTTACCTCAAGGACAACGAAGAAGAGGAGAATTACGACGAATTCCTCGATACCTACGAGCTTAAAGCGCTCGTCAGGAAGTATTCGGACTATATACGCTATCCGATAATTATGAACGTCGAGATTTTCGAGCCGGACCCCGAGAAGAAGGGCGAGAGCTTCAAAAAGTTCGAGGATCAGACGGTCAACAGTATGGTTCCTCTCTGGAAAAAGAAGAAATCCGAGCTTACCGAAGAGGAGACGGATAACTTTTACAGGGACAAATTCCACGACTACGACAAGCCTCTCCTGACTATCCCCGTGAACGTGGAGGGAGCCGTGTCGTTCAGCGGACTGCTTTTCGTTCCGTCGAGAGCGCCTTACGACTTTTATTCCAAGGAATACGAGAGAGGTCTCGAATTGTACGGAAACGGCGTGCTTATCACCGAGAAATGCGCGGAGCTTATTCCCGAATACTTCGCCTTCGTCAGGGGCGTGGTGGATTCCTCCGACCTCAGCCTTAACCTTTCGAGAGAAATGCTTCAGCATAACCGCCAGCTCAAAGCCATTGCTTCCGCGGTCGAAAAGAAAATCAGGAACGCGCTCCTCGAGCTTATGAAGGAGGATACCGAGAAATACGAGAAGTTCTTCGGAGTTTTCGGAACGCAGCTCAAATACGGAATCTATACCTCCTTCGGCGCGGATAAGGACAAGATAGAGGACCTTCTTATCTATCGCCTCGCAGACAACGGAGATTATACGAGCCTTGCGGATTACGTCGAAAATATGAAGGACGGTCAAGAGGCCGTTTATTACGCCTGCGGACAGAGCGTGGAGGGAATCAGGGCTATGCCGCAGATGGAATTCATAGCCGAAAAGGGTTACGAGGTTCTGGCTATGACCGAAAACGTGGACGAATTCGTGGTCAAGCTCCTCGATAAGTACAAGGACAAGCCCTTTAAATCGATTTCGGGCGAGTCGGGCGAAGAAAAGAAAGAAGAGCTCAGTAAGATTCAGGAGGACGCGATTGCGTTCGTCGGAAAAACTCTCGGCGATAAGGTAAGCGAGGTCAGAGCGTCCTCACGACTCAAAAATCATCCCGTTTGTTTCGTGGAGGCGGGCGAGCTTTCCATAGAAATGGAGAAGATCCTCAACAGTATGCCCAACGCGCAGACCGTCAACGCCAAAAAAGTCCTCGAAATCAACCTGAATCACCCCGTTTTCGCAAAGATTACAGAACTTTTCGAGAGCGATAAGGAGGCGCTTGAAAAGCTGTCCTTCGTGCTTTACGATCAGGCAAGGCTCATAGCGGGACTCGAACTCGACAATCCCGCGGAATTTTCGCAGAACGTATGCGACCTTATCGCGAAGCGGTAATCTTCGGATAAGACCGAGAAATCCGATTTAAACGAATAAATCAAAACCGGGAAAAGACCGAAACCGAGAGATAAATCGAGGTTTTCGGGAAGGAAAAACGCCGAGGCTTATATAAAAGCGTCGGCGTCGTTTTTTGAGAATCGATGAAAGTTGGTTTTTATTGAAAATGAGTCAGGCGAGCTTATGCAGAAGCTTATCGAGTTCCTGCATAGCCGAAAGGAATTCGGCCTGCTGCTCTTCGGTGAAAATCCTTTCCATCTGCCGCGTAAAATAATCGTTCCTTATGCGGCGGCAATGACGGGCGATGGATATCCCCGAGGGAGTAAGACGAATATAAATCGTGCGTCGGTTAAGCTCGTCGTGACGCCTCGAAACCAAAGACGCGTCTACGAGAGAATCTATGGTCTTGGTGAGATTCTGCGGCGGAAGAGCAAGCATACGGGCTGCCTGCGACATACTCAGCTTCTTTTCCCTCTCGAGAAGGTCGAGAATAAGAATCTGCGTCCAGGTGAAATCGTAAAACTTATTTATCTCCTGAATCGTCGGAGTTATAACGCCCTTCGTGTAATAGCACGACCAGTCGATACCAGTGATATAGGCTTTTTTGATGTTTTCAGCTGTTTTTTCCATAGTCGTTGTTTATATTGTCCGCAAACTCCTTCATATACGAAAGATTGATTTCGAGAAGCCTCGTGAATTCGGCGAAGTCTTCGTCGGTGAACTTCTCGCCGAGATGGTTCCCTAAGGTTTCGTAGGTGTTTTTAAGATAATCGTCGGTAAGAGATCTGCCCTTTTCCGACGCCTGAATGACGAAGATTCTGTTGTCGTCGGGATCGCGGGTACGGTCGACAAGCCCCGATTCGACAAGGCGGTTTACGGGAAAGGTCATTCTCTGGTTAGAGGAGCCGATGTAATTCGCGAGCTGCGACATAGTAAGCTTCTTTTCGCGGAGAAGAAGAATCATTATTATCTCACGAACTCCGTTGAGAGCCGTGAATTCCTCGCACTTGCCGGTCTTGTTGGAAAGAGGAGAAAGAAAAAGGTTGTCTAAGTTAATCGGCATATTATAGAGCCAGTCGATAAGCTCGGTCAACGTATCTTTTTTCATAAAAATCCTCCTGCTTCTAAATTATATCCGTTCGGCGAAGGATTGTCAAGTTATTGGGAGGAGGTTTTGCGTCGTTTCACGTAATCAAAAAACCGAATATAGAGTTTTTTTCCGTTTTTTACAAAGACTTTACGTTTCGGAACGAAGGGATTTTCCGCGAAAAACGCCGAAAGTCGGGCAAAAAAACCGCCGTTGTAGACAAGGTACAGATAAAACGCCGTACAGAATTTACGCGGTGCTTTATGCGGAAATCCGTCCGCCGTACGAGCCGCACGAAAAAAGGACGCACGTCGGGAAACGCGCGTCCTGAGTTCAATCGGACGAAAAACCGAAGGTTTTATTTTCCGAGAAGCTTCTTAAGCTCTTCGAGAGTATCGGCGAAGGATTTCGCGACGATATCGAAAGGCTCGTTGGTCGTAAGGTTGACGCCCGCGACTTTAAGCTCGCTTACGGGGTCCATAGAGCAGCCGAGAGTCAGGAATTTCCTGTAATTCGCAACCGCGGACTTGCCTTCCCTGAGAATCTTTTCCGCAATGCAGACCGCGGAAATTATGCCCGTGGAGTACTTGTAAACGTAGAAGGCTCTGTAGAAATGAGGAACTCTCGCCCATTCGTAAGCGATTTCCTTGTTGTGTCTGACAGCCTTGCCGTAATACTTCTTGTTGAGTTTGAGATATTCCTTGCAGAGGTTTTCGTAGGTAAGAGTTTCGCCCTTTTCTTCCATCGAATGGGAGATGTATTCGAATTCGGCGAACATAGCCTGACGATACATCGTGGTTCTCAGCATATCGAGATAGAACGTAAGGAGATACTTCTTGACGTTGACGTCCTCGGTGGTGTTGAGGAGGTATTTGAGAAGAAGGACCTCGTTGCAGGTGGAAGCGACTTCGGCTACGAAAATCTTGTAATCCGCTTTGTCTTCGGGCTGCGTGCCGTTGCTGTAATAGCTGTGCATAGCGTGTCCCATTTCGTGAGCGATGGTGCTGATATCGTTGGTAGTCTGCTGATAGTTCAGAAGAACGAAGGGATGAACGCCCTGCATTCCGATGGAATAAGCTCCGCTGCGTTTTCCGGGGGTTTCGTAAACGTCGATCCAGCGTTCCTTTCTCGCCTGTTCGAGAACCTTTACGTAATCCTTGCCGAGAGGAGCGAGAGCCTTCTTTACAAGGTCGTAAGCGTCGTCGAATTCGAGCTTGATATCCGCATTTTCAATCATCGGAACGTAAAGGTCGTACATATTGAGAGTTTTGAGCCCGAGGACTTCCTTTCTGAGCGCGATATAGTCGTGAAGAGGTTCGAGGTTCTTGTTTATACATCTGATGAGGTTTTCGTAAACCTTCTTGTCTACGTCTTCGTAGAAAAGAGCCGATTCCATCGTGGAGCCGAATTTCCTCGTTCTTGCGCGGGTCCAGTCTACCTTGACCTGAGAAGCGTAAAGCGAGGAAAGGGTGTTGATAACGTCGATATAGCCCTTATAATACTTCTTGAAAGCGTCCGCGCGGACCTTCTGGTCGGGATTATGAAGAAGCTGGGAATACACTCCGTGGGAGAGCGGGACTTTCTTGCCGTCCACGGTAACCTTAGCCCATTTTATGTCGCCGTTGTCGAGTCTGTCGAAAGCGGCTTTGAAATTTCCGAGAACGGAGGAGAAGGAAGCGATGATCCTTTCTTCTTCCGCGGAAAGAATATGATCCTTTCCTTTAAGAATCATTTTAAGGGAAACGTCGTAATCGGAGAATCTCGGATCGGCGATCATATCTTCGAGCGTTTCTTTGGAATTGGCGGAGATTTCGGGATCCGCGAAAGAGGTGGCTTCGCCAAGCTTGGCGAACATACTCATTACTCTTCCCCAACGGGTCTGAGCTTCGGTATTCTTGCTGTCTTCGTCCTGACCGAGGAAAGCGTAGAGATAAACCAGACCTATCTTTTTGTTGTGCTTGGTGTTGAAAAGAAGATATTCGAGAATGGTCTCTTTGTTGTTGAGTTTGCCTTTATAGGCAGCGAAAGCGGGAATGAGAGCCTCGATTTCCTTCAGGGCTTTTTCCCAGTCTTCGGGCGTTTTGAAAATAGCGGTTTTATCCCAGGTATATTGAGCGGGGATTTCGGATCTTTTGCTGTAACTCATTAGATGACTTCTGCCTCCTGTGTTATTTACTGAGTCAACGAGATTATAACACAAAAAATAAAGCTTCGCAACTTTTTTTTACCGTCAAAAGCATAAAAATGCCTTTATACGGATTAAAAAACGCGATTTTCGGGCGGGAACGAAAATCCTGCGCGCGGATTCGGGAAGCCAAAGGGGATTTTCGGTTAAGATAGTCCGAAAGGAAGATTGCGCTTTTTACCGTCAGAAGAAAGAGCCTGCGCGTTTCGTACTCACGAGAGGAAGGCTTCGCACGCTCGGACGGAGGCGGACGAGTTTCGCCGTCAGAAGAAAGAGCCGAGGTTTTCGGTTCGTCCGGAGAGGAAGCGAGGAGGTTTTACAGTCGGGAGGGGAAAGCCGACGCTTTTTGCCGCGAAAGTCGCGATAAACGGTAAAAACCGCGTGAATCCGCACTTTTTCGGATTTTCGAGGCAGAGCGCCGCCTTCAAAAAAGCGTATGGATAGACATAAAACGATTGACAAAATCCGCTATCTATACTAAAATTAAAGTATTGTGGGTTATCCTAATAACCCTCCGTGTCAATAATATCGACGGCGGACGGGCTTTTTGCTTTTAAAGCCGTCATATTCGGTGCGAATATATCTGGAGGAAAAAATATGTTTTTCAACGTGATGCTCAGTGCAGGTCAGGTTTCGGTCTGGCTGGCCGTGGTTATCGGTATAGTGGGCATCGGTGTAGGTGTGGGCGTTTTGTATTTCGTGGAGAAATACGTCTTCACGAAAAGAGTCGAGGAAGCTAAAAAACGCGCAGATTCTATTATTGGTGTCGCTGAAGAAGAAGCGAGAAAAAGAAAAAAAGAGAAAATCATCGAAACTAAGGAAGAGGTGGAACAGCTCAAGCTCAACTTCGAGCTGGAGAGCAAGGAAAGGTCGAAGGAGCTTTCCAAAAAGGAGGACCGCCTCGTAGGAAGAGAAGCTACTCTCGATAAGAAAGAGGACGTTCTTACGAGAAAACAGGAGCAACTCGAACAGCAACAGAAAACTCTTCAGAGTCAGCAAGCCGAGCTTCAGCGGAAGCAGGCGGAAATGGAGAAATTCAACGAAAAGCTCAATTCCGAGCTTGAAAGAGTTTCGCAGATGACAAAAGAGGAAGCGAAAGCCTCTCTCGTCGAAACGATTGTGTCCGACGCGAGAAAGGAAGCCGCGGTCATCGTCCGCGAAATCGAAAACGAAGCCAAGGAAAACGGCGAGAAACGAGCGAGAGAAATCATCGGCAGCGCGATCCAGAGATGCGCGGCGGATCAGGTTTCCGAAGCGACCATAACGACAATTCCGCTTCCCAGCGACGATATGAAGGGAAGACTCATAGGCCGCGAAGGAAGAAATATCAGAGCTATCGAAAACGCCACGGGAGTAGACCTTATCATCGACGATACGCCCGAAGTCGTCATTCTTTCGGGATTCGACCCCGTAAGAAGACAGATCGCGAGAATCACCGTCGAAAGACTTATTACCGACGGAAGAATCCACCCCGCAAGAATCGAAGAGATGGCGGAGAAGGTCAGAAAGGAGATGGACGTTACCATAAAGGAAGCCGGCGAAGCAGCCTCCTTCGATACGGGCGTCTTCGGACTTCATCCCGAAATAATCAAGCTTCTCGGACGGCTTAAATTCAGGACGAGTTACGGACAGAACGTCCTCAATCACTCCCTCGAGGTTTCCTATATAGCCGGAATGATGGCGGCGGAACTCGGAGTGGACGTTATGCTCGCGAAAAGAGCGGGACTTCTCCACGATATAGGCAAAGCCGTGGATCAGGAGGTCGAAGGCACGCACGTTCAGATAGGCGCGGACCTCGCCAAAAAGTACCGCGAAAGCAAAGAGGTCGTCAACGCTATTATGGCGCACCACGGCGACGTCGATCCTATGACGGTGGAAGCCGTTCTCGTTGCGGCGGCGGACGCGGTTTCGGGCGCAAGACCGGGCGCAAGACGCGAGACTATCGAGAATTACGTCAAGCGGCTCGAAAAGCTCGAGGAGATTGCGAGCGACTTCAACGGAGTCCAGAAGGTTTACGCTCTTCAGGCGGGCAGAGAGGTCAGAGTTATCGTAAAGCCCGAGGTAGTAAACGACCCGACTATGGTCCTTCTCGCAAAAGACATCGCCAAGAAGATCGAAAGCGAAATGGAATATCCCGGACAGATAAAGGTCAACGTTATCAGGGAAACGAGAAGCGTCGAATACGCGAAATAAAGCCGGGAAACGAAATATCGGTCGGATATCGCAAATCGCGGAAAAGACCTGTAAAAACGAATATAAAGCCTGCGGAGAGCCAAAAATCCGCGGGCTTTTTTCAAAAAAGAAAAAATCAGGGCGTAAATAAACCTATATACGATTGACAAAAAACGCCGCCGATAGTATAATGAAGCGAGTAGGGGAGTGGCTCAACGGTAGAGTAGCGGTCTCCAAAACCGTAGGTTGCGTGTTCGAATCGCGTCTCCCCTGCCATAGACGCGGATTATCCGAGAGGATAGTCCGTTTTTTTTGCGTTAAAGGCGTTGCCGGTATCGTTATCAGAACGAAGAAGGCGGAACAGCCTGTCGGCGTCCCGCCCTGTTAAGAAGGAGTACTATGCGTTACTCCGTATCGCAATTGCTATTTTTCGATTGCAAACATAAGTCTGAAGATATAGTTTCTGAGATAAGTAGCATTTTCGGGGAATATCGCCTTTATAGAAGGCTTGGTTTCGATATCGAATTCGCCGAAGTTCGCATAAAACATAGTCTTTTCCGCGTTGTATTCGCATTCGAACCTCGGAGCCGTTTCCGAACGGAAAGTAACGGTTTCCAGCCCGCAGCCGAAGAACGCTTCCGCGCCTATCGATTTAAGCGTGGAGGGAAGTTCGAGATTGGTTATTTTTGCATTTTTGAAGGCGTACGGAGCGATTCTCGTAATCCCTTCGGGAATAACGAGCGTTTCGATTTCGTCGCCGATATAGTCGTATATTACGTTGCCCCTTGTATTCATAACGAAATCGCCTTCAACTTTGAAAAATTCGTTTTTATTTACCGCAATGTCTGTTATTGCAGTATTCCTGAATACGTAAGAGTAATCAAAAATATTCGTTCCCGACGCTATCGTAAGCTTTTCGACGTTCATTTCCGCAAAAGCGTGAGTTCCTATATACCGTATACGGTCGGTAAGGTTGATTTCCTTAAGTCCCGAACGGAAAAACGCGTATCTGCCGATTTCGCATACGTCGGAAAAATCGATTTTTTCGAGGCTTCCGGCCATTTCGAAGGCATATTCGATTATTTCGGTTACCGACAAGGGAACTATGAATTCTCGTCTGTCGCCGGCGGAATTGTACTTATAAAGAATGGTTTCGTCCTTATTGTAAAGAACGTTTTCCTTAGCCGAAAGTATCGGGTTTCCTTCGGCTACGGCTATTTCCTTAAATGTTTTAACGCCGTAAAGGACCGTAAGCGGATTGAATATTGCCGCAGACTCGGGAATCTTTATCGATTCGAGAGACGTATTCATAAAGGCGTAATTCTTAACCGCCGTAAGAGATTCGGGAAGATTTACGTTTTTAAGATTGCCGCACTCCGCGAAAGCATAGGTATCGATTATTTCAAGATTATCTCCTATCACGACTTTCGTCAGATTTTTACAACCGTAAAAAGCATAATTTCCGATATAAGTCACCGCGTCGGGTATGATAATTTCTTCGAAGCCGCACTTGTAGAATGCGTAATCGCCGATTTCCTCTATATTGCCTTTGAATTCAATCGATTTCAGTCCGGTGAAGCCCTTGAACGCATACATCGGTATATTCTTTATCGATTCGGGAATGACCACGCCCTTAAGCAGAGGCTTTACTTCGTTTTCAAGAGGAGGATGCCAGCTGCTGAGCGAGGAAGTAATAACGTTTTCTCCTATGGAGTACGTGAAAGTCTGACCTTCAAGACTGGCTTGCGAAGAACCGAACTGACCGTTTTCGAGAGTAGTTACCGTATCGGGGATTTCGAGAATTCCGTCGTAATCCCATCCGGAAGGAACGAACATCTTCGTTTTTTCGTTGTCGTAGACGATTTTGGTTTCTTCGTCGAAAATAAGATATTCGTTATCTTCGGATACGGTGAAGTTTTTGAGATTCGGACAGCCTCCGAAGGGGAAGTGGTTGATTTTACCGATATTTTTATGGAAGACCACTTCCGAAAGATTTGGACAATTGGAGAAATTCGTGCCTATTATTTCGCCTACGTTTCCGTAGAAATGCACGGATTTCATTCCACAGTCGGAAAAGCTGAATTCCGGCCAGTAGTTGGAACCGATAACTTTGACGTCGCCGTAGAAATTGACGTATTCAAGATTGTGAGCGGAAGTGAACTGACTGCCGTCAATAGCTCCGTCGATATTTCCGTAGAAATCTATTGTTTTCAATTCGGGAGTATAGTCCATAACAAAACTGAATCGGTTGATATTTGCCCGACAAGTGAAATGTTCGATATTGAGATTTTTGCCAAAACTTTCCGAGCCCATCGCTACTACGGCGCCGTTTTCGTTTGCGGGCAACTCCACGTTCCTGAGATCGCACCAGCTGAAGCACGACAGATTCCATTCGGTAATCTTCGTCATTTCGACGAAATTTACTTCCGTGAGCGACAAGCAGCCGTGTGCAAAGTAGTTTGCAAGTTTGGTAAGATTGGGTGAAAGCCTGAGCTTTTCGAGCCCTTTGCACCTTATAACCGGCTGAGAACCGACCGACGTAAATCCGTCCGGCATATAGAATTCTTTGATTTTGGGCGAGAAAGCTATGGCTTGCGTCGGGAACACACCTTTCGATGTAGACGGGAAGGTAACCCTTTCAAGGTCGGGACATTCGCAGAAAATACTGCTTCCGAAAGTTTCGCCGCCTTCGGGAATATCGCATTCGACGAGTCCGCTGGCGCGGAAACAATGTGCTCCGTAGTTTTTGAGTGTTGTGGGAAGACTTACGGATTTAAGTCCGGAACACTGATAGAAGCAGGTATTTCCGAGAGTTTCGACGCCCTCGGGAATCGTTACGCCCGTAATATCTTTTCTTGCCCTGAATACGTCTACGGTACCGAGTATAGACGTGATACCGATATCTTCGGGAATAACCACGTATCCGCCCGGTCCTTCGTATCTGACGAGTTCGCCGTTGTCGTTGACCGTAAATTTATGTTCGCCGCTTTCGTAGACGCTGTTTACCTGCGATGAGGGAACCGCCTTATAGGTGAGAGCCTCTATTTCCGAAAGAACGTATGTCCTTATGACGTCTTCGGGTTCTCCTTTGTCGAATCGGATACCTCTTTCCGATTCAAGTCGATTTCTGATTGCGTCGAAATCGTATTTGTCGGGAATGCCGTTCATTTCGTCGGATGCGTTTTCGGTACGGATATATCCGGAGAAATCGCCTATATGATAAATGCTCTGATTCTGTGCGCAATCACTTAAAGCTACGTAAAACTGTCCGTCTTTCATTCCCGGGATGTAATCCGTAACGTCGAGCGTTATAGTGTTAATCTGTCCTTGTACGAAATTATTTACCGGAAGCGCAAAATCGGTAAGCAGGGAAAGATCCTCCGAATCTTCGCCCGGCGTACCGAGAAGAAGATTGTCGAGAATATGGTTGTCGTAAACATCCATATCCACAAGTATTCTGTCGTTTTCCTCGCGGATTTCGGCTTTTTCGAGTACAGGCTTTTCGAAATCGAGATATATCGGGAATTCAAGCCTTCTGTGGCTGTTTTTGCCCTCTGTGTCAAGATATGCGTCCACCGAAAGAATAAGCCTTTGGTTACTCGAGAAGTCGTATGTTTCGAGCAGGTCTCCTATGTTCAAATCGTGACCGGCAACTACAATTTGTTGAGAACTTGCGTTATAGTACATCTTACGTACGTTGTAATCGTGGTAAGTGAAGTAGGTGTATCCGGTCTCCTCATCTGTAAGATTGTATTCCATATAGGATATGTTTCTGAAATCGGCGAGATAAATTGCGTAAATGCTGCATACACCGTCTTCGTCGCAGGTAAGAGCTATTCTGTCGTAACTTGCCTCGGGAACTTCCTCGTCGGGATTTTCCGGAGTAAAGAAGGAATACGTTCCCATCGGATAATACTGATCATATCTTCCGAATATACCGTAAACGGTACTGCCGTAAACTGCGGGTTCTTTATTGTCGTAAGCCGTAACGTCGAATATAGGTGCGTCGGTCCAGTCTCCGTAGAATCCGAGGAAAGGTATGGACAAATCGATATCCGTACCGTTTTCCGCCCGAAGGAACGCAAAACCTTCGACGTACATTCCGTTTTTGAAACCGTTATCGAGATATTGTTTTTCGTCGTCGCTGAGCGTTATTACGATGGTAACCGAGGCGGTTTCGCCCGCTTCCAGAATAATAACTCCGTTACTTATCGCATCGGACGACACTTTGACCGTTCCTTTATCGAGAGGATACGAACGCAGAGCGAGAGTCCCGTTGTCGTTAAGAGTTTCGGTAAACGACGAAACTTCCGGACGATAGGAAAGAGTATTGTCTCCGAAATTGGTAACGTTGAATCTCAGAGTATATACGCCGTCGCGATTTTTGTCATCGCCCAGCTCGAGTTTCGTTCTCGACGATCCCGTTACCCATAAGTAAGCGTCGGTTTCGATTGCCCGCTTTACATCGGCTACGCCTGCACCCTGAGCTCTCGGACTTGCAAGATTTCCTCCGGCGTCAAGAGTCTGAACAGCCGTACTCTGTACGAGTCTGTAACAAAGATTTCTTACTTCAAGCTCGGTTGCGGCAGGGAACCTTTCTTTGACGTATTGCTTCACGGTCGTGATAAGTCCGGTAAGATTCGGAGATGCCATACTCGTGCCGCTGAGATAAGCGTAGCTTCCTCCCGAATAACCCTTAGGCATAGCGGAATAGATACTGCCGCCGGGAGCGGTTATATCGGGTTTAAGTTTAAGGTCGGAAAGAGGTCCCCAGGAAGAGAAAGAAGAAATTATATTTACCGAAAGATCTTTTTCGAAAACTACTTTCGTCGTGTTTTCGAGTCTTTTCCCGTCGATTTGCTGTACCGTTATCGTCGGAATAACGAGGCCGGTTATCTGTGCGTTGATTATGCCGGCTTCGTTATTGCGGATAATGCACAGTACCGCGCCTTTTTCGGACGCAATCGCCTGTTTCTCCTCGAAAGATATCTCTCCTCTCGTCACAAGAACCGCCTTGCCCGTTACGTCAAGACCGTTGTAGTCGTCCGCTTTTCCCAAACCGGGAACGACGACAAGTTCCAATTCCCGACGCTCTTTTTCACCGAGAATCATACCCATCACGTCGAACCCTTCGGATTCTGCGGGAGCAACAGCCGGACGATAAGTAACCGCCGAACCGTCGGCATAAAAAATACCCGTCGGAACTCTGTCCACGCTTGCTATCGCATACGCCGCGTCATACGAGCCGGGAGAGCTGATAAGACCGGAATCGGGATTGCCCGAATAAATAAAACCGTCCGCATACGTCAGAGACGTGTTTGTTTCGTTGCCGGCCGCGCAGCATACGAGTATACCGAGTTTTTCGAGTTTGGAGTACATTTCGTTCACGAAAAACAGGTCGGCGTTTCTTTCGTAAGTGAAGCCTGCGGTCGCTCCGAGACTCATATTAAGAGCGTCTACGCCGAGATACGCGCAATCTCCGAGAGCCGCGATAATATCAACGGTTTCTGCTCCGCCGGAATAATCTCCGAACACTTTCATAAATGCAAGCTGGGCGTTCGGCGCGGAACCGCGGATATTTTCGTCGTTGCCTACGGCTATACCCGAAACGTGAGTTCCGTGAAATGTGGAAAAGTAGTTTATGCTTGTACTGTCGGTAAGTACGTCGGCGTCGCGGTCGGCATAATCGAACTGAAACGGAATCTTTGCCGATTTATAAATATTATCCGCGGTGAAGCTTTTTCCGAGAGAGGAAACGCCCCAGATTCCGTTTATCGTTTTTTCCACGTCGGAATAGGTAAGATTCTGTTTTTCGGGCATTACCTGAAACGCCGAATGATTATAGTCAAGTCCGTTGTCCAGAACTGCAATGAGCATTCCGTCGCCTTTATAGTCCGGATGAGAAGCGAATATTCCCGAATCGTTCATCATTTCGGCTATATCCTCGAAAGAAGCGTCGCTCTGAGCGTATTTTTCGGAAATTATGACTCTTTCTACGTCGGGCAGGGCTTCGATTTCCCGTATGTCCCCGTAACGTATTTCTGCCGCAAATCCCGATAAAAGCGAAGTGTACGAGTGCGAAAATTCGATATCGGAATCGAGAATTTTCATAAGAGCCATAATTTCTTTCTGCCGTTCGACAAGTCGGGAAGCGGCTTCCACGGCTTCGTCCGTAAGTGCGTAATCACTGAATTTACCGGTTATTTTTCCGTCAAGGTAAATGTCGGAAACGGATTTACCTTTCGTCTGAACGATTACCCAGATTCTGTCGTCCGATTTCAGCGACATCGCGTCTGAATTCAATTCGCCGACGCTTTCGATAACCGCAGGATTAGTATATGCGTTTACCCGACTCGGCGTAAGACGGATTACTTCGCTGCGTTCGGGAGTCGGTGTGACGACTCCGAAACATCCTGCAAGAATTATCGTTGTAGCAAGAATAAGTATCACGAGAAATGATTTTGTTTTTGCCATTGTGCATCCTCCTTCTGTTACTGCTAAATCGTAAAAAACCGCTGCTCCTGAACCGTGCATTGCGGCTTATAAGTCGTTTTCAGTTTCCATCAAGATCTTTGGTCAGGTCAGGGTTGGCGTCAAATTCCGAAAGAATCTCCCCGAGCGCCGCATAACGCTTGATTATTTCCAGCTGCTGTTCGTCTGAAAAGAAAGAATCGAATAATTTTTTTGCCTCTTTATGCGTTTCCGTCTGAAAACGACCGTGAAATTCCTTTCCTTTTTCGGTTAAAGTCACATACGTAAACCGACGGTATTTAGGATCGGTATATCTTGCGACATAACCGGCCTGTTCTATATCTTCAAGGAATTTCGACATATTTTTATACGAACACGTAGCAAATCCCGCAAGTTCGCCGATTGTACAGTTGCCTCGAGCCGCGAGATTTCCTATTATGTTCCTTTGAGTTGAATTAAGCTGCATAAAATCGTTGTTTTTTGCCTTGAGAGTTTCGTGAATAGGCCTGATAATGCGTCCGAGGTGATAGTACAGGACCAAATCCATTATAAGATCCATATCCCTGTGGTATTCCTGCTTATCGAAAGTACCTGTTTCCCTGAATTGCTCCTCGAAAACCTCAATATTTTCGAGAGCTTCTTTTACTACGTCTTTTTTGTTTTCGTTTTTCATTGCGGATCCTCAGTTATAAGTCGTTGTGGGTTGTTTCATACCGGTAGCTACTCCGGTCGCGCGAGACTGTCGTAAAATATTCCTGTCCTACAAAAAGGTCATTCCTACAAATACGCCTGTCATCTTGAATTACTATGGCATAACATCAAATCAATCGTCAAGAATTTTAAATAAAAAATAACGTACAATACGCTTTATTTATTGAAACGCCTTGTTTAGTTTAGTATAATAAATTGAAAAAGCACCGACCGAAGACCGATTACGTATCAAAGCTCTGTTTTCCGCAAAAATCCTTTCACAAACATCGATTTATCGAAACGATTGTACCGTTTTTCCCGCAAAAAATCTTCCGTTTATCCGCCATCGGACATATTCCGTTGATTCATTTTTGCGAATCGGACGAATTCAGCGGGTTTATTTTCGGGGATAGGACGAAAACCGCGGGGCTTTTTTGCGGAATTGCGTCGGCGCGCTTACTTTTCGATACGAGTATATCGCTTTAATCGGGAAATGCTTGACAATATCCGAACGGCTGCGTATAATATACTAGGAAGTTTTTCCCGGCGCAATCGCCTATGCCGAATCGGTCGGCTTTTGCCGCAGGAAAAGAAGAATTATCAGGAGATGACGGTATGCAGGCTTGGCGGATAACCGGTCCCGAACGGATTGAAAGATACGAGGCTAAAAGCGGAGAGGTTTCTTCTCCGTCGCTCGTGAGAGTGAAAATCGAACAGTTTGCGGTTTCGAGCAGGGATATAAAGACTTATGAAAGCGGAAACGGCGCGCCGATCATTCCGGGCAGGCACGGAGCGGGAGTAGTCAGCGAAGCCCACGCGGACGACGGTTTTTTCGAGAAGAGCGACAGAGTGGTTATCGACCCGTATATTTCGTGCGGAGAATGTATCGACTGCAAAACCGGTCACCCCGAGAAGTGCAGGAAAAAACATATTCTCGGCGTGGACGTAGACGGTCTTCAGACGGATTTCATAACTCTTCCGTCCGAATGCGTCCATAAGATTCCGCAGAACGTTCCTTTCGAGTCCGCCGTTTTTACCGAATACGTGGCTATGGCTATCAACGCGATTGATAAAATCGACGTGCAGAAGGGCGATCACGTCGCGGTGCTTGCGGCAAGCAAAATCGGCAATATTATGGCTCAGCTTATCGCTTATTATCAGGCGATTCCCATCGTTATCGACGAAAGCGACGAAATGCTCGCTCTCGCGGCCGAAGCGGGAATCCCCTATACGCTCAACTGCGGAAAAACGGACGTCAAGGAAGAGATAATCTCTATGACGGGCGGAAGACTTTGCGAAAAGGTCATTTATCTTACCAATAAGCCCGGACAAATCGACGTCGGACTTTCGGTTTGCTCGCCGAACGGAATAATCTGCGCGGTCGGCTGCGAACAGGCGTCGGTAACCGCGGACTTTTCGCTCATCTGCCGCAAGCAGCTCTCGGTCTGCACGATAGACAGCGGCTCGGGCGCGTTTCCTTCGGCTATAAATCTCCTTGCGACCAAAGCCGTCAAAACCCACGGACTCATCGAAAGAACGGTGGGATTCGAGGCGGTTCCTTCGGTTTACGAGAACCGCGGGGAGATCAATTTCAACGCGAAGAGCGTACTCGTGAAGGAATGATTTTTTAAAATGCAAAAGACTTCTCTTTCGGGAAGTCTTTTTTTGCGTTTATCGGAGCTTTTTCGATTTTTTCGGAATTCCTCGGTCTTTTCGGAAGGCTTTCCGGTTTTTCCGGGGATTTATCGGAAGTCTTTTTTGTGATTTTCGTAGGCTTTTTTCTGTATTTTTCGGAGATTTATCGGGTTTTCGGAAGGTTTTTGCATTAAACGGAAAGGAATTTCTCGATATTCGTGATATCGCCCGCGCCTACGAGAAGAATCGTACGGTCGTCGGGAAGAGCCTCGATAAGTCCCGCGGCTTCGTGGAAATATTCCGCGAGATAGACCGTAAGGTCGGGATTTTTCGCCTTTATCGCCTCGTAAAGGTCGCGGCTCGTTCCGCCCTTCAGGGGATTTTCGCGCGCGGCGTATACGGGCAGAAGCACGACCTCCTCGGCTTCGTCGAAACAGGTCGCGAATCTGTCCGCGAGGCTTTTCGTTCGGCTGTAGGTATGCGGCTGAAAAACTACGGTCAGACGCTTCCGTCCCGTGGATTTTACGGCTTCGAGAAGGCTTTTTATCTGCTCGGGATGATGGGCGTAATCCTCGATTATCTCCTTTTTTCCGATGAATTTGACGTCGGCTCTGCGGACTATCCCGGGGAAATTTCCGAGAGCGGAGGCAATTACGAGAGGCTCGATTCCGAGAGAATAAGCCGTCGCGAAGGCGGCGAGAGAGTTGATTGCGTTGTGCTTTCCGAAAAGAGAAGGGGTTATACGGCAGAGCTTCGAGCCGTTTTTTTCCGCGACGAAGGAGAATCTTCCGTTTTTTTCGGCGAAATCCGTCGCTCTGAAATCGCAGCCCTCGTTTTCTCCGAAATAAACGACTTTGCGGTCGGTTTTTATGAAATTATTACAGCTCTCGTGAGCGATTATAAGGGCGTTTTCGTCGCTTCCGCCGATGAATTCGTTATAGGCGCGGTAAACGCTTTCCATATCGGGATAACAGTCCGTATGGTCGAGGTCGGCGTTCAGGATCACCGCGACGGTAGGTCGGAGATGAAGGAAGCTTTTCTTGTATTCGCATGCCTCCGCGACGCAGTAATCGCCCTTCCCGCAGAGAAAATTCCGTCCCTCGGGCTTCATCGCGCCGCCGATAAAAGCCGACGGATCCAGTCCCGCACGCGAGAGAATATGAGTTACGAGAGCGGAAACTGTGGTTTTTCCGTGCATTCCCGCAACGGCTACCGAGCAGGGAAAGGAATTGAAAACGCTCCCTAAAAGCACGTCGCGCCGCATAACCTTCGCCGCGTATTTTCTTGCGGCCGCGAGAAAAGGATCGTCTTCGGAAATAGCCGCGGAGTAAACCGCAATATCCGCGCTCTTTATGCGCTCGGGGTCGGTCGTTATGTTTGCCCCCATAAGCCGAAGGCTCTCGACGGCCTGGCTCATAACCGCGTCGCAGCCCGAAACGTCCTCGCCCTTTTTCGTAAGATAACCCGCAAGCGCGCTCATTCCCGCGCCGCCCGCTCCGATAAAGAAGTATTTCATACGATTCTCCTTAATGATTTTCCGAAGTCCGTAACCTCGGGAATTTTTCGCTTTTTTATATGAGTTTCCGATTTTTTGGTTTATCCGAGTTTGCAAAGTCCGATTATCGACTCGCAAAATTCTGTTATTGACTCGCAAGTCCGGATTTTTTCGCGTCCTCTTAATTATATATGCCCGATTTTTCCGATTTACCGCCCGAATACGGAATTTTTTCCTGAATTTCGTAAAATTCGTATTATTGATTTATAAACACTTGTAAAAAAACTCGATTTATGATAGAATGGTATGGAATCAAAGAGCCGATCCGGAGATTTTCCTCCGAGCGGTTCAAACGGAGGAAATTTTATGGTATTTGAAAAACTCAGGGATATAATCGTGGATCATCTTCAGCTCAAACGCGAAGACATCAAGCCCGAATGCCGCGTCGTAGAAGACCTTAACGCAGATTCTCTCGACATAGTGGAAATGATTATGGACCTCGAAGACGAATTCGGAGTCAGCATTCCCGACGAAGCCGTCGCCGAGCTTAAAACCGTAGGCGATATTTCTTCTTTCGTGGAAAAAGAAATAGCAAAAAAGAAATAATCCCCTATCGAACCGAACCCGTCCGACCTTTCCGTCAGGCGGGTTTTTTCCTTATGAAGCGGAAATCCGCATAATTTGCGGAGGTTTTGCGGACGGAATTTTTTTGATATAAAAAAATATTATTTTATGCGCAAATATAGTTTACTTTTTTTTGAAATGAATATATAATATGACAGCATTTTCGGGAGCGATTTTTTACAGAAACGATTCCGAGGGGAGATAATCTATGACGAAATATATCAAGTGTCCGCGCTGCGAGCTTAATTACATCGATCCCAGACAGGATATGTGCGACGTCTGCAAAGCAGAGCTGGGCGAACCGCTCAATACGTTTACCGACGAAGAAGAAGACCTCGAGCTTTGTCCCGTATGCAAACGCAACTTCATCTCCTTCGACGAGGATATGTGTCAGGAATGCCGCCTTGCCAAGGAAGCGAGCGAGGATCCCGACGAAGAGGACGAGGACTGGAGAGAATACCTCGACGACGAGGACGAATCCGCCGAAGACGACGGAACCCTTCCGCCCGAGGATATAGACGACGATTTCGAGGACGAATTCGAGGACGAAGAAGAGGAAGCGGACGAGGAATTCGAGGACGAGGACGACGATTTCGAGGAAGTCAAAGTAGACGATTCGGACGACGATTTCGACGATTTCGACGACGAGGACGAAGAGGACGACGATAATTACTGAGCTTCGCGGGGAGGATTTTCCGGCGCCGCTCTGAGCCTTATATCTCCGCAAAGCATATCCTGATAGGAAAAAGTCCTGCGGTCGGTTACGCCGTTTTCCGTTTTTATGACGAAAACGCCGCCGTAGACTTCGCTTACCGTTCCGACGAAAACCATAACCTTGTTTCTTCCGGCGTTATGGCGGACGGTTACTTTTTTGCCGATAAGAGAAGAGATAGCCTGTCGGCATTGCTGCACGGTAGCTGTGGATTTGCGCATTTCTGACCTCCGGGATTGTCCTGCGGGGATTATTGACGGAAGTCGCGGAGCTTAATCGCATAAGGCTAAAAATAAAAATATGAACGAAAAAATTTTTCATAAAACGAGGGAAAATCGTTGCGTTATTTTATGAATTATGATAAAATAGACAGGCTAACGAAGTAATAAATCGGACAAAACCGAAAGACATAACAGGAGCATAATATGCCGAATATCAAATCAGCAGAGAAAAGAGTAAAAGTTACAGCAGTCAAGAAACTTAATAATCAGATCGTTCGCAGCAGAATGAATACCGCCGTCAAGAAATTCAACGCGGCTATTGCGGAGAACGACGTTGCCCTTGCGGAACAGCTTATGCCGACGACGTCCTCCCTTATCGATAACGCTGCGGTTCATCACGTTATTCATAAGAATGCGGCTAACCACAAGAAGGCTCAGATTGCTAAAGCTCTCTATCAGCTCAAGAACGGCGTAGTTGTCGTCAAAATGGACAAGAAGTCCCTTAAACAGGCGGAACAGAAGGCTGCCGCAGAACGTAAGGCTGCCGAAAAAGCCGCTCTTTCCGAAAAGCTCAAGGCTCAGAGAGCCGAGAAAGCTGCCTCGAAGGAAGCTGCGAAGGCTGCCGCAAAGAAGAAATAAGGGTAGTTTCTTTCCGAATTTTATGCGTAAGAATCCGAGCCGTGCTTTTCGGTACGGCTCGATTAAATGCTAATGTGGCTCAGCCGGTAGAGCAGCTGATTCGTAATCAGCAGGTCAGGGGTTCAAATCCCCTCATTAGCTCCATAAGCAGTCTGCGTGCGCGCGGGCTGCTTTTTTGCGTGCGGTTTAATATCCGCGGCCGATTGGGGCGCGGGTTTTTATGGATTTTCGTAAGGCTTCGGTTTTCCGAGGTCTTTTTTATTGGAGTTTGTCCGATTAAGTCATAGGATTCGTTTAGCGAAAGCTGAAGTTCGTTTAACGAAGTCTTTAATTCGTTCAACCAATACGCAAATTCGCGCAAGAAGTTCGGATTGTCCGAAAATCGACGCAAAAAATCCTCCCCGAACGAATCCGAGGAGGATAATAAGGTTCTGTCTTTGCATCGTCGTTTCCGGGGAAACGAACGGATTCCGCGATTTAACGCTTGCTGAACTGCGGAGCGCGACGAGCTTTTTTAAGACCGTATTTCTTACGTTCTTTCATTCTCGGGTCGCGAGTCAGGAATCCCGCGGATTTGAGAGCGGCTTTGTCTTCGCCCGCAAGGACGAGAGAACGAGCAACGCCCTGACGGATAGCGCCTGCCTGTCCGGTGTAACCGCCGCCGTGAACGTTTACGATAACGTCGTATTTAGCGAGCGTGTCGGTAACCATAAGAGGCTGACGGCAGATGTATTTAAGGGTATCGAGTCCGAAATACTGATCGATGTCGCGATTATTGATGGTGATGGCGCCGTTGCCGTTGGCAATAAGACGAACGCGGGCAACCGACTTCTTTCTTCTTCCCGTTCCCCAGATCTGATTCTTTTTCTTACTTAAAGTTTTCATAGCCATACCTCATTAGTCCAACTTAAGTTCAACGGGCTGCTGCGCCTGATGATTATGCTCTGCGCCTCTGTAAACGCGGCATTTCTTAAGCATTGCAGCGCCGAGGCTGTTCTTGGGAAGCATACCTTTCACCGCGCGCATAACGACGTAATCGCTGCGCTGAGGCATAAGGGATTTAACAGGGATAACGTGAAGATTGCCGGCTCTGCCGCTGTGACGGTAGTACTTCTTTTCTTCGAGCTTGTTGCCGGTAAGAACGATCTTATCGGTGTTTATGATAATAACGTGGTCGCCTGTGTCAACGTGGGGCGTGAATTCGGGCTTGTTTTTGCCGCGAAGAATAGCCGCGACCTGACTTGCAAGTCTTCCCAGAACCATACCGGTAGCGTCGACGACGTACCATTTGCTGGTAACGGTTTCGGGATGAGCCATAAACGTTTTCATGGAATTTCCTCCGTAAATTTAAGCTGACGCTGTTCACGACGGTTATCTGCGCAAGTGGAAAACGCGGTCGGACTGTAGAGCTTAATTGCAGTCCAGATAGCCACAGCCTGTAAATTCTATAATATTTTTTCTTTTTTGTCAACTGTTTGGGAGACTTTTTTCCCTGCAAAATCCGATTTTCTTCGGTTTTTCCGTATAAAAAAAGGACGCCCCGCAAAGGACGTCCGAAATAAGCCGTCAGCCTTTCTTTTTGACGATTTTCTTTTCGACGGGATGATAAAGCCTGTACGTTTTCATCATATGGACTTCCCAGACGAAAACCGTATAGAAGAATCCGAGAAGACAGAACATTACGATGAGGAGGGAGTTAAGGAATCCCGAGGAATTCAGACCGCTCGCGAGGAGGTAGACTATGGGCGCAAACGCAAGGATAAACGAGAAGAGGTTTGCGACGAAGCTTGCCTTATAAAGCTCCCAGCTGTCGAGAAGAGTGGTTCTGAGGTCCTGCTTGTACGCGCCGTAGGTCGAGAACACTATCATAACGTATATCGCGAGAAGAACCAGAAGTCCGTAGAGCGTAACGGCTACGATGATATAGACGAAGGTCGGAACCAGCGGAAGGATAACGCTGAGGATATAGGTGAACGCGTAGAAAAGGCCTGCGAGGATTATCATAAACGGAAGCATCGTGAGGGTAGTTTCCTTGATTCCGCGGAAAAACGGCCTGAAGATTTTGAGTTCGCCTCCCCAGAAAGAATCTCTGACTACCGAAAATCCGCCCGAAAGCGCGAGAGTCGAGAAGATGATGAGGATTGCCGTCCAGAGCGCGGAATTCTGCATATTTCCGCTCGTGAGCGAAGCCGTATAGTCCTTTATTCCGAACCAATAGGTTCCGCCGGCGAGGAAGGTTTCGTCGGTGGGAAGGTTAGCCGCGAAGTTGACGCTCGTAAGAGTCGTGAAATTAAGCAGCAATATGATACAGGGAAGTACGAATACGAGGAGTATCATATTGACGACGACGAGCTTCCAGGAGAAGTTGCCGTAAAGGTATCTGAAGAATTCCCACGAGCCGAGTTCGTTGACTTTTTTCTCGAGATGGGCGCTTCTTTCGCCGCCGAGAACGACTTCGTGGTATTTTTTGGCTTTGGATTTGCCGGCTGACTGATTGTTGGGCATTTGAGGCTCCTTATAAAGCTTTGATTCGGATTTTTCCGCAATCGCGGATTTCCGTAAACCGGAGATTTTCCGCGGATTCGGGATTTTTCCGTTATACGCGGCTCCGACCGCAGACTCGGATTCCGATCAAAACGAGATTAACTTATTCATTTTACATTAATATTGCATTTTCCGCAATCGAATTCGGGGTATTTTGCGGATTTTTTTTGATTCGGTATATTTTAATATGTGCAGCGAAGGGAAAACTCTCCGCGCGCGGACTCGGACGCACGATTTAAACAAAAAGTAGGAAGATATTTTTTACAGCGGTTGCAAACGGGGACGAAATATGTTATAATGGTTCATATTTCGATTTTTTCGAGGTGTACTATGTACTCTGTCAGAGAATTGTACAGAATCGGCACCGGACCGTCAAGCTCGCATACGATGGGACCCGAAACCGCCGCTGATTATATATTGAAACGTTTTCCCGACGCGGCTCGCTACGACGTAACTCTTTTCGGCTCCCTCGCCCTCACAGGTAAGGGACACGGTACGGACGTAGTGCTTAAAAAAGTCCTCGGCGACAAAGCCAATATTATTTTCAACCTCACGCAGACCGACCTCCCTCATCCCAACACGATGACCATCGCCGCCTACGACGAAAACGACAATATGCTCGTTTTCAAGCGCTTTATGAGCGTAGGTGGAGGAGCCGTCGTTATCGAGGGAGAGGACGAAGTCAAGCCGAAAACCGTTTATCCGCACAACACATTCGACGAAATCAAGGCTTACTGCGCGGAAAACGATATGACTCTTTCGCAGTACGTCTTCGAATTCGAGGGCGAAGGCATAAGAGATTTCCTTATGAACGTCTGGTCCACGATGAGAGCCGCAATAAAGCGCGGACTCAAAACTCAGGGAATCCTTCCCGGCGGTCTTAACGTCAAGAGAAAGGCTCCTTTGCTTTACGGACGTTCGCACATAGACGAATCTCCCGAAACCCGCGAAAACCGACTTGTCTGCGCTTACGCGTTCGCGGTCGCGGAGGAAAACGCCGGCGGCGGAACGATAGTTACCGCTCCTACCTGCGGAGCCTGCGGAGTTATGCCTGCGGCTTTGCTTTATATGTCCAACAGGCATTCCAAGACGCAGAGCGATATAATAAGAGCGCTCGCGACGGGCGGACTTATCGGAAACCTCATCAAAACCAACGCTTCGATAAGCGGCGCGGAATGCGGTTGTCAGGCGGAAATCGGAAGCGCGTGTTCGATGACCGCGGGCGCGCTCGCGGAAATGTTTTCTCTCGATATCGATAAAATCGAATACGCCGCAGAAACCGCAATCGAACATCATCTCGGTCTTACCTGCGATCCCGTCTGCGGACTCGTTCAGATTCCCTGCATAGAAAGAAATGCGGTCGCGGCTATGCGCGCAATCAATTCTATGAACCTCGCGAGTTTCCTCTCCGATACCCGCGAAATCTCCCTCGACCTCATCATAAAGACGATGTACGAAACCGGAAAAGACCTCGCCAACGCCTACCGCGAAACCTCCGAGGGCGGTCTCGCAAAATTCTATACCCATAAACCCATCGGCTGCTGACCAGCCTTTTTGTAAAAAGGCTGGGCGAAAAACTCCGATAGCTTCGCGTCCACTTTCTTTCGGAGAAAGTGGAGCAAAGAACTTCATTGGCTTCGCAAATCTATACCGATTCTGACACGGAAAAGATTGTTCGCCGAATTTACTTAACTTTATCGGGCGGACGCCCCTAATGGGTCCAGCGTCACGCTGGCTTTCTTTCGAGAAAGTGGAGCAAAGAACTTCATTAGCTTTGCCCAACCGTGGAAATTCTCTCGTCATAAGGGAATCGAGTCGTTTTAACTATCGAATTTCATCGGGCGAACGCCCCCAACGGGTCCGGCGTCACGCTATGCGGTCTGCTAATTCGGATTTCCGGAATTGTTTGGACGTCGCGAAGCTAAAGGGTCCAGCGTCACGCTGGTTTTTCGAAAGAAAGTGGAGGCGTCACGTCGGCGGTCTGCCAATTCGGATTTTCGGAATTGTTTGGACGTCGCGAAGCTACTGCGCTCAAGCGTCACGCTTGTTTTTGCATTTTACGACGAGGTCGAGTTTTTCGTTTCTGACTTTAAGTTCGCTTTCGCGCTCGTTCACGCTGAGGCTGCAGCCGTAATCGTTTTTTTCGTCGCTTTCACGGCAGCATTTTCTCTCGCGGCAAAGCGATTGCTCGAAATCCTTCTGATTTTTATATCGGTTTATATTCGGTCTTTTCATAAGTCTTTCTCCCTCGTGCGGTAATCCTTATTTTCATTTTATGCGCGGGGCTTTTTCCCTGATAATCGGAGGATTCTCTTTTTTAAGGAGGATTCTTTTTTAATCCGCGGACGTATCTGATATTCGGACGCCCGCCCCCGAAAATCCGAGGGAAAAAATGCCATTATATGGCGGAATAAAACCCGTAAAAAGCCCTCATATTAAGGGTGTTAAGAAATTCAGGAGAGAGAAAAAATGCTGAAAGCTACCGGAATAATCAGACACGTCGACGAACTCGGGAGAATAGTCGTGCCTAAAGAGCTGAGAAATACGCTTAAAATCAAGAACGGCACGTCTATGGAGATTTACACCAACGAACAGAACGAGCTGATACTTAAAAAGTACAGTCCGACCGAGGGAATCAGGGATTTTGCCGATAATCTTGCGGATACGCTCCGTAAAGTATATTCGGTGGGCGTGCTTATTGCCGATAACGACGGCTTTATCTCGGGTTCGGATAGGTATCTGTCGAGCAGCGGTCTGAACGAAGCGATGTGCGGACTCATAGGAAAGAGAAGAATGAGCCACGTAAGGGAATCGTGCGAAAAATATCTTCCCGCAAAAAGGGAAATAAGCGAATTTCTCGTTAATCCGATAATCGTTCGGGGGGATTTATTGGGAGCGGTCGTGGTCGTCGCGGAAAACAGGGGCGACATAGGCGACGAGATCCTGAAAATGACTCAGGCCGCAGTCTGCCTTATCGAAGGTCAGTACAGTTGATTCCTGTCGGTCGTGAGGCGGCAAAGTCGGGAGATTTATCCGCGCAACAATGAATACTTGACTGTAAGAAGCCCGACGGCGTTATGTCGTCGGGCTTTGTGGCGTAATAGGATTTGCCGCGAGGGCTTTTATACGATAAAATCAAGTAAATTCGGCGAACGGCTTTTCCCGTGTCAGAATCTGTATGAATCCGCGAAGCCAAAGAAGTTCTTTGCTAAGCTTTCTCGAAAGAACCAGCGTGACGCTGGACCCTTTAGCTTCGCGACGTCCAAACAATTCCGGAAATCCGAATTAGCAGACCGCATAGCGTGACGCCGGACCCTTTAGCTTCGCGACGTCCAAACAATTCCGGAAATCCGAATTAGCAGACCGCATAGCGTGACGCCGGACCCATTGGGGGCGTTCGCCCGATGAAGTATAGGTGACTTACTCCTCTTATAACGAGCGAATCTCTGCGGTCGGGCGAAGCGAGTGAAGTTCTTTGTCTGAAATACCCGAAAAGTAAATTCGGCGAACAGCTTTCTCAACGAAGAAGAATCTCGGATTCCGCGAAGCCAAAGAAGTTCTTTGCCGAGCTTTCTTACAAGAAAGCGGGGGGAATTACTTTTCCGTAATGGAAAGGAGTTCGGAAACGCTCGTGGTTCCGTCGAGGACGAGGGCTTTTGCCGAATCCCAGAGCGGAATAAGACCGCCGTCCATAGCGATTGCGCGGAGGTCGTCGAGGTTGCGCTGCTCGGCAATAGCGGCTTTGAGCGGTTCGTTTATCGCGAGGACCTCGTGAACGCCCGTTCTTCCTCTGTAACCCGTGTAATTGCAGAATTTACAGCCGCGCTGCTCGTAGATTTCGGTGGGAGCGTCCAGCCCGAGAGATTTCGTAAGATTGGGGCCTGTGAGAACCTTTTCTTTGCAGTGAGGACACAGCCTTCTGACCAGCCTCTGCGAAATAACGCCCGTCAATGCGTCGGAAAGCAGATAAGGCTCTATGTGCATATCGAGAAGACGGGTAATGCTTCCCGGGGCGTCGTTGGTGTGAAGGGTAGAGAAAACGAGGTGTCCGGTGATTGCGGCTCTCGTAGCTATCGAGGCGGTTTCTTCGTCTCGGATTTCGCCTATCATAATGATATTCGGGTCCTGACGGAGAATCGAACGCAGAGCCGAAGCGAAGGTAAGACCTGCCTTGTTGTTGACCTGAACCTGATTTATGCCCGGAATCGTGTACTCTATGGGGTCCTCGACGGTAATTATATTGACCGACGGCTTGTTAAGTTCCTGAAGGAAGGAATAGAGAGTCGTGGACTTACCGCTTCCCGTGGGACCGGTCAGAAGAATGATTCCGTGGGGCTGAGCGAGGAACCGGTTTATCATAAGGTTTTCTCTTTCGGAGAAACCGAGCTTGTTCCGAGACATAGCGAAGGCGTTTTTGTCGAGGATTCGGATAACGACCTTTTCGCCGTGGGCGGTCGGAAGGGTGGAAACACGGAAATCGTATTCGACGTTGGCGATAGTCATTTCTATACGGCCGTCCTGAGGGATACGTCTTTCGGCTATGTTTATTCCCGAAAGAATCTTGATTCTCGCGAGAACGGCGGGATAGGAGGTGGTCGGGAAGTCGAATTTCTCAACGAGGTCGCCGTCGATACGGTATCTTACGCGGACCTTGAATTCGTAAGGCTCGATGTGAATATCGCTCGTTCTGAGAGGAATGGCTTCGCGGATAATCGAATCCACGAGGCGGACGGCGGGCGCGTTGACCGTGGAATCCTCCTCCTGAGCCTGAGATTCCCTGTCCTTCTGGGCGACGGCTTCGGTTTCGGCGGTAAGGTCGCCGATAGCCATAGAGGTATTCCCCGAGGCGAAAAGAGAGGAAACGTAATTGTCTATCTTTACGGGATTACAGACGATAAGTCTTTTGGGCGCGGCAGTAACGCAGTTCAACGCGGAAATCGAATGGAAATCCGTAGGATCGGCTACCGCGACGGTCATAATTCCGTCGTTGTCCACGTCTATGGGGACGACTCTGTGTCTTTTGAGGAACTGGTTGGAAACGCGCGCTCTTATGTCCTTGTTGATAAAGAGCATATCGAATTCCTCGAAGGGAAGTCCCATATATTCCGCCATAACGCGGGCTTGTTCGTTTTCCGAAACCAGACCTTCCGCGACCATAATCCTTGCGGGAGAGATTCCGCGGCTTTCCGAAGCCTTGACGATGCGGTCCACGTCCGATTTCTTGATAAGACCTTTATCGGCAAAGGTCTTGACTATCGATAAAGTGTATTTCATTGTTTGATTGTCCTGCTCGAATCCGATTTCTGTCGTCGGAATTCTTATTGTCGGGTTGCTTTTTTACGCGTCGGGATTCCCTTCGTTCGGGGAAACAATCGCGGATTTCCGATTATACGGAGAAGACGACGATATATTCCCCGTCCGTTGGCTTTTGCCGCCGAAGTACGGCTCTTGTCCGTCGGTCAGCCGAGATTCTTTGTCATATCCATAAGCGGAAGGAATATCGCGAGAAGCACGACGAGAACGAAAACCGCTATTATCATAAGAAGAATAGGCTGAAGGGAGGCGGTCATTCTGTCTATGGCTTCGCTTTGCTGCTGCTCGAAAATCGAAGAAGTCTTGGTGAGCATTTCCTCTATCTGCGCCGTTCTTTCGCCGATCGCGACCATCTGAAGAAGCATAGGCGGGAAAACTCCGGTTTTTCTGAAGGCTTTCGTAAGAGTGACGCCGTTTTTCACGTCGGTGATGGACTGAACGAAACGGTCGGTGTAAAAGGCGTTGCCGAGAAGCGTGGAGAGGGTTTCCATAGCCGGAACCGCCTGCATACCGCTGCTGAGGAGGAGGGAGAAACATCTCGCGAATCTTGCCGCGAAGCCCGCCGAGATGACTCCCTTCGAGAGGAAGAAATTCGCCGCCAGTTTATCGAAGAAATACTTTCCTTTTTTCGTCCGTTTGAGAGCGATAATCGTTATGATTACGCCGAAAACGACAAGCACGATGACCATCCAGTTGTTCTTGACGAATTCCGCGAAGTCGAAGACTATCTGCGTGATCTGCGGAAGCTCCTGACCGAGTTCGGCAAAGACCTTCTGGAACTGCGGAACGACTGCGAACGAAATAATCGCGACTACGCCTATCGTCATAACGAGGAGGAATACGGGATAGCTTATCGCCGAGATCATTTTCGATTTAATGCGGACCTGATTGTCGTAATAATCGCCCATATTGAGGAATACGGTGTCGAGTTTTCCGCTCGCTTCGCCGACCGAAATCATCGAAAGGAAGAATTCCGGAAAGATTTTCTTGTGTTTGCTCATAGCCTCGGAAAGAAGGAGTCCGGAGGTTACGTCGCCTAAAACCTGCTGAAGAGTAAGTCTCATCATCTGCGGATAAGCGGGCTGAACGGACAGGGATTCGAGCGTTTCGACTATGGATACGCCCGAATTGATCATCGTTCCGAACTGTTTGCAGAAAACGGCGATATCTTTGATTTTGATGGAGCCGGACAGCGTAAAGAACGAGTTGGGCGTGGTTGTTTTCAGTTTTTTGCAGGAAACGAGATACAGATCCAGATTAAAGAGAAGATCCGAGAGCTGTTTTTCGTCCTGAGCGAGTATCTGTCCGCGGATTCTTTTCTTGTGAGAGTCCACGGCGACGTAAGAATATCGTTCCATCGTTTCTCCTGTAAGTCAATGTTTATTGCGAAAAAGCGATACGCGCGTTTATATCGCGGCACGGTGATTTTCAATCGGACGCGCGGTTACACGCCGAAAAGCGACATATACGCGTCGAGAGTCAGATTCCCGAGGAAGAGTGAGAAAATCATCGCCGCGGAAAGAAACGGAGCGAAGGGAAGTCTGCCTTCGGAATCCCTGCCTTTGTAGCGGGTTATAAGCGCGAAAACCAATCCGAAGACCGCCGCTATAAATACCGACAGCAGCAGTAATTTATAGCCCAGAACCAATCCCGCCGCTCCTATGAGTTTCACGTCGCCGCCGCCGAAAGCCTCTTTTTTAAAGACCTTTTCCGCGGCCACGAGAAGCAGAAGGCTTAAAAGAAAGCCGCCGACTCCGCCGATAAGCCTTTCCCACCATACGCATAGAAGACTTCCGTCCGAAAATACGCACGCGACTATTCCGAGTACGGCTGCGGTTATACTGAGGCTGTCGGGAATAATCATATATTCGCTGTCGATGAAGCCTATCGTTATGAGGCAGGACACGAAAAGCATAGCTACCGGAGAGAAAACGCTCTGTCCGAATTTCATATAGCAGAAAATCCACAGAATGCAGTTGAGAAGCTCTACGACGGTGTATCTCGAGGGAATGGGTTTTTTGCAGAAGGCGCATTTTCCGCCCAGAAAAATCCGCGAAAACACGGGGATATTGTGATACCATCTGAGCTTCTTTCCGCATTCGGGACAATGAGAAGCCGGAAAAGCTATATTCATACCGTTCGGGAGCCTGTAAATGAGGACGTTCAGAAAGCTTCCGAAAACCAATCCCATAACGCCCGATAAAATCAGATAAAGAGTGTCGATAAGTTTATCCATAATTCAATCCGCTGCCCGTAATTTTACGTTCCGTCGTTTCCGGATTCTTCTTCCGCTCCGGCCGATTCCTCCTCGATTGTCGCGTGGTATTCCCATTCCCATTGGGTAATCGAAACTTTCGCCGTTAAATAGGAAGAACCTTCGCTTGAAGAAACCGCCTCTATCTCCGCGGTAACTTTAAGACTCGTCGTCCCGTAAGTCGCGGTAAACGAAACCGTATACGTATTCGTTTCCCCGGCTTTCTGTATGCAGGAATATTTATCAATCGTCACCGCTTCGTTATCCGAATTTTCGCCCGAACCGTCCGTATTTTCGTAGTTGACGTAGATTGTGAACGGAGAATAGGGAAAAGGATTAGAAAAAGTAGCCGAGTCGCCAGAGGAGTTTGCTACGGTTTCAACTGCGAATCTGACCGAGTCGAGAACGAATTCCGACGCCTGATAAAGCGCGGTTTTTTCGGTCATAGAGGTCTTGTTGCGCGCCGCGGAAAAGACTTTCCGATAGCACAGAGCCATAATCGACGTCCCAATTATCGAAAAAATGACGATAAGCACCAAAGCCTCCGCGAGAACGAAGCCTTTTTCCCGTTTACGGTCGTTTTTATTTCGGTTTCGGATATGTCCTGATTTTCTCATTTTCGTTTTTCGATTGGTTTTTCGTTATAAGTCCGATAAGCTTTCCCGTTAAAAAACGGTTATTGTCCGTAAGTTTTCCATAAGTGGTTTTCTGTCGTTTCTTCGGTGGTTTTCGGTCTTTTTCGTTCGGTCAGTAAGTCCCGATGAGTCTTTCCCCGTCGGCTTTTATCGAAGCATATTCTTCTTGCGACGGGTCCACGAAGCCCGTATAAATCTCGATTCTTATCGATTCGGGCGAATTCGCAGAAGGACCCGAGCCGCCTTGCGAAACCGAACCCGAAGTTATGACTATGCTGTAAGAAACGTCCGATTCGAGTACGTCGTCGTTATTTGTCCTTGTCTCTCCGACTATCGGCACTTTCAGCTGCCTCCAGGACGAGTCGAAATACACGACGAAATATTGTTTTTTACTTCCGTCCGCGTTTGTTCTTACACAGACGTATATTTGGGGATCGGAGTCTGGGCTTGAAGGATTGTAGTTACAATCGAAAATAAACCTTGCGAGCGAATAATGGAAGGTCTGAAAGTCTTTTTCGTCCGAAGAGATTTTCTGCGGATTATATCGTTTATGCCAGAGCCAGATTTCGTTGATGTTTCCGGCGTAAGCGGCGGCGTTTTCTGTTCGGGAGGTTTTGAGCGAGGTTTTGACCGACGAAACGCAAATCGAAAGCACGCCCGTCCCGATTATGCCGATAATGACTATCGCGACAAGCACTTCGAGAAGCGTAAAGCCTCGGTTATTGAGTTTTTTCCTTGTTTTTTTCATCGGGAAATCCTCGTTTTTCCGTATCCGTTCCGTTCGGAAATTTCTTTATTTCGAAAGCAGTGATTTAGGCTTTTCGTTTACTACGAAGTTGAAGTCCGCGGGAACCTTTCCGAGATACAAACCTATGAGTTCGAGGTTGTCCGCGAAGGGTTTATACTGCGCGGGAAGCTCCAGAAGCGACCAGTTGAGATCGCTGCTCGCGGTGAGATATTCGCCTATCTGAGCGTAGTTTTTCGGAGCGAGGAACAGACTTCTTTTCGCTGCGGGAAGTCCGAGTTCGCTTATATGAAGGCGGTAGGCGTTGTAATAGTGCCAGAAGTCCGAGAAAGCCTCGTCTATTCTCGAAAACGAGCGGTAATCGACGAAATCACTCTGCGAAAAATCCCTCAAAGCGTCCGTTCCGAAGGGAACGGTATTCACCGCGAAAATCCGATTCTCCGAAATAAGCGCGATTTCGGTATGTTTTCTGCGGATATTCACGAATTCGTAGGTATTGTCGCGGTTAAAAAGACCTTTTCCGCCCCCCGCGAAGGTCGAAACGAGCGAGCCGCTCGCGATTACGCAGGAGGTAACGAATTCCATAGAATGGTTGGTATCCATAAAGAAATCGTTCATGATCTCGTAATTCTCCGCTCCGAACAGGGAATATCTGTATACGCAGAAACTCTTGTCGTTGCGGACGAGAGAGGTGCTTATATCCTCGGGCTTTTTGACTTCGGGATACATAGCCGATATTTCCGCGAAGTAATGGTCGTCGTTTTTACGCGCGCTTCCGACGTTGGGTATGGTTATGAAGTCGAAACAGACGTCGCCCGAAGGAACGGCGATGGATATGTTCGCTTCGGGAATATCGTTTATGCGGAGCAGCTCGGTAAGAGCGGAGGTAAAGACCTCTTCGTATTTGCAGTAGCCCCCGTAGCAGCCCTTGTTGAGGGGAAGCGGGAATATGGATACCGAAGAAAGATCTCCTTCAGCCTGAGAGAAAAGAACGTTCATTTTCTTTTCAAACGGATTGACGCTTATATATACGTTTTGCATAGACGCTCCTTATTGTCTTGTTGCGGCGATTTTCCTTAAACGATTCACAGCCCCGAATCGTCTTTTCATAAACGACTTTCGGCTCGGACCCGATTTCCCCGAATCGATTTTCCTCGCGGAATCGTTTCTTCCGGGCGGTTTTCCGTTAATTCGTAAAGGTTATTTTCTTCGAAACGACTATCGTTCTGACCGAGGTTTTGCCCTTCGTGTCCGTGAATTGGATTTCGCATTTCAGAAGAGTGGATTCGTGAGTCGGATTTATTGCGTCCGTTTTATTCCCGTCCTTGTCGTAAGCCGTGAAATCCACGTCCGTAAGTCTTTTCGGCAGGGTATAGGTAAAGGGCCGCTTGTTTTCGGTGTCCCGACAGATGAAAAGTCTTTCGCCCGAAACGTCGTTTTCGTACAGATAAATCGAAAAAACGGGCGTATAGGTCGCACTTTCGGTCGTTGCCGATTCATAAAAAACCAGAACCGGAGAACCGTCTGTCGGCTTTTTTGCGTCGTCTATGGGAATCGGAACGGAATTTTCGCTTGAATTTTCGGATTCTTTATATCGAACTACGCCGAAAAGATAGTTTTGTTTATCGTAATAATCGAAAGCCGATGAAATATAGGCAGAAACTATACTCACGGCGTCTTCGGTTTCGGCGTCGGTGAAGGTATTGTCCTTGACGACGTAAAGGGAATAAAATAAAGAGCACAACAAAGAAACGCAGATCCCGAGGACTACGATGGTTACGAGCATTTCTATAAGAGTAAATCCTTCATTGCCGACGGCTTTTCTCTTTTTCCTCATTCCCCTTTTCCTTCGATAAGCTCTTCCTTGCCGTTTACTCTTCGGCGGAAACAAATCTTACTATGTCCGAGCGATATCAAGTATTATATCACATTATAATCCGAAGGCGGCTTCGTGTCAAGTAAAAAAAGCCTTCAGGGGTTATTATGACGATTTACGGCGCGAAAAACCGCTTTTACCCGAGATTAAGGCGGGAAAATCGCTGTTAAGGCAGAAAAACCGTTCTTTCCGAGGATTCGGACGGAAACTGCTTTTAATCCGGCGGAAAATGCTTTTATTCGGATTAAAACGCCTTTATCCGGACGGAACCGCTTTTAACGGAAATCGGCTCTGAAAAAGCCCGCAGGGAGGATTTTCGGGACAATCCCGATTTTTGTCGGAGGAGGTAAATTTTTCAGGAAATAAAGCGAAAAGAGAGTAATGTTTCGATAATTAAAAACGAGGTTAATATGGGTTTAACTTTACGGGTTATAATAGGAAGCATAAGACAGACGCGCGTTAAGCCTTATCAATATATACGAAAAGCAGGAACTATGTTTATGGACAGGAACGGCAACAATTACGGATACGACTTTTTCGGAGAGAATCCGAGCGACGAACTTCGTATGGAGGAGATGATCGACAGGAAAGTCGGAGCCATCAAGAAGAATATTATAATAATCACGGTAGTATTCGTGCTTATACTGGGGCTTATTATGGTGTCCGTGACCACGGTCGCCTATAACGACCTCGCCAACAGCCTTAAAAAAGGCTATACCGAACAGATTGCGAAGGTAAGCGACGACGTCGTAAAAAAGGTCGTGGATAAAATCGATTATCAGTACGACATCAACGGAGGTACCGCCGATATAGGTTCGGTCGTATGGAAGAAGAATCAGGACGCGATTATCGAGGTCTATTGCTACAAAGCCGCATACGCCGACCAGACCGGTCAGTTCAGCGCGACGGCCTCGGCTTTCGTCATAAACGAAGAAGGCTACCTTATAACCAACGCGCACGTCGTGACCTACGATAAGATCACGAGTGTATGGGGAATAGGCGAAACCAAGAAGACTATGGTTTACGGAAAGCTTCTCGGAAAATTCAAGAATTCGGACGCGTATTACGAGCTGAGCGTAATCGCCTACGACCTCGACCTCGATCTGGCGGTTATGAAATTCAAGGAAAATCCCGCGGAATTCTCCTACGTTACGTTTATGGATTCGGACTGCGTGGTAATGGGACAATCCGCAGTCGTTATCGGAAACGCCGAAGGACTGGGGATCTCCGTCGCGACGGGTACGGTCACGAACATCGGCGTAGTCAACGATTCGCAGGAATACATTCAGACCGACGCCGCGGTCAATCACGGAAACAGCGGCGGTCCCATCTTCAATTCCGTAGGCTACTGTATGGGCGTAGTTACCTCCAAGATAGCCGAGGATTCTGCGGACGGAATAGGTTTCGCCATTCATTCCAACCAGACGATGGCGTATATCGACGGCGTTGCCGAAAAGAACGGAATAACCATAAAATACTACCTTTACGAAAAGACTGCGCAGAGTTCGCAGAATTCTTAAACGCGGAAAGGGTTCGTCGCAATAAAACCGAGCGATAAATCAACCCGTAAAACGAAACTGCGAATCCGACTGTAATACAAAACGATAAATCAACCCGTAAAACGAAACTGCGAGTCGGCCAAATAAAATCCGACCGTAAAACGAAAACCGTAAATCTGCATATAAGACAAAGCGATAAATCTGCGGATAAATCCGCGGAGCGGTGAATCCGCGGATGAAACGCCGGCAAAACGCATAACCAAGCCAATACCTCGAGACAAAGCGACTGAAAAGTTTCGATATCCTCCTTTTTTCCCGAAGCGGGGAGACGGAAAAGCCGGACCGTTTTCCCCGCGAGCGGGTTTTCGGAAGCAAGGTCGTCGTCTCCTTTGCACAACACGGACGGAGAAAGTCGGGCGGGCGCCGATAAAGATTGCCCCTTGCAATAATCTCCGATTCGTGATATAATACAGAAAGCCGCAGTCGGGATCCGGAAACTACTGCGGCTTTCAGGTCGTTAAGGGAGGATTTTATGCGGAGAAATCGGAGAAATGAAATACTTTGAGTTTATATGCGGGAGGGATACGAATCTCGTTTCTTACGCGTCGTTCGTTCTCGGACGCTCGAAGGGTTTTGCCGCGGAGCTTTTAAGGAAGGGCGACGTTCGGCTCGGCGGCGTGAAAATCAGGGAGGATTCGGACGTAAAACGAGGCTCGAAACTCGGATTTTACGTAACGGAAAGGGTTTTTGCGGAGGCTCTGGGGGAGATTTATTCCGACGACAACGTTTTTGCCGCCTTCAAGCCTTCGGGAATAGAATCCGCGGGCGACTTTTCTCTCGAGGAAAGACTTTCGGCTCTTCTGGGAAGATCCGTCCGCGCCGTCCACAGGCTGGACACGAATACCAAAGGCGTGAATCTTTTCGCTCTCAACGACGAATCCGAGTCGGAGCTTCTGAAGGCTTTCAGAGAAAGAAGAATCGATAAGGAATACAGAGCCGACGTTTTCGGAAATCCCGCAGGGAGCGCGGTTCTGTCCGATTATCTTATAAAAGACCCGGAAAAGGGCTTGTGCCGCGTAACCGAAAGAAAGGTCCGCGGAGCCTTTGAAATCGTTACCGGATACGAGCTTATAGGAAGCACGGTCTTTTATGCGGATAAGTCCCGGGGGAAGCAATCCGAGGCCGTGAAGATTTCCTCGCTTCTCGTCAGACCGAAAACCGGACGCACTCACCAGATAAGAGCGCATCTCGCGTACAAGGGGCTTCCGATCGTCGGCGACTGCAAATACGGCGACTATCGGCTCAACAGGCTCGTCGGCGAAACCGTACAAAGACTCGTCTGCGTATCTCTTTGCGGAGATTTTCCTTCGGGGAGCGTCCTTTCGTATCTTTCGGGCAAAAAAATTTCCTGTCAATTCCTTTGAAATACTTGCCACGAAGCGGGAAATAGGTTATAATAGGCAGGAATGTATCGCTTTACGCAAGCGAACGGACTTTGTAAAGGAAGTGGGTTATGGTAAAACACGTTGTTCTTTATAAGCTTAAGGATTCTTCGGAGGAATCGAGAAAAGCCGTCGTCGACAAGCTTATGTCGATGAAGGGGAAGATTGATTTTCTTGTGGATATCGAAGCGGGTAGCGATTTTCTCGCGAGCGAAAGGAGCTTCGACGTTGCTCTCGTCGTTACGCTTCCGTGCAGAGAGGATCTTGCGGTTTACGCAGAGCATCCCGTTCATCTGCCCGTCAAGGCGTTTATGAAGACCGCGGTGGAGAAAGCGGTATCCTGCGATTACGAAGTTTAATTTTAACGAGGTGCTATTTATGAAAAAAGTTGCTTTATTGCTTGCCGTCATTATGGCTGCTCTTACGCTCGTCGGATGTTCCTCCGGATTTATGAGCGACAGAGAAATGCTTAAACTCACGAAAAATCCCGAAGTTTCCGTTACGCTCAGCTATACCGATTCGGATAATATTCAGAAAGAATTCACGCTCGTTTACGAGCTTCACTACGAAAAAGCTCCCATCACCGTCACCAATTTCGTCAATCTCGTTCAGGAAGGCTTCTATAACGGCAGCGTAATCAGCGGCGGAAGCGTTTCCTCCTCTCCGAGAGAGACCAATTCGTTCTACTATATTTCCGGCGGCAGCTATAAGCTTGCCGAAGGCGAAAACAAACTCGACGTCCTCAGCAAGGACTATTATATCAAAGGCGAATTCAAAGCCAATCAGTGGATGGCGGACGACGAAACCCCTCTCAAACACGAACTCGGCAATCTCGTTATGAGCAGGACGAGCGGCGTCAGCGGTTTCGACACGGCTTCGACCGCCTGGTACATCTGTATGTCCACCTGGGCTAAAAACGACGGTAATTACGCCGTTTTCGGAACCCTTAAGTCTATGAGCGGCAAGATTTACAAGACGGGAGAAAACGACGAGAAGGTCGTTGATCTCGAGATTCCCGCTCAGACCTCGATGATTTCCGTATTCTACACCGATATGATGGGACTCAGTACCTCCTCGCAGAGTATGAAGACCACCGAAGAAAAATCCACGACCGTCAAGATTCCCAACATCACGATTACCGTTAATATGACTGTGGATACCTTCGGCGTTACCTTCCCTCAGGCAAAGACCGTCAGGAAGTAACAGGGACGTTTTGCGTATCGGAGCAGTGCGTCTGCCTTACGGGATTCAATAACCGTTTTGTTTGACTAAGGGCGCGTTGCGCCCTTTTTTAAGTTTATGTTAACAGTAAAAAGCGTAGATAAAGGCAGTATTGCCGAAGAGATAGGGCTTCGGGCGGGCGACGTAATCGTTGCTTTCGACGGAAAGGAAGCTCTCGATATATTGGATTACAGCTATTACGACAACGCCGACCGATTCGTTATGACGGTAAAGAGAGGCGAAACCGTCGAGGATTACGAAATCGAAAAGGACGAATGGGAGGAAATGGGCGTCGATTTTACCGACAACTGCTATCTTACCCCCAAGGCTTGTCTGAACAAGTGCGTTTTCTGCTTCGTCGACCAGCTCCCGAAAGGACTTCGGCGTACGCTGTACGTAAAGGACGACGACTATCGCCTGAGTTTTGCTACGGGCAACTACGTTACGCTCACGAATATCGGCGAGAAGGAGATTTCGCGGATAACCGACAGGAAGTTTTCTCCGCTTTATATATCCGTCCACGCGACCGACGAAGCCGTGAGGAAGTATCTTCTCGGGCGTCCTCAGGCTCCCGACCTTATGCCCGTTCTGAAGAGATTTGCCGACGCGGGAATAGTTATGCACACGCAGGTGGTTATGTGTCCCGGAATCAACGACGGGGAAGTCCTTATGAAGACGGTGCGGGAGCTTGCAGATCTTTATCCGCAGGTCAAGAGTCTTGCTGTGGTTCCGGTCGGGCTTACCGGGCATAGAAACGGGCTTGCGGAGGTTAAACCAGTGGACGAAGAAACCGCGAGGCGCACTATCGAGAGCTGCGACGCTTTCAATAAGACCTTCCGCGAAAAACGCGGGGAGAATTTCGTATTCTGCTCGGACGAGATGTACGTCAAAGCCGATATAGAGGTTCCGGACGAGGAGTATTACGGGGATTTCGAGCAGATCGAGAACGGCGTCGGTCTTCTTACCGAATTCAAACGCGACTGCGGCGAGGCTCTCGAAGGCTCGTCGAGAGCGAGAAAAGGGACTTTCGCGATACTGACGGGCGTTTCGGCTTTCGATTATATATCGAGGGAAGTCGGGAAAATCAAGAGTCTTTATCCCGACCTCGACGCGACGGTCATCGCGGTGAAGAACGAATTTTTCGGAGAATCGGTTACGGTCACGGGGCTTCTGACGGGCGGCGACCTTCTCAAAACCATAAAAAAGCTGCCCAGGAACGCGACTGTTCTGCTTCCGAGAGTAATGCTCAGGGAGTTCGAAAACGTTTTTCTCGACGGAATGACGGTTGACGAGCTTCGGAAGGCGGGAAAAAGAAACATCGAAATCGTCGAAACGGGCGGAATTCCGCTCGTCGAGGCTCTGACGAGATAGCTTCGGGAGCATCCGTGTTTTGCGGAAAACAACAAGAAAATCGATAATCGGGAGAAAGTCTTCGTCTGCGGAGGATCCGCGCGGAGATAACGGAAAAAATGAAACCCTTCGTGGCTATAGTAGGTAAAGCGAACGTCGGAAAATCCACGTTCTTCAATAAAGTTTCGGGCGACAGGAAGTCGATAGTTCTGGACGTGGCGGGAGTTACGCGCGACAGGCTTTACGCTGACGCGGAATGGCTCGGCAGACAGTTTACGCTCATCGATACGGGCGGAATCCAGATTAAAAGCGACGATAAAATGGCTGTTCATATCCGCCGTCAGGTCGAAATTGCTCTCGATCTCGCGCAGGTCGTGCTTTTCTTCGTAGACGGAAAGAACGGACTCACCTCCGAGGATTACGAGGTTGCTTCGCTCGTAAGAAAGACGGAAAAGCCCGTTTTTCTCGTAGTCAACAAGATAGATAATTTCAGGGATCTCGACCTTTCCGATTTTTATTCTCTCGGAATAGGCGAGGATGTTTTCCCGATTTCCAGCGAACATCTTATGGGCGTCGGAGATCTTCTCGACGAAGTTATAAGGTATTTCCCCGAAACGGACGGGGAAGAGGACGAGGAGCGGATTAAAATCGCCGTCGTAGGTAAGCCCAACGCCGGAAAGTCCAGCCTCACCAACTGTATTTTAGGCTACGACAGGACGATAGTCAGCAATATCGCCGGAACCACGCGCGACGCAATCGACACGCCCTTCGATTACGACGGAAGGAAGTATACGATAATCGATACCGCCGGAATCAGAAGGAAGCGCAGCATAGAGGACGCTTCGGTCGAAGCTTACAGCGTTATGAGAGCCTTGGGCGCGATAAGGCGCTGCGACGTCTGTCTGGTCGTACTCGACGCGGGCGAAGAGCTTTCCGAGCAGGACGTAAGAATCGCGGGCTACGCTCACGAACAGGGCAAGCCTACGGTCATCGTTCTGAACAAGTGGGATCTTATCGAGAAGGATACCTTCACTATCGAAAAATACAAGAAAAAACTTGCCGCGGACCTTGCGTTTATGGATTATTTCAGGTATATAACCGTAAGCGCAAAGACCGGTCAGAGGCTTCCGAAGCTTATGACTATGATCGACGAGGTGTACGCAAACAGCTGTTTCAGAGCCTCTACGGGCGTGCTTAACGACGTCCTTGCCGATATGACGGCGGCTGTCGAACCTCCCTCCAAAAACGGAAGAAGGCTCAAAATCAAGTATATCACCCAGCCCGTAACCCGTCCGCCGACCTTCGTTCTTTTCGTAAACGATTCGAATCTTATGCACTTTTCGTACAAGAGGTATATCGAGAACGAATTGAGGAAATCATTCAATCTGAGCGGAACGCCGATGAAGCTTTTCGTGCGTTCGTCGGGCGAGAAAGACGACGGATTAAAGTAATCCGGATCCGGAGGAATTCAAAGTGACTCGGTTAATATGGCAGTATGCGTTGTACGGTCTTGCCTGCTACCTTTTAAGCAACTTCAATTTCGCCGTTTTTATATCCAAGAGATTCAAGCATCGGGATATAAGAACGGTCGGCAGCGGTAATCCCGGGACGACCAATATGTTCAGAGCCTTCGGACTCAGAACGGGGCTTATCACCTTCGTCTGCGATATGATGAAGGGATTCGTCTGCGCGCTCGGAGGAAGGCTTCTTTTCGGTTACGTCGCGGAATCGGTCGGTCTTACCGGCGCGGAGCTCGAGAACGCGGCTCTTTTCGGCGGATACGTCGGAGGGCTTTGCGCGGGACTCGGACACGTATTTCCGGTTCTTTTCGGCTTCAAGGGCGGGAAAGGCTTCGCTACGGGCATAGGTTTCTTTCTTGCCGTCGATCCGCTCGTCGCGGTAATGGCGATCATCGTCGGCTCGGTCGTGCTTTTGGCGACCGATCTGATGTCGCCCTTTGCGATTCTGTTTTTCACGATAATGACGCTCCGGAGCGCGATTTCGCTGCTTCCGGACAGATGGCCGCATTTCGTTGCGGTGGCTTTGTATTACGCGATGGTGCTTTTTGCCCACAGGCATAACATAAAGCGGCTCTATCACGGGCAGGAAAACAAAATGGGTATCGCCAAGTATTTCCGTAAGAAAGATAAGGAAGACGACGATAACGAAAAGACCGATAACTGAAATCGAGTGACGTTTTTCCGTTCCGATTCATAAGCTGAAGTAAACGCGCGGAGGCTTGATTATGAAATACGAAAGGTGCGGAAGATGCGAAATCAATTATAAGCCCGTCGGCGAGCCGTATTGCGAGATATGCCGTCGGGAAATCACGGGAGAATGGACGGACGACGAAAAGGAAGAAAAGTCGGTTTGTCCTTATTGCGGGATTCATACGCTTCTCTCGGGGGAGGAATGCTGCCGTTTCTGCCGGAACGGAGAGTCTTCGTACCCGTATTCGTAGCTGCCCGTCGGATTTTCCGCGGGATGAAGGAGTTTTTACGCTTGAAGGTTTATGCGATAAGCGATCTGCATATGTCGGCTGCCGTAAACAAGCCGATGAACGTTTTCGGCGCGTGCTGGGATAATTATCTCGAAAAAGTCGTTGCCGACTGGAAGGAAAAAGTGAGCGACGACGACCTCGTGCTTATGCCGGGCGATTTTTCGTGGGCGATGAAGCCCGAAGAAGTCAAAGCCGATTTCGATTTGCTTAAAGATCTCCGCGGCTCGAAGGTAATTCTCCGCGGGAATCACGATTACTGGTGGAATACTCTGAATCAGGTGAGGAGTATTCTTCCGGAGGGCTTTTACGCGCTTCAGAACGACGCTCTGCGGTTCGGCGATGTCATAGTCTGCGGAACGAGAGGCTGGATGTGTCCCGGGGCGGAGAAGCTTTCCGAGCACGATACGAAGATTTATCTTCGCGAAACCGAAAGGCTCAGGCTCTCTCTCAGGAAGATGGCGGAAATGCGCGGCGATAACGATAAAGTCGTCTGCATAATGCACTATCCGCCCTTTAACGTATACAGAGAGGAATCGGATTTCGTCAGGCTTTTTATAGAATACGGAATAAAAACGGTCGTCTACGGACATCTTCACGGAAAGGACTGCCGCGCGGACAAGTACATAAAGCGGTTCGGAGCGGAGTTTTATCTCGTTTCGACCGATATAGTCGACCATACGCTCGTGGAAATCCCGCTCTGACGTGGTTTTCGAGTGTATGTAACGGGGACAGGTTTTTATGCAACACATATACGGACTACTATTGCCTGCGGGCGTTTTAAAGAAATAAAGGAAAATATAAATAATGGCAAATAATCTTAAGGTTATGTTTCTCGGAGGCTTGGGAGAGATCGGAAAAAACATAACGGTTTTCGAATGCTGCGATCAGATAGTCATAATCGACTGCGGTCTGAGTTTTCCGACCGACGATATGCCGGGCGTGGACGTAGTGATTCCCGACGTTTCCTACCTCAGGGAGAACGAATACAAGATACAGGGGCTTTTGCTGACTCACGGACACGAGGACCATATAGGAGCCGTGCCTTACGTCCTGAAGGAGCTGGGAACGAATTTCCCGATATTCGGAACGGCTCTGACTCTCGCGCTTCTTGAAAACAAGCTTCACGAACATTGCATCGACGACGCGGAACTGGTTACGATAAGAAGCGGAACGGTCGCGGATTTAGGAGTTTTTTCCGCCGAATTCGTACACGTTTCCCATTCGGTTGCGGGTTCTCTCGCGATTGCTCTGAAAACTCCCGTCGGAACGGTTTTCCATACGGGCGACTTCAAGATAGACTATACTCCTCTTGCGGGCGAAGTTATGAGTCTTAGTCGTATCGCGGAAATCGGGAACGAAGGCGTTCTGCTTCTTATGGCGGACAGCACCAACGTCGAGAAACCCGGCTATACGATGAGCGAGCAGATAGTCTACGAGAGCTTCAGACGAGTTTTTTCCGAAGCCACCAACAGCCGTATAATAATCGCGACCTTTGCGAGCAACGTGGACAGGCTTCAGATCGTCCTCGACCTTGCGCGGGAATTCAACCGTAAAGTCGCGGTTTCGGGAAGGTCTATGCAGGTCGTTCTGGAAACGGCTACGAGAGTGGGCTATCTTCACTATAATCCCAATATCATCATCGATCTAGATAAGATAGACCGTATTCCCAAAAGCAACCTCGTCGTTCTTTCCACGGGAAGTCAGGGCGAGCCTATGAGCGCGTTGACTCGTATGGCTTCGGGCGAATTCAGTAAGGTCAAAATCGACGAAGACGATACGATTATAATTTCCGCCAGTCCCATTCCCGGGAACGAAAAGGACGTATACAGAGTTATCAACAATCTCTATCGTCTGGGCGCGAAGGTAATTTACAGTCGGCTTGCGGACGTCCACGTTTCGGGACACGCCTGTCAGGAGGAACTTAAACTCATTCAGACGCTCATTCATCCCGAGTTTTTCATTCCCGTCCACGGCGAATACAGGCATTTGAAGCAGCACGCGGCTCTCGCTATGAAAATGGGAATGCCCGAGAAGCATATAGTCATTGCGGATACGGGCGACGTCGTGGAAGTAAACAAGCGCAGCATTCGTAGAAACGGAAAAATAACCGCCGGAAACGTTCTCGTTGACGGATTGAGCGTGGGCGATGTCGGGAACATCGTTCTTCGCGACCGAGTTCAGCTCAGCGAAGACGGAATGCTCATAGTCGTCCTCGGAATTTCCTCGATGGAGGGCGGAATGATAAGCGGGCCGGAATTCATAAGCCGCGGCTTCATTTATACCGGCGACAACAGCGCGAACGACCTCGTCGACGATATGCGGCAGCTGGTCATCGGGATTCTCGAGGACATAGATTATCCCGAATTCAACCCGACGCACCTCAAACAAAGCATACAGAAGACTCTCCGCGGCTACCTCACGAAAAAGCTCAAGCGCAGCCCGATGATTCTTCCCGTTATCGTCCAGATTTAACGAAAACAGCCCCTTTGATTGTCCGTCGGAGGGGTTTTTTCGTAACTTACAGGTTTTAGACGATAATTTATCATCGGATTAACGACAACTTATCTCGGATTGCCCGAAAAACTCGTTTCGGATTGCTCGGAAAACCCGCGTATAGTCAGGCGAATTTCGGTTTTTTCGGGAATTTCAAGCTTTTCGACGAAAAATCGATCGGTTTTCGGATGGTAAGCAGGAGGCCGAAAAAGTTCGCAGGAGGTTAAAAAAGAACGATGGATTTTCTCGAATCACTTAACCGCAAAACCGTCGGCGATATGGCGGAAATGAGGAAAAACGCTTACGGCGAGCATATTCCCGTGCTTTTCAGCGAAACGGAGCGGCTTCTCGACGTCCTCGTCCGTATGAAACAGCCCCGAAAAATCCTCGAAATCGGCACCGCGATCGGTTTCAGCGGGATTCTTATGCTGAAAGCCGCGCCCCTTGCGACGCTCAACACGATTGAAAAACTTGCGGATTCCGCCGACGCCGCGCGCGAAAACTTCCGCAAATACGGCGTTTCGGCTCGGGTGAATCTTTTTGAAGGCGATGCCGGCGAAATAATTCCGATGCTGACGGGGAGCTACGACTTCATTTTTATGGACGGGCCGAAGGGGCAATACCCCGAATTTTACCCTTATCTGAAAAAATTGCTCGTTTCCGGCGGCGTTCTCGTGTGCGACAACGTGCTTTACAAAGGACTTGTGGAAAATATTCCCGAAAATAAACGCCATAAGCACATAACTATTGCAAGAAATCTTCACGCTTTTCTCGAAATTATATCAAACGATCCCGAAATGAGTACCGTTACGCTTAAAATCGGCGACGGTGTCTCTGTGAGCGTAAAAATGCGGTAGCTGCGGATTACTCCCACCCTCCCGACTTCCGTATTCTCAAAAATTTCGTGTTGCCCGCCCCGCAATCCGCAGCGGGCTATATTTTTATGTAATTTATAAGAAAGAATAATTTATATTTAATAATAAATTTGTGAATAAAATTTCAAATCTGAATACAACGCGATAATTTGAGGTTTTATTTATAAAAATAAAGAGAAAATTATATGATTAAATAAAGAAAGCGAATTTTTGTCATAATGTCGGCGACTGAGGCATAGGAATATATAAAACAAGGGAGGTTAGTTATGAGCGACAACGGTGAAAGATTTGATTTTGCGGAATTTTTCGGATACGGTAAGGATTTATCTCAGGAATCGTGTAAAAACAGCACTTTTAACGATGATGAACAGTTGTGTGATAATTGTTTACGCGATGAAAAAATATCAGAATTTACGCCAAGTGAAAAGCTTAATGAAAAACAAACAAACGACAAGTGTGTATTTAATGATGAAATAGTTACGCTAAGCGGAGATTCTACTGAAGCATCGGCCAGAAAACTTGCGCGTGAAAGTTCGGACAGCATTTACGGCCGCGGCGTCAACATTGCCGTAGAGAACGACTGGTTGGAACTTACCTGTGCGTCCGGACCTTCCGATATCGAAAATTCAGATGAAGAAGATGTAAAAGAAACGAAATTTGAAGAAAACATGAATGTTTTTAATGAAAAAAGTGAAGATAGCGCGAATAAATCGAGTAAAAATGTTGAAAAACTTGGTAAAAAGCTTGGTCGGAAAGGAATGATTGCTGCGGCTCTTGCTGTAATTGTGATAATTGCAGCTGTTTGTGCGTTTTCTTTTGGTGGTGCCGATGCGACTGAATGGTGGACTTCTGTGAAAAAAGAGGCTTTAGGTGTTTTTGGTGTGAAAACCACGGAAAATATTATGGTTGTTTCTGCGATAAGTACGGTCGGAAGTGTTTCTTGTGGTGATATAGTGGTGAGAGGCGGAACTCTGGCGGTAACTTTTTCTGCAGGAAAAGTCAGAAATGTGACCAATTCAAGTGTAAGTCTTGAATATGATGAGAATACGGAGATAATTTTCAATGCGCTTAAAGACGTAAAAGTCGTTTCCGGGCAGGTGCTTTCGAGGTTTGATATCCTTGGTTATTACGACGAAGCCTACACTGTTAATATCTATTTCAAGGGCAAGAAGGTTGAGAACGTTGCGCTTATCGGGAATTCAATCGTTTGGGAAGTTTGACCTGAAGTAAATTAAAATAAAGTGAATAACTTAAGAAAATTGTATGGCTCACAAATGTTTAATATGAGTGTATAATTTTCTTATGAAATATTTAAGAATTAAAAATCCATTAATAAACCATACAATATTCATTTTATGAATAATTAAAGAATATAAAGTTATTTTTTATAAAGTAATTAAGTGCAAATTAAGAAATATTGATTAAAAAATAATGAAAAAGAAAGGAATAGAAATTGAGCTTTCGCCGGCTCTGCTGTTGTATTTCGTGTTTGCTTTGGGCTTGGGAGCGTGGCTCAAAGCCCTTTCTTATGTGTTAACCGTCATATTTCACGAGTTAATTCACTATCTTGCGGCTGTTAGGCGAGGCTATGAGTGTAAAAGGCTTGAAATCGGACTTTTTGGAGCAGTTTTATATGGCGATTTCGAAATTTTGAGTGTCAAAGATGAGGTTTTTGTGGCTCTTTCCGCGCCGCTTTGCAACCTTTTGGTGGGTGTCGTTCTGACCGCCGGCTGGTGGGCTTTTCCCGAAAGTTACGCGTACACGAGCGAGTTTGCGTTCGCTAATTTCGGGATGGCGCTCGGAAATTTGCTTCCGTGTTACCCTTTGGACGGCGGAAGAGCCTACACTGCCGCGTTAAGAGCGAAAATCTCTCGAAAAAAAGTCTTTTCTGCCTTAAGAAAAATGAATTTTGCGTTCGGAATTGCGCTTATTGCGGCTTTTTTTATAACAATAATAAAATCACAAGCAAATTTCAGTCTTTTGATTTTTGGTTTCAGTCTGATTTTCGACGGATTTCTCAAAAAGGTCACAAATCCGCCATATTCAAAAACGACTTTCGAAAGTCAGCGCGAAAAGCTCCTTAAAAAGGGCGCGGCGGCGACGGTGTTGTCTTTCGGTGCGGACGTGCCGCTGTACGCCGCGTATAAGGAGTGCGGCAGCGGTCGCCTCTGGCTCATCGACATTTATCGCGCGGGAAAAAGAGCCAAAACCGTGACGATTTTCGAGTTGGAAAGGGCTGTTTTTTCCTGTCCGGCGGGTACGACTCTCGAATTTTTCCTAAAATAATCTCAAATCTCTCACGATTTATTCAGATTTATTTTTGATAACAAAGAGAAATCTTATTGATTTTTAGGTGAAAATTTAAATCCCGACTTCCGATTTTTTCTCTCGGATTCGACTCGAAAAACACGAAAAAAGCCCGACAAAAAACAGTCGGGCTTGAATCTCCGATTGAAAAAAATCCTTTAATTAAGCCGTTTTTCGCTTATCTGCTTGCGGAATGGAAAATAATTCCGAGAGTTCCGGGGCCGCAGTGCGTTCCGATGACCGGACCGACGAGCTGAATGTGAACTCTCGCGTCCGGACGAATTTTCAGGATATTTTCCCTGAGAATTTCCGCGTCGGCTTTCCTGTCCGCCTCCATAATCCAGACGTCGTAGTTTTCCGTGTCGTCGCAATTCTTCCCGAAGCAGTCGGCGAGGTACGCGAGGACCTTTTTCGCCCCTTTGATTTTGTCGATGTTTTCGATTTTGCCCTCGTCGGTAATTTTCAGAACCGGTTTGATTCCGATAAGCGAGCCGAAAACCGCGGCCGTGGAGGAAATCCGACCGCCCTTTTTCAGATGATGGAGGTCGTCGACCACGAAAGTCGTGTATACTCTGTACTTGAGCTGTTCGAGATAAGCTACGGTTTCGGCGATGTTCCCGCCGCATTCGTTGAACTTTTTCGCTCCGTAGTACTGCATAAAACCCGTTCCCATAGAGATGGAGTCGGTATCGAACCGCGTGAAATTCACGTTCGGATATTTGGCTTTAAGCTCGTCGATAGCCGTTTCCATATGGGTAAAAGTCGCGCTGAACTTGGAGCCGAAGGATATGTAGAGAATATCCTCGCCCTTTTTGAAGAAAGGCTCGAAATAGCCGGTGTAGTCGTTGGCGTTCAAAGCGGAGGTCGTAGACGAGCCTCCCTCGCGGAGTTTTTTGAAGAAATCCGCGTAATCTATGTTTCTTCCGCCGTCGTCGTAATATTCCGTGCCGTTAAGAGTATAAGGCATACGGATAACGTTAGCCTTAACCTCGTCTGCCAGATCAAATCTCAATTCGCCATCGGTATCGATAAATAAAACACTCATAATAAATCCCTCTTGACCGAATACGATATTTTTGCATAAAGGTTTCCTGTATGCGAATATATTATATAGTATTTCGTGAATTTTCGCAACCCATTGAACCCAAATTCGTAAAACTCTGGCGAATATGTACGGAATATGAACTTTATATCGATTTTACGGAAATAAGTTTAAGAATTTTTTATGCGCCGCAGGTGAAAATTTTTCGATTTTCGGTAAAAACCGAGAAAAAGCAGAAAACTACCTACTGAAAAACAGCGGAAAGCCGAAAACGACCTACGGAAAAAATCGAGAAACCGAGGAGCGGAGAAATCACTGACGGATGAAGTAATTGACGATGAGCGAGGAGCGGAGAAAGCGAGGGAGCGCGAGAATGACAACTTCTTTTGAAAGCGATATGCTCAGGCTGGGCGGAGCGGAGGCAGCGGCGCTTGCGGGGGGCGTAAAGATAACGCTTTTCGGCTGCGATCTGGCGGTAATCGAAGGACACCGTGGCGTCAGGAAGCTTTCGGCGGAGAGCGTCGGATTTTCCGTCGGCAAAAAGGGAACGCTTCGGATAACGGGCGGCGGGCTTCGGATAATCCATCTTTCCGACGGGCTTGCGGTGGTCGGCGGGAAGATTTCGGGCGTGGATTTCGTCTAACCTCCGAGCCGAAGGATTTCCGAATCCCAAGCAATCGAGAATTATCCGAACCAAAAAAGCTCGGATGAATTCCTGACCGACGAAGGCTTAAAGACTCTTGAATTACGGTAAATCCGAAATTCGTAAATCGCGACTGCGGAGGGAGTATGGTCAGAATCGTAATAAACGGATACAATCACGAAAGGCTTCTCAACGCGTTTTCGCGGAGCGGAATAGAAGTTTTCGACGTAAAAAAGCAAAAAGACCGCGTTTGGGTTACGCTTTCCGAAAAGGATTTGCCCGCATTGATTGATTTATGCGGAAAAATGTGCTATACTTTCGGGAAGGCGGTACCTGTCGGGCGAAAAAAGCTTCGGGAAGCTCTCGTAAGGAATCTCGTACTGATTTTCGGAATGCTTTTCGCGGTAATAGTCTGCGTCGTCGCGTCGGGGAAAACGGGAAGGATTCTTCTCGTGGACCAATCCGAGATAACGAGTCTGTCCGCGGTCACGGAAATTTTAGAGAGCTACGGAGTAAAGAGAGGTTCGTCTCTTTCGGCGGCGGATACCGATTATCTCGAAAATCAGCTTGCCCTGAGGATAGAGGGCGCGGAGTACGTTATTCTTTCGAGGAAGGGAAGGGATCTGACCGTTACGGTAACTGCGAGGAAGAGCCGCGTCGAGCCTATCGATTCCGGTCCGAGGGATATATCGGCGGTAAGAGAGGGCGTAGTTTCGCGGATAGCCGTGATAGTCGGTACGCCTGCGGTCGCGGTTGGCGACAAGGTCGTGAAAGGTCAGGTTCTTATACGCGGAGTCGTGACCTACGCCGACGGTACGGAAGAGCCGGTGCGCGCGGAAGGGCGGGTATATGCCTCGGTTTCGTTGAGCGCGGAGGTCGTGTTCGTCCCGTACAGAGAGGTTTTCGAGCTTACGGGGCGGACTTTTACGACGACTTCGCACGAGGTTTTCGGGAAAACAGTCGGAGGCGGCGATGTTCCGCCTTTCAGGCACTACGAAACCAAGGAATTCGTGACGCTTCTCTCTCCCGCGCCGATAAAGCGCATAAGAACGGTCTATTACGAGCTGAGAGCCTTGAAGGTATCGGTCTCTTTCGACGAAGAAAGGGAGAATCTGCGGAAAAAAGCGGCTGAGATTGCTGAGGGGCAAGCCGATTTCGAGATAACCGAAAGGGTTTATTCGGAGGAAGCCTCGGATTCGGAGGAGAAGCCGAAATTCGTCAGGGTAGTCGTCCGCGGAACGGCTCTGATTTCTGAAAGTCCGTAGCAGCTTTCTGAAAGTCCGTAGCAGCTTTCTGAAAGTCCGTGAGCAGCCGCGCCGAAAACGAATAGAAAGTCCGTGATAATTATACGGAAGACGAAAAGAAAGTCCGTGATAACTATGCGGAAAACAGAATACGAAAGGCGGCTAAAAGCCGCAAAAGAGGAATATGGAAGACAACAGGATAACCAAAACCGTGATTATACCGTCTATGGACGTACTTGTCAAGCTTTTCGGAACGTTCGACGAGAATATCAAGGTAATTACGTCGGAATTCGGCGTAAGCGTAATAAATCAGGGCGGCGATACGCAGATTATAGGACCTAAGGAGAACGTCGAGCAGGCTTATATAGTCATAGAGAAGCTCATCGCGTTCATAATGAACGGCGAGACCGTGGATTCGGGAAGAACTTCTTATATCTGCGCGTGCGCGAAGGAAGGGAAGCTCGACGAGATCGATCAGCTTCTTCACGGAGTAGTCGCGGTAACCTCGAGGGGCAAGATAATCAAGAGCAAGACCGTCGGACAGAAGAAGTACGTGGATTCGATAAAGAAGAATACGGTTACCTTCGGCGTCGGTCCGGCAGGCACGGGAAAGACCTATCTTGCGGTCGCGCTTGCGGTCAATTCCTTCAAAAACAAGGACGTGGACAAGATTATACTGACTCGTCCCGCGGTCGAAGCGGGTGAAAAGCTTGGATTTCTCCCCGGGGATCTTCAGGAGAAGGTAAATCCCTATCTTCGTCCGCTTTACGACGCGCTCTCGGAGATGCTCGGACAGGACAGCTACAATAAGCTTCTCGAAAAGGGCAGCATAGAAATAGCTCCTCTCGCGTATATGCGGGGAAGGACTCTGAACAACGCCTTTATAATTCTCGACGAGGCGCAGAACACCACGCGGGAGCAGATGAAGATGTTTCTGACGAGGCTGGGCGACGGAAGCAAGATGGTCGTAACGGGCGACCTCACGCAGATAGACCTTCCCGACGGAAAGCAGAGCGGACTCAGGCACGCGGTCACTATTCTCAAGGAAGTCGAAGGGATAGCCGTCTGTCAGTTCAGCGAAAAGGACGTCGTCCGTCATCCGCTCGTGCAGGCAATAGTCAAGGCTTACGAAAAAGCCGAAAGCAAGGTTTTCAGGAAACAGGGCTGAGCCTCCGAAGGGACGGGATTGAAAGGAGAAGAATTCGCTTCGCGTTCTGCCCGAAAACGATGATTTTTGGCGCAAAGTCCGCGGCGGAACTTACGTTGCGGTCGGCGGATTACCCGAAGAAAACGAAAAACAGGAGACGGAAGATGAAGAAGGATTATTTTATCGGTAAAAACGGACGAAAGACGGCTTTTTACGTCAACGAAGCCGGGAATACGCGCGCGGTATTTCAGATGGTTCACGGAATGGCGGAGCATATAGAGCGTTACGAGGATTTCGCGAAATATCTTGCGGATTCGGGAATAACCTTCGTCGGCGCGGACGTGCGCTGCCACGGCGAGAATTTCGACGAAAAGCTCGGGTACGCCGAGGGCGACACCTGGAACGACTCGATAGCCGATCAGCGCCTTTTGAGCGACGAAATCGGGAAGCTTTTCGGCGGCGTAAAGCGAATCGTCTGCGGACACAGTTACGGGAGCTTTCTGACTCAGGGACTTATAGAAAGAGGAATAAAAGCGGATATGTTCATTCTTATGGGGAGCTGCTTTATGAAGGGAGCAGACGTGAACGTCGGTTCTTTCGTTGCCGACAGATACGCCGCGAGGGATCCGAAATGCGTTCCCGAAGTCATTCTGAATCTGACCTTCGGGAGCTACGACAAGAAGTTCAAGGGCGGCTCGTGGCTTTCCCGCGACGAAAACGAAGTTGCGAAATACGACGCCGATCCGCTCTGCGGTTTTTCCTGCTCTGCCAATTTCTATTCGAACTTCTTCCGCGGACTCAAAGCTCTTCACGCAAAGAATTCGCTCGACGCACTTGACAAGAACGTTCCGATAAGGATTTTCAGCGGCGACGCGGATCCCGTGGGAAAATTCGGAAAGGGAGTCAGAAAGCTTTACGACTATTATAAGGCTCAGGGCGTTCGGGACGTTTCGATGAAGCTTTACGAAGGCGCGCGGCACGAACTCGTGAACGAAATCAACAAAGCCGAGGTTTACGCCGACATAGCCGCTGCCGTAGGAGAAATACTCGGATAAGGAAAGCCGTTTTTCGGCTCCTCGAACGCTTTTCGGTGAAATCTCGAATCCGTTTTTGACTCAATCTCGAAGCTTTTCGGCGAAATCTCGAATCCGTTCCCCGAATTTCAGTCCGAATATGCGTAAGAGGGGCAGGTATCCGAGAGAACGAAAAATTGCGGAGCGATTTCCCTTCGCAATACGTTAAAGTGCACGAATTTATCCGAAAATTAAAATAATATTAAAAAACGCTTGACAAATGCGGGCTTCGATTATACAATCAATAGGCTGAGGCTCGCGTTCGTCCGCATTCACGCGGCGGAGGAATCGTGCCGAAGATTAAAAAGGGGTGCTTTGCTGAGCAAGGCTGAGATTAAACCCGTTGAACCTGACCGGGTAATGCCGGTAGGGGACAAAAGAGTTTTCTTGAAAGTACCCTTAGAGGGTACTTTTTTTGTTCAGGCACCGAAAGGAGCTTAAAAATGTTCAGATCTTTACTTTTATCCGCCGAATTCGACCAATTCGCAAAGACTCTGGTTATTCCGTGTCTTGCGCTCATCGCGGTGTGGGTGATTTTCGCGATAGTAGTCGCCGCGCTCGGAAAAAAGAGCGAAAAGCTCAATCTCGCGCTCAGAATCTCTTCGCTCGTAGTCGTGGGCTTGGCGGTTATCGTCGGAATAATACTTCTCGTCGCGAAAATCAAGGAAAAAGGCTTTGCCGCGGGATATATGATTCCCGTCGCCGGAATAATCGCCGCTGTCGTCGGCTGTACGCTGTTCGCTGTTATCGCGGGCAGTAAGAATCCCGAAAAAGCAAGTCTTTACCGCAAGACAGCTCTTCTCGTTTTCATAGTGATATTCGCCGTCTGCGCGGTATTCATTTATGTTTACGTAAACAAGAGCGAAGACGTTCCCGAAAACGTACAGAGTATCGCGCTTATCGTTTCGGCTGTAATTCTCGTAGCCATTCCCGTAGTCGTTATGGCTGGGACGAAGGATCAACTCAATACCAAATCCATCGTTTTCGGCGCGGTTTCGGTAGCCTTGAGTTTCGCGCTTTCCTATTGGGCGCCGTGGAAGCTCCCTCAGGGCGGAAGCGTTACGATAGCCTCGCTTACTCCCTTGCTTCTGTATTCCTTCTATTTCGGACCGCGTAAAGGCGTAGTCGTATGTTTCGCGTACGGACTTCTTCAGGCAATTCAGGATCCGTATATCGTCCATCCCGCGCAGTTCCTTATCGACTATCCGGTAGCTTATTGTTTCATAGGTTTTGCGGGCGTATTCAGGAAGCTCATTAAGAACGAGTTCGTAGCGTTCGTCTGCGGTTCTCTCGCGGCTTCGGTTATGAGATTCGTCTGCCACGTAATAAGCGGAGTATTCGCGTTTGCGGCTTACACGCCCGCGGGACAGACTCCTCTTCTTTACAGCATAGGCTACAACAGCTTCGTTTTCGTCGATATCGCGATAGCCGTCGTCGTAGGCGTCGCGCTTATGTGCAGCAAAGACTTGCGGAGAATGCTTTCGACCTACGCCGAAGAAAACAAGTAATTCCTCCGCGAGAAGCGCGAGTAATTCTTCTGCGGAGAAAACAAGTGATTCCGAAAATCGATTGATTTCCGAAATCGCTTAATCCCTTCGGATTCTCGAAAGCGAGTAAATTTCCCGTTTCGGATTTACGGAAGAAAACAAGTAATCTCCTTTTCGCCGTTTTTACCTCATTTTCCTACGGCGAAATAAAAATACGGACTTTCCCGCGTGAGAAGGTCCGTTTTTTTATTACGTATAGATTCAATTTTTTTATTATGTATAGATTCGATTCCGCCGAATTTCCCATATATAGATTCGATTCCGCGGATTTCCCGGCTTTTCGTTATATATAAGGTCAATTCCGCGGAGTTTTCCGAGGCTCGGATTAGTCCCGAAGCTCTAAATAAAGAACTTCCTGTGAACCTCGGTTTTCATCTTCTTCCAGTAAACGATAGTGAATACGGCAATATTCAGGACCGCGAAGGTCAGAACCGAAAAGGACAGCCAGTCCGTAAGCTTTCTTCCGACGCACAGCCAGGCGACCGTCTGCGGAATGACCGCCAGCAGAGTCAGTACGATAAGCGACACGATATAATACTTATACTTGCTCTTGTCCGTAACCGCGAGTACGTCTGTCGTAATAATAAGCGCGAGAAGAACGCTCGGGGCGACGAATTCCGTACTTATTCCGAAGGCGTCGAGATTTCCCGAAGCCGAGTAGCTGCATATAATATCGAAAAGACAGCCGAAAAACAGCGTCAGGAATCCGTAGAGCGGAAGAAGCAGATAAAGTCTGTGTCTTCCGAAGACGGGACGGATAATTCCGAAGTAAAGAAGAAGTAGGGAAAGCGCGGTATAAGCCGACCAGACGCTCTCCGGAGTCAGGGTGAAGTTAATCCATACGCAGACGAGAATCACCGCCGCGATAAGCAGGAGGGATTTTTTGCGCAGGAAATGGGGATTTCCCGTCTGATTGACGGAAACTTTCGGATAGTCTATATAAGGCTGTACGTTCTTTTCGTAAAGAGCAAAGCTTTTTCTGCATTCCGAAACGTGCGCTCCGCACAGCGGACAGCGGCTGAGCTTTTCGTTGACGTAAACCTTGCATTCGTTACAGTATTTCATTTTTCGGTAGTTTTTCGTCCTCCTTTCGGCGAGGGATTTTTTTGCCGGAATATGATAACCCCTCGTTTTTTTTCGGGATATAACAATCCTCTCTTTTTCGTGAGCGGTCAATATTCGTAATTGGTTTCTACGGCTACAGTTACGCCCGATTCGGAGAGTTTCCCGAAGAATTTCCTCTCGATTGCGGAATCCTTGGTCGTTTTCGAGAAGGTCATAACGCATACTCCGTTGAAGGCTGCGCAGGCGATATCTATTCCTTCGCGGATCATCGGTCCGAGCGAAAACTCGTATCTCACGATATGCTCGCGGAAGCTTTCGGGGGCCTTGACCTTTCCGAGATTGGAGAAGGATAAGGTTCTCGATTTGTCCCCGTAATTCCTCGAACAGAAGCTCAGAGCGGCGTTTTTGATAAAGAGCGGCATTATCTTGATAACGGGATTATGCTGCGCGTTTACGTTGAAGCCTACGAGCTTGTCGAAGAAGTCGGTTGTATTCTGCTCGGCGAACTGTTTTTTGACCGAATCGAGAATCGCGTCGAAATCTCTTTCCGTCCCGTGGCGAATAGCCATCATCGAAACGAAATTCCGTAGGGTTTTGCTCGGATAAAGCCGACGAAGGTTCACGGGGACGGAAATGACCACGGGTTTTTTGAGGTCCTTTCCGAGAGTAACTCTGTCCTCGTTTATCGCCCAGATAAGAGCCGCCGTCATAAATTCCGTAACGGTTGCGTTTTTTGCGGCGGCGCAGCGATTAAGCTCGTCGGCGTCCACGATTCCCTTGGTGAGAATGAGAGCCGTCCCGGGAAGTCTCGCGCACTTGTAATAATAGGCTCTGACGGCTTTGTTTTCGCCCTTTTTCTTATGGTCGAAGCAGGTCTGGAAGGAGTCGGTAAGCTCCTCCGGCCGAGGTCTGTCGCGCGTATCGAGGCAATTGGTCATATCCTGCGGTTCGTCGGATTCGGAGTCCCTCGTCCCGAATCGTGCGGCTTCGGCTCCCCCGTCCTTTTCGGAAAATCCGATTTTCCCGTTTTCTCCGAGCGTACAATTCCCTTCGAGCGAAAGCTTCCCCTCGTTTTCCGAGAATGTGCAATTTCCTTTGTTTTCTGCGAGCGTACTATTCCCGAACGCTCCGTTTCCCTCGGATTTTTCTCCGTTCAAAGCGTTGGCGACATCTCCGTCCCCGTTGCCCGTAAGGTTTTCGTTTTCGGAAAAGCCTTTAATTCCGCCATTTTCCGCGTTTTCAGTCCTCGGGCGTTTTCCGTTTCCGTCCTTTTCCGAAAGTGCGGCTTCCCGCTCATCGTTTTCATTTTCCGAGAGTTTTTCCTTCTCGGTAAGTTCCGTAATTCCGTCATTTTTCGGTTGAGGAGTCTCCGCAAGTGCGGCTTCCTTTTCCTTCAGCAGCCTGAAATAGCAATACATAAGGCTGTTCACGTAGGTGACCGCGCCCGTTCCGTCGGTTGCCGCGTGGAAAAACTCCACCGACACCTCGCAATTGAAGTAAGTTACTCGAATGAGCGCGTGTCTTGCGTCGAGCGGGATTTTTCTCATCGGGAAATCTGTCTGTTTTTCGACGACGAGAGGTCTGTTCGACGGTTCGAGGTAATACCAGAAAAGTCCGCGCTTGACCGCCGAGGTTATCGACGGAAATCTCGGGACGGTTTCGTTGAGGGCCTCCTGAAGGGTAAGCGGATCGACCTTCTTTTTGAGGACGACCGATATGCGGAACATATTGCTTTTGTCTGCGTTTTCCGCCGCGGGGAAGATAAGCGCCGCGTTGTCGAGGTTTATCCATTCTGCGTCGGTGGACTGTTTTGAAGCTATCCGCTTGAGTTCCGCGCGGAGGATCTGCTCCTCGGTCATTCCGTCGCTCGTTTTTTTCTTTGCTTTAACCTTGACTTTTCCGTCCTTTTCGGCTTTGATTTTTCCGTAATTCCCGGCTTCGGTTTTCTTCTCGTTTTCCTTGCGACCGGCTTCGGCCCTGAGGGCTTTCTGCTGCGCCTTCCATTCGGAAAACTCTCTGCGGTTTTGCTTTTTTTCTTCGCGGAGAGCCTGTTTTTCGCTGAGTTTTCTTGCTTTTTCGGCTTTGATATAAGCCTTTTTTTCGGTTTTTTCTTTTTTGCGGGAATCGGCGTCCGTTTCGTTTTCGGGGATAATTCCGAGTGCGTTTTCGGTATCGCCGTTTAAATTCCGATTATATTTCTTATTTTTCATCTCGTTTTCTGCGGGGAGAATTTTTCTCGTATTTTTCTGCGGGAAGTTTTTCCTCATTCTCGGGCAATTTTACCACACCGCGCGTCAAAGGTCAACTCATTTGAGCGGTGATTTTCCTCGGCGGGAAGGAAGTCCGAGCCGATTTTGGGGCGGATTGCGGAATATAAGGGTTTAAATCGTTGTAAATCCGCGGAATTTGTGGTAAAATCTACGGAGCGCGAAGTTCCCTGCTTTTCGGAAAATCGTCGGGACTCCGATTATTCCCGACAAAGAGTAATCCAAGCCCCTATAAGGGTAAATCCAAGTATTCCCTATAAAAGGGAATTTGAGCCTTTCCGACAGAAATAGTCTTGACTATCCTTTAATAAAGAGAAATCCGAATCTTTCTTAGCGGAAATAGTCTTGATTATCCCTTTAAAGAGGAATTCTCGGAAGGAGAGCGCGCGTTTTACGGAGGACTATATGGTTTTTTCGGCGGACATACTCAATCAACATAGACTTTATACCGTGAAGATTAACGCAAAAATAAATCTTTCGCTTTCCGTCGGACGCCCGAAAGACGGCTATCACGAATTAAGTTCTCTCGCCCTTCCGATAAGCGTTCGCGATCGGATAACTTTAATCCCGTCGGAAAGGACTTTTGCCGCGGTAACCACGAAGTATGACTGTTTCGGAGAGGAGCTTCCGACGCTTTCTCCCGAAAACAACTCCGCGGTCCGCGCTCTTGAATCCTACAACGATTTTTTCGGGACAGCTCATTCGTTCGAAATCGAAATCGCCAAGCGGATACCCGTCGGAGGCGGTCTCGGAGGTTCTTCCGCCGATGCCGCGGGAGTAATCCGGCTTCTCTGCGAAATCGACGGACGCCCGAAAAAGGACGCTTTGCCCGTTGCGGAGAGCGTCGGGAAGGACGTTCCGTTTATGCTTTTCGGAGAAAACGCCGTAATGAGCGGGACGGGCGGCAATCTCGAGTTTCTTCCCCCTCTCGGAGCGGATATAACCTTGATTTGCGCGGAAAGCTCCAATTCCACCGCCGAGGTTTTCGCCGAATTCGACAAATCTCCCTCCGAATTCCGTCCGCAGGCGGCAAAATCGCTTTTCGACGGGCTTTTCGGGCTGGTTTCGTCCTTTAAAGCGGGAGAAACGAGCTATCCCTTCTACGTCGGCGCGATGAAAAGGCTGGACTTTTCCAACGATTTGCTTGCCCCCGCGAGAAGGCTGAATCCGCGTATGGGCGAAATAATCGACCTCCTGACCTCCGACGGCTTGTCGGCGTTTATGACGGGGAGCGGAAGCGCGTTGTTCGTCCCGTGGAAGGTGGATACGAAGTATCTTGCCGACCGATTCGGACTCAAAAGTCTTATAGTTACCACTAAATAATCCCGAATTTTACTCGTGTTATTCTTAAACTTATTATATAATGTAAAAATAGCGTTGATTTCGAGTTCTTTTTGTTAAAATGTTTTAAAGGCGTTCGTTATGTGATAATTTCAAGTAAAATCCGTTTTTTAGGCGGATTTTTTTGCGTGCGCGCCTTTGCGAGGCTCGGATTGGCTTTCACGAAATGAAAAAAGTTTTCCGAAAAAGTTTGAAAAAAGACTTGACAGCCCTGAATTGCGTGGTATAATGGAATTAGCAATCGAGAGATGTGGTTGCTAACGAATATAAATGTTGGTTGCTAACACACTCGCTGCTAATCTGCTTGATTCGCGGATTGGGCGTATCGGAATTCTTGGTTGCGGCATAATAAATACGAATAAGAATGACGGAGGTATCGTTATGAAGGATTATAAGGACCATAAAGATTGCAAGGATTATAAGGATTGTAAGGACTACAGAGATTGCAAGGATTATAAGGATTGTAAGGACTACAGAGATTGTAAGGATTACGAAGGAAAGAGGAACTATCGGTTTGAATGCGGAAAGTGTTCCGGCGGAATTTTCGACGAGGACCTCAGCGCCCTCAACGCTTTGATTTATCCCGTATCGGGCGGCAGAATTGCCTTTTCCAAGGGGTTTAAGGGGATGAAGACGGACATAGAAGAAAACGATAAGGAAACGATATTCAATATCGAGGTTCCGGGCTTTAATAAGGAAGAAATCGAAATTTCGGTTGACGACGGCTATCTTATCGTTTCCGCAAAGAAAGAAACCGAGGAAACTACCTATTCAAAGAAGGAATCCGATGAAAATATCTGCTCAAAGAAGGAACCCGAGGAAGGTTCCTGCTCTGCAAAGAGGGAAACCGAGGAAGGCTCCTGCTCCGGAAGAAACGAAGCCGAGAAATGCGGGGGCAGGAACAGGATTCTTCGCCGCGAAAGATTCTTCGGCAGCACCACGAGAAGCTTTTACGTCGGCGACGTCGACGAGGATTCGATAAAAGCAAGGCTTGATAAGGGCATTTTGACCGTAATCGTGCCGAAAGAGGAGAAAAAAGTCCCCGAAAAGAAGCACGTTACCATCGAATAAAAAAACGCCTCGCGAAGGAACGGAACCGTCGGATAAGGGCGGCGTAAGTTGTCGAAAAGACGTTTGATTGATAATCTTTAAGTGTAAGTTACGCGGAAGAGCGGATGCAATCGGGCGCCGCAAAGCTCCTTTTTTCGTATAGGGCGGAGCAGTCCGCAGGGGGTCGGGAAGAATTCCCGGCTCCTTTTTTTGTACTTGCGGGAGCCTGATTATTAGTAATTTTGAGTAATTTTAGATATTGTTAAAACTAAACGCAAATATTTATAATAATATTATTTAACATTGATTTAACGGAGAGTTAACGCGATTTTGCGATTTTTTTGCCCTTTTTTGCCCGATTTTTGCCCGTTTTTTTCGTCGTTTTTCGCAAAAATCTCCGACTTTTCCTCCCGAAAAAGGAAAAATCCGAGCGGTTTTTTGATTGCGGAAGGGACGGTTTTGTGCTATAATCAATTGACCGCAAAAAAACGGAGGGGCATATGAACGTAGCCGAAAAGCTCTCGAGTGAATTCGGGATAGAGAAAAAATACGTCGACAACATCATCGCGCTTATCGACGAGGGCAACACCATTCCTTTCATCGCAAGATACAGAAAGGAGAAAACAAATTCCTGCGACGACCAGATTTTGAGAGAATTCGCAGACAGACTCAGATATCTCAATAACCTCGAGGAGAGAAAGGAAGAGATTGCTGCGGCTATCGAAGAGCAGGGAAAAATGACCGACGAAATCCGGGCTTCGCTTTCCGGAGCCGAGACTATGACCGAAGCGGAGGATATTTATCGGCCGTTCAAACAGAAGAAGAAAACACGCGCAAGTATCGCAACCGAAAAAGGACTCGGACCGCTGGCGGAAATTATTCTCGCGCAGGAAATCGGATCGGGAAGCGTTTTCGATATCGCGGCGGAATATATAAACGAGGAAAAGGGCGTGCCTACCGCAGAGGCGGCTTTGCAGGGGGCAAGCGATATTATCGCGGAGATAATTTCCGACGACGCCGAACTTCGCAAAATCATAAGAGAATACGTTTTCGCGAACGGGACGATAGTTACGAGGGCGGCGGTCAGGCAGTCGAAAACCGAAAAACCGCAGGATTCCAAAGTCAGAACGAGAACCTTCGGAGAGGACGGAACCAAAGTTTTCGCAGAAGGAACGGGCGGGACGGCTCGGACTTCGGTTAAAACGAAGGTCTTCGGGGAAGAAGGAATCGGGACTTCTTCGGAAGCAAGGAGCGGCGGGGTGAAAGCCGACGAGGGGAAAGCCAAAGCCGCGAGAGCAGCGAAAATCGCAGACGAGAAAATTGCCGAAAAAATGGCGACTTACGAGATGTACGCGGAATACTCCGAACCCGTTTCGAAAATCCCTTCGCACAGGATCCTCGCCATCAACAGAGGGGAAAAAGAGGGCTGTTTAAGGGTATTTATCGAGGTAGACGAAGGGGAGTGTATTTTCATTATTGCAAATCGGTTTATCACGAAGGAAAGCGTTTTTTCCGAGATCATAAGAAGCGCGGCCGCCGATTCCTTCACGCGACTCGTCTTCCCGTCGATAGAAAGAGAAATCAGAAACGAACTCACGGACAAAGCAGACGAGCAGGCTATCAAAATGTTCGAGGTCAATTTAAGACCGCTGCTCTTACAGCCGCCACTTAAAGGAAAGGTAGTGCTTGCTTTGGATCCGGCGTATCGGACGGGCTGCAAAATCGCGGTCATAAACGAAAGAGGGGACGTTCTCGATACGACGGTCGTTTATCCGACGCCGCCCCAGTCAAAAACCGAAGAGAGCGAAAGAAAACTCCTCGCGCTCATCAGAAAGCATAAGGTCGACGTTATCAGCATAGGAAACGGAACGGCAAGCAAGGAAGCCGAAATCTTCGTCGCGGATATGATCAAAAAAGCAGACAGAAAGGTTTCCTACGCAATCGTGAACGAGGCGGGAGCATCGGTTTATTCGGCGTCGAAGCTCGGAGCGGAGGAATTCCCCGAATACGACGTGTCGCTGAGAAGCGCGGTTTCCATCGGAAGGAGGCTTCAGGACCCGCTCGCGGAACTCATAAAGATAGATGTCAAGAGCATAGGCGTCGGTCAGTATCAGCACGATATGCCCCAGGCAAGACTTACGGAGGTTTTAGGCGGCGTGGTCGAGGACTGCGTGAACAGCGTCGGAGTAGACCTCAACACCGCAAGCGTCAGCCTTCTTACCTTCGTGGCGGGACTTAACGCAGGTATAGCCAGAAACATCGTCGAGTACAGAAAGAGCAAACCCTTCACCGACAGAAAACAGCTCCTCGACGTCAATAAACTCGGACCAAAAGCCTTCGAGCAGTGCGCAGGCTTCCTGAGAGTTATAGGCGGAAAAAACCTCCTCGACAATACCGGCGTGCATCCCGAAAGTTACGGGGCGGTCAGGATATTGCTTTCGGAACTCGATATAAGAGAGGACGATGTCGGAAAGCCGGAAACCCGAATCAAAGAGAAAGCCGAAGCCTACGGAATGAAAAAGCTCGCGGAAAAATGCGGAACGGGAATCCCGACTCTTACGGATATTATTTCGGAACTCGGAAAACCCGGGCGAGATATAAGAGATTCTCTTCCGCAGCCCGTTCTCAGAAGCGATTTGCTCGGAATGGAAAATCTCAGCGAAGGAACCGAACTCGAGGGAGTGGTCAGGAACGTTACGGATTTCGGAGTTTTCGTGGACATAGGCGTACATCAGGACGGATTGGTCCATATTACGCAGATTTCAAACGGCTTCGTAAAGCACCCGTCGGAGGTTCTCGGCGTAGGGGACAGAGTTAAGGTCAGAGTCATAGGCGTGGACACGGCGAAAAACAAAATCAGCCTCTCCCTCAAAACGTCGGACAGGCCCGGTGGAATTGCGGCTCCCGAACGCGGCGGCAGAAAATCGGGCGAAAACGGATTCCCGAAAAAAGCGGAAGAATCCCTCGACGACAAGCTCAAAGCCCTTCAGAGAAGATTCTCGGGGAAATAGAGGCTTTCTTGGGGAGATTTATCGGAAGGCTCGGACTATAAGAGCCTCGGGACTTCGGACGGAAGATTCGGATAGAAGGACTTCGGAAGGAAAAAAGGTTTGTTTAAGCCGAAGGAAGTTTGTTAAGGATTAAAAAAGAGCATAATAACGGCAGCGGATTGGTTTCGTTGCCGTTTTTTTACGGAAAAATCGCGAAATTCGGGGAAATAGAGAGAGTTATGCGGAATTCGGGAAAATCGCGGAATTATGCGGAATTCGGGGAAATCGAGAAATTTCGGGAATTCGGAAATATCTCGGAATTACGGGAATTCGGATAAAACGGAAAATTCGGAAATTACGAAAAATCGGAAAATCGCGCAAATTCGGAAATTACGGAATATCGGAAAAGAGGAGAAGAATATGAATTTAACAAACCCCTGCGTAACGCGGATGATTTCGCTCCCCGCGGAGGAAGCGCGCAAACGGATTACGCTCGTCGGACTCGTCGTCAGGACGCTTTTTCTGCTCGCGCTCGTTATCGCGGCGGGGATTTTCGCCGAACTCGTCGGGAACGGAATCGTCTTCGAAAATTGGACGGAGGGAGGACTTCTCTTCGGAACGGATTTCGTCGTTCCGTTCCTGATAAGCGGATTCTTCGCCGCCTTCGTTTTCCTTCTCGGAGTGTGGCTTCCGCGCACCGCAGTCGTAACGGCTCCGCTTTTTTCGGCGTTTCTGGGACTTATGGCGGGCTTCTTTTCGATGATTTTTCACGAGATTTACTCGCTTATCGTGTTTTCGGCGCTATTTTCGGCGGCTTCGACAGTCGCGGCAACGATTATTCTTCACGCTTACGTCGGATTCCGCTCCAAGGGAAAAGCCCCGAGAATAACTGCCTGCGCGCTCTCGGGACTCGTGGTCGGACAGGTAGTCTTTTTCGTCCTCGCTCTAGTTATGCCCGAGGGATTGGAGTCGTTTTCGGGAAAATATTGGCTTCAACTGCTTTTATCGCTCGTTTCCGTGACGGCGGCGGCGGTCGCTGCCTCCGAAACCGCGGACGAACTCATCGGGAGGACGGTCGGAATCCTTCCCAAAAGGCTCTCCTGGCTTGGAGCAATGGGGACGGTCTTTTCGCTCGTCCTTATGCACGCGGAGTTTTTGCGGCTGTTTTCGTTCGCGGTCGGAAAATCGGAGTGAATCTGAGATTATCGGAATGAATCTCTCGGAGCAAATCGGTCGGAATTATCGGGTGAAAACGGATTAAGAGGAAAAAGCGGAATTATCGGGAATCGCGTTATACGGGAGGGTTTTCGCGAATAACCTTTATTATGAGCATTATCGTTATCGACAGCGGAGTCGGCGGACTCGGAATCCTCGGAAGGCTCAGAGAGCTTATGCCCGAGAAAAATTACGTGTATTTTGCGGACAGAGCGGCTTTTCCTTACGGGAACGCAAGCGAGGAATACCTCGGAAAACGCGCGGAAATCAATCTTTTAAGACTGTCGGAAGCCTTTCGTGCGGAATGCGTCGTCATAGCCTGCAACACGCTTACCGCGGCAGCCGTCGGCAAACTCAGAAAAACCTTCGATTTCCCCGTGGTCGGAGTCGAACCGTCCGTCATTCCCGCGGCAAAAGCCTTCCCCGAAGGGAAAATCTACGTGTTTTCCACGACCTTTACTTCGTCGAGCGGAAGAATCGCACGGAGATTCGCGTCATTCAAAGACAGAATCGAATTCATTCCGACGCCGAGGCTCGCGGAACTTATCGAAAAGCTTTCGCCCGAAAAAGAAATCGCGGAGTGTATTTCCGAGAGCGCGGAGGGAAAAATCCCCGAAATTTACGCGGAAAAAGCCTTTCCTATCGTTCTGGGCTGCACGCATTATCCGCTCGTTAAGCCGATCTTCAGGAGAATCTTCCCGCGGGCGGTCATTTTCGACGGAACGGAGGGAACTGCAAGAAGAGTTTTAAGCGTGATTTCGGAAAGAGAAAAGTCGGAATTTGTCGAAGAAAACGCGGGTTTTGGCGAAAACAAGTCGGAATTTGGCGAAAGAGCGACGGAATTTGGCGAAAAGGATTCGGGTTTATCCGAAAAGAACCCGGGATTTCCGGGAAACGCGGAAACGCTCGTCGGTCACGCCTTTAGGGGAGAAGAGGTGCGCTGCCGAAGATTTTTCGCGGGGGGAACGAGGCTTTTTTTCGTCGAAACCGTCGGGGGAGTCAAAAATTCGGAAAAAATGTCGGATTTATTTGCGCTATATTCTTGCAAAGATTGCCTTTTTACTGTATAATGAATATTGTGCGTCGGTTTTTATAGCCGCGAAGGAGCGGGGATTTCCCCGAAAAACTCTCGTTTGCTCCGTCGTTCGGTTGACAAACGGTAGCGAAGGAGCGGGGATTTCTTCGGAAAAACTCCCTGCGGACGGGACGCGCGCGTTTTATCGGGAACAAAACCAATTTTGAATATATGAGGTATATTATGGCAGAATATTTGGCAGACAAAATCAGAAACATAGCCCTTATAGGTCACGGCGGCGAAGGTAAAACCACACTCGCCGAAGCTATGCTCTTCAACGCAAAGGCTATCGACAGACAGGGAAAAGTGGACGACGGCAACTCCGTTATGGACTATGACCCCGAAGAAATCAACAAAAAGATATCCATTTCGCTCTCTATGGCGAACTGCGTTTACAACGGCGTCAAGTTCAATATCGTGGACGTTCCCGGCTTCTTCGACTTCGAAGGCGAAAAAATCCAGGCTATGACCGTAGCGGGACTCGCCGTAGTCGTTACCGGAGCGAGCGGCTCCCTTACCGTAGGCACCGAAAAGGCTCTCGACCTCTGCGCAAAAAACGCTAAACCCGCTATGATCTTCGTAAGCGGTATGGACAAGGAAAACGCCAACTTCTTCGAAACCGTGGAATCCATCAAGGCTAAATACGGCAACAGAATCGTTCCTCTCGCAATGCCCGTTATGGAGGGCGGCAAGATGACCGGATACGCGGACGTTCTTTCGGATAAGGCTTACGACTTCAACTGCAAGGAAATGGCTGCCGTTCCCGCGGACGTTCAGGCCAAGATCGACGAAATCCGCAGCAGCATAGTCGAAAGCGCAGCAGAAAACGACGACGAACTCCTCGATAAATACTTCGATCAGGGCGACCTCTCTCCCGAAGAAATCGTTCTCGGTCTCAAAAAGGGCGTAGCGGCAGGCTCGACCGTTCCCGTTTTCGTCGGAAGCGCGCTCGCAAATAAATTCGTAAACGTCCTTATGGACAAAATCATCGCCTTCGCTCCCTCGCCCGACGAGGAAACCAAAGCCGTGGCTACCGACGCGGACGGCAAGGAAATCGAAATCGAATGCAAGGACAACGGCCCGCTTATCGTCAGAATCTTCAAGACCGTTACCGACAGATTCGTCGGCAGACTTTCCTTCTTCAAGGTTATGAGCGGCGTTCTCAGGAGCGGAGTTACCGTTCACAACGCAAACAAGGACACCGACGAAAAGGTCAGCGGACTTACCTTCGTTCTCGGCAAAAAGACCGAAAACACCGACGCCGCGCACGCCGGAGATATGGGAGCTATCGCAAAGCTTACCGCAACCCAGACGGGAGATACTCTTTGCGAAGTCGGTCAGAATTACACGCTCCCGCCCATCGTTATGCCCAAGCCCGTACTCTCTATGGCGGTTTACGCAGCCAAGAAGGGCGACGAGGATAAGATTTTCGGCGGCTTCAACAGCCTTCAGGACGAGGATATAAGCTTCACCGTTACCAAGAACGTGGAAACGGGCGAAATGCTCATCAACGGCGTGGGCGAAACTCAGCTCGATCTTCTCTGCAAGAAGCTCAAGAATAAATTCGGCGCGGAAGCAGTCCTCAAAGAACCCAGAATCGCGTACAGAGAAACTATCAAAAAGACAGTCGAAGCAGAAGGTAAACATAAGAAACAGTCGGGCGGCGCAGGTCAGTTCGGTCAGTGTTCCGTTCGTTTCTCCCCCAATTACGACAGCGATTTCGAATTCGTGGACGAAGTAGTCGGCGGAGCCGTTCCCCGTCAGTTCATTCCGGCGGTCGAAAAAGGTCTTCGTATGGCAGTTCAGGAGGGCGTTCTCGCGGGTTATCCGATGGTCGGAATTAGATGCGCGCTCTTCGACGGTAAGTATCACCCCGTAGACAGTAAGGAAATCGCCTTCATTCAGGCGGCTAAACTCGCTTATCAGGACGGCTGCTCCAGAGCGAATCCCGTTATCCTCGAACCCGTTTACAGCCTTAAGATTACCGTTCCCACGAGCTTTATGGGCGATATTTACGGCGATATGAACAAGCGTCGCGGCAAGATTATGGGAAGCGACACGCAGGGAGACGTTTCCGTGGTTACGGCAGAGGTTCCTCTCGGCGAAATCACCAAGTACGCGACCGACCTCCGTTCGATGACGCAGGGCAGAGGCAGCTACGAGATGGAATTCGTGCGTTACGACGAAGTTCCTTCGCAGCAGACAGCCAAAATCATCGAGGAAGCAAAGAAGCTCGCGGAAGAGAAGAATAACTGATAATTATTCGGAAGAAGAATAATTATTCGGAAAAAGAGAAAAAGATATGATTAAAATTGCCCCCGTACCTACAAAGGCGCGGGGGTTTTTGTTTGTCGCAGTTATTAGAATTATTAGGATTATACGGATTATTGCTGTTATTGAGAATTGTGTGGGTTATTGCGGCTGTTGAGAATTATAGGGAGTTTTTGATAATTATAAGGCGTTTTTAATAATTATTTTGATAATTATACGGCGTTATATTATACGGCGTTGTAGAGGTTCCTTTCTTCGGCGGAAAGAGTCGTGACCGAGGTTATCGGACGGAGAATGACCTTGACCGAAATCGGCTCGGCAAGAGCGCGGAAGGTCATCCTGAATTCGAGAGTAATCTCCTTCATAACGCCGCTCCTCGCCAGACGATAAACGAGAGAACCTTCGTAACTCAAAAGCTCGTTGAGCCGAGCTTCGGGAATGTCGTTGACGAAAAGCTCCTTCTTACCGAAATAGGAGCTGTTGAGCCTTATCGAAAAGACAGACGAGAGAATGTCGCCCGACTGTATTATCCCGAATTTGTCGGCGGAAAAACCCTCCCTCAGAATTACCGAGGGAGAAATACATTCGAGAAGGTCTTCGTAATCCACGAAATCCATATCGAGAAGCCATAACGACGAGGAAAGCCTGTCGGCGGAAACGGCGATTTTCTTGTTCCCGTCGTCGAGATACCAGTAACCGCCCGTGAGCGCAAACGTGTTTATCGAGGCGTCGTTCCCCGAAAGCTCGGAGGTCGCACCGAAAACCGCGGCTCCCGAAGAGTTCTTTCCGAATTCCACGTAGATTTTCCGAGGCTCGGAATTCCCGAAAATCATATAGGTTACGGCAAGATTACCGTAGAGCATCCGGTCGTAGGCGGCGGTAAGCTCGGAACGGACAAGCCCCGCGTCTTCGGAACGGTCGGAGGCGCAGCCCGTCAGGCAAACCAGAATAAGAACGGCCGATAACAGTAAAATCGGCAGCAGAGTTTTTTTCATCGGAGATCGAGAGTTCAGTCCTTTTCGACGTGAGCGGTTTCGCTTTGCTTGCGTTTTTTGGTTTCGAGAACGGCGTTATAGCCTATCCAGAGAGGTACGCTTATAAAACCGAAAACGAGAAGCATTATTATACCGATGACGAACATAAGAACGTTGAAGGTTTCGGCGGTCGCTCCCAAAATCAGGAGAACCGCGCCGAGAACTGCGAAAACCGTGAAGAGAATCGCCGAAACGAGAGAACGGGCGGCGTATCCTTCGGATTTTGATTTGCTCATAATTGCCTCCTTCGGGAATAAATCCCCGAGCCGCGCAGTATTATATTTAACGGAAAACCGCGCGGTATATCTTTAAGTATAACACATACCGCCGAGCCTGTCAAGCATTCCGCAAAACGGGCTTACCCGAGGACGAGAAAAGCCCAAATTGTCCGAAAATGACGGATTTTCGGGGAAATCGGAAGTTATCGGGGAATCGGAGATTTTCGGGTAAGTAGGAAAAGTCGGGGATTATCGGACGGAGGGATTTTCGGAAAAGTCGGGGATTATCAAGGGAAGTCGGAGATTACTGGGGAAAATAGGAGAAGTCGGGGAGAAATTATACGGAAAAAGGAGGGAGTTATGAAAAGATTCGGCGTTATTCTTTGCATTTTAAGCGTTTCGTCGGCGATTCTGACGTCGGTGAGCCTCGCGGTCGTATGCCTGAACGGAAAAGCTTCGGAGGATCGCGTCGAAGGAAGATTCTTCGTGAGAGTAGTGGAATTGTCGGGAAATCCCGTGAGCGGAGCGGTGGTTTATATCCCTCAGACCGACGAGGCGTATAAGACCGGAGCGGACGGGTATACCGCGGAAATGTACGGACTCTTTCCCGCCGAAAGCAAGTGGGGAACGCTGACTCTGTGCGTGTTCAGAGAGGGGTTCGTGGATTACGTGCTTTACGACTGCGTGGTGTATTGCAACAGAGTCAGAAAAGGTCCGACGATAAGACTCTTCCGAGCGGAGGAGGACGCTCCCGATATTACCGTGTATTCGGAAAATCCACCTGACGAGTATTCCAAGGAGCTTATGAAAAAGGCGAAACGGAAGGTAGCCGAGAAAAGCCCGTGATTGTCCGTAAAAGGAGTTTTTGATTGCTCGTTAAAAATTGTCCGTAAAGAGAGGGTTTGGGATTTTTCGTTGTGAAAAAAAGAGAGTTCGGGATTACTCGTAAAAGTAAATAAAGAGGGTTTGGGAGTGCTCGTCGTAAAAAAAAGAGGGGTTGGGATTGACCGAGGGGTAAAACCGAGCGTAAGGATAAATCCGAGAGTAAAATTTCACCGAAAAACGGGCTGAAAACGCTTGCCATAAGCCGCTTTATATGATATAATAACTTTTGTTAAGCTGCACGGGACTGAGCCGTTCAGTCGGAAGAATGTAACCACTATGGAGGAAGAAGATGTTATTTTATACAATCGTGCGTATAGTGTTGATGGTGCTGATGCTCGTATCGTCCGTATTTATCGTGGTAAACGTTATGAAACAGAAGGGTGGCGTAGAAGGTATATCGGCAATTCAGGGCGGCAGTTCCAGCGATACGTTTTACGGCAAGAACAAAGCCAGAAACAAAGAAGCCGCGCTCAAAAAATGGACTTATATAGCGTCTGTTACGCTGGCTGTTTCGGCTATTTTGTTCTTCATATTCACGAATCTCGCGACGAAATAAAGACAGACGACTCGGCAGCCCTTTACGGGCTGCCTTTTTTTATCCGGAGGATTCGGAATTATTATGAAAAAAAATAAATCGGACAAAAAAATCGCGGCTACGAATAAAAAAGCGTATCACGATTACTTCGTCGAGGATACGATGGAGGTCGGAATCGCGCTCGTGGGCTGCGAGGTCAAATCCGTAAGAGAATCGCAGGTCAACCTCAGGGACAGCTACGTTTCGGTGGTCGACGGGAACCTTATCCTCAAAAGCTGCTATATCAAGGTCTACGACAAGGGGAGCTTCTCCAACGTCGAAAGCCGCAGGGACAGAAGACTTCTCGCGCATAAATCGGAAATCAGACGCTGGCATCAGAAAGTCAAGGAAAAAGGTTATTCTATGGTCCCGCTTTCGATGTATTTCGCAGGCTCGCTCGTTAAACTCGAGATCGCTCTCGTAAGAGGTAAACAGCTCTTCGACAAGCGCGAAGCCATAGCGAAAAAAGACGCGGAAAGAGCAAGACTTCGCGAAGAAGCCGAGTAGATTTCACGAACAGCCGAGGTTCGTTCAACGAACTCGGAGATTCGTTAAACGAAGGAGGAATTTATGAGCCAAGCTGCAATCGACGCGGTTTGCGGTTATCTGGAGGAAAAGGGCGTCCCGTACGAATTGTTCAGGCACGAACCCGTGTTTACCTGCGAGGAATCGCACGAAAAAGTCAATATAGAAAACTGCTGCGCCTGCAAGAACCTTTTCGTAAAGGACGTCAAATCGGGACTTTTTTACCTCATAGTCCTGAGATGGGACAAGCACGCCGACCTTAAACAGCTCTGCGGCTTCGTGGGAGCGAGAAGATTCGCCTTCGCTTCGGAGGAGGAACTCGATAAGAAACTCGGCGTTTCTTACGGGTTCGTATCGCCATTCGGATTGCTCAACGACGCCTCGGGAAAGACGAGGTTTATGGTGGACGAGGACGTTCTTTCGGCGGAAAGAGTTAAATTTCACCCCAACGACAACACCGCGAGCATCGTTATGACGCACGACGCTTTTATGGCTTACGTCGATTCTCTGGGCAAAAACATAATCAAGGTCAGAACGGACGTATTCTGAACTGTATAAAAAAGAAGCGGAATCAAGGCCGGAATCGGAGCGAGGACGGACTTTTCGGGTTCGCGGAGGAAAAATGAGAATAGGTATGGTCGTGGCGATGGCTTCCGAGCTGCTGCCTTTTTTGGAGAAAAAAAACGGGTATAAGACGCTCGTTTTCGGGCCGAGGACGGTTTACGAGATAGATACGGGAAAGCATACGGTCTTTATGACGAGGAGCGGAGTCGGTCAGATCGCCGCGGCTTCGGCAGCGCAGTTCCTTATCGATAAATTCGAGGTCGGGCTTCTCGTGAATTTCGGAATAGCGGGCGCGCTCGCGACGGGATTTTCCGCCGGACAGACCTGCGTGGTCGAAAAAGTCGTGCATTACGAGATGGATACGTCATCGGTGGATACAGACCTCGTCCCGGGACAGTACGAGGATAAGGATTCGGTTTTCCTTCCGCTTACGGAGAAATACGCGGACGAAATCTCGCGAAAACTCGGACTCGTAAAGGTTTGCTGCGCGTCGGGAAATAAATTCGTTTCGGGCAGGGAAAGAGAGGAGCTTCGTAAGACCTTCCGCGCGGATATCTGCGAAATGGAGGTAGCGGCGGTCGTCAGAGTCGCGGATTTTTACGGACTGGACGTCTTTGCGGCAAAAACCGTCAGCGATTTCGAGGAGCTTCCTTATTACGAGACAAAAGAGCTTGCCTGTAAGGCTCTCGGAAAGATTATGGACGAAATCTTCGGAATCATAGGCTGAATCTTCGGGATAACGGACTGAAGTTTCGTAATTATAGACGAAATTTTGGGAATTATAGACTGAGGAATTATAGACGGAATCTTCGGAATTATGGACTGAATCTTCGGGATAACGGAAGGGAAAGCGGGAGAGGATTCCTGACGGAACCTTCGGAATTACAATCGGGAAGGATGTTCGGAATCGGTCGTTCCGATTCGGCGAGGCAGCGCTGAACGGAGGCGAAAGCGACTTTTCGGACGGGAATTTTGCGGTTGAGGCGGATTTCGGACATTCAAAATATGAAACTTTTTTCAAAGGGCGCAGGTCGCCCTTTTTTGTTTTTAGTAAGTTAACGCGTGGCAGAAAATGTCGGATTAAGGGAGAATTATTTTTTGAAAAAAGCTTGATTTATTGGGAAAAATAATGTACTATATATACTATAATAGATAAGCGTATACCGATTACTGCGTTACGGTACGCTTATCCTAACAACCGATTTCGTATCGGAGAGTCAGGAGGAACTATGAGTAAGATCTGTCAAGTTATGTTTACCGAAACGGCAGAACAGAAAGCTAAGCTCGATGAAATCATCAAAACTTACAAAGAAGTCCAAGGCGGACTGATGCCCGCTCTTCAGCAGGCTCAGGGCGTTTACGGCTATCTTCCCGAAGAAGTCATGAAACGTATCGCCGAGGGCTTCGAAGTGTCCGAAGAAGAAGTTTACGGCGTCGCGACGTTCTACGCGCAGTTCGTAATGAATCCCAGAGGAAAGTATAACTTCGGCGTATGTCTCGGAACTGCCTGCTACGTCAAGGGTTCGGGCGAAATCGTCGAAAAGCTCAAGGAAGAATTGGGTATCGACGAAGGTCAGTGTACTTCCGACGGTAAATTTTCCATCAACTCCACGCGTTGCGTAGGCTGCTGCGGCCTCGCTCCGGTTATGACCGTCAACGACGAGGTTTACGGAAAACTCACCAAGAACGATATTCCCGGAATCGTCAAGAAATACAGAGAAATGGAATAATGCGCGACGTTTCGCTCAATATTCTCGACGTAGCCGTCAATTCCGTCAAAGCCGAGGCAAGCCTTATCGTTATACGTATAGTATTCGGCAGGGAGAAAGGATATTCGGTCTCGATTGCGGACGACGGAAAGGGAATGGACGGACAAACCGCGGAAAGACTTGCGGAGGGAAAGCTCCCGAGGCACGGAATAAGCCTGATGAAAGAGGCTGCCGAAGCCTTCGGAGGAGGAATCCGTATAGAAAGCCGCGAAGGAGAGGGAACCGTGATTACCGCGGATTTCCCCGAGGCGCCCTTCGGAACGTTGAGGAATACGGGCGACACCGTAATGACTCTTGCGGCAAACGAAAGAGGCGCGGGAGTCGTTTTTCAGGCGGAGCGCTGCGGCTCCGTATATAAAACGGACTCGTTTACGGGCGGATATACGGCGGAAAGCACGACTTTTCCGCAGAGAATGTTGAAACTCAGAAACGAAGTCGAAAACGGACTTAAAGATTTAATCGGAGGATTTGATTGAAAAATGATGACATTAACCGAGCTTAACGCTATTAAAGAAAGAGTTCTGGCAAAGAGTCTCAACAGAAGAGACGCTTCGCCGGAAGATATAAAAATCGTCGTCGGAATGGCTACCTGCGGAGTCAACGCCGGCGCGAGAGAGGTTCTCAACGCCTTCACCGAAGAGGTCGAAAAACGCGGACTCAAAAACGTTCTCGTTCTTCAGAGCGGCTGCTGCGGAGATTGCAGCGTCGAACCCGTCTGCGTGGAAGTTATCATTCCCGGCAGAGAAGTCGTTACTTATGCGAAGGTACAGCCCTCTATGGCTGCCGAAATCGTTTCCGAACATATCGTGAACGGCAACGTCGTTTCCGACAATATAACTCGCGAAGAGATTAAATAAGAGGTAGAGAAATGGTCAGATCTTATATTTTGGTTTGCGGCGGTACCGGATGTACGTCAAACAAGTCTTTGGAAATTGTTTCCGAACTCAAAAAAGAAATTGCCGAGAACGGTCTCGAAAACGACGTCAAGGTCGTTACTACCGGATGTTTCGGTCTTTGCGCGAGAGGACCTATTATGGTCATCTATCCCGAAGGAGCGTTTTATCATAACGTTACTCCGGCGGACGTTCCGGAAATTATTTCCGAACACATAGTCAAAGGCAGAATAGTCGAAAGACTTCTCCATAAAGAAGAAGATACCCACGAAACCGTTCTTTCCCTCAAGGATACGGAATTCCTCAGAAAACAGGTCAGAGTGGCTCTCCGCAACTGCGGCGCGATAGATCCCGAATGTATCGAGGACGCTATCGCTCACGACGCTTATCAGGCTATCGGAAAAATACTCACCGAGAAAATGACTCCCGAAGAGGTCATCTCCGTCGTCAAAGCCAGCGGTCTCCGCGGAAGAGGCGGCGCGGGCTTCCCGACGGGTATGAAATGGGATTTCGCGAAGAAGTCGGTCAACGACGTCAAGTACGTGTGCTGCAACGCCGACGAGGGCGACCCCGGAGCGTTTATGGACAGATCGGTCCTCGAGGGCGATCCTCACGTCGTCATCGAAGCTATGACAATCGCGGGCTACGCCATCGGTTCTCATCAGGGTTACGTTTACATAAGAGCGGAATACCCCATAGCCGTCAAGAGACTCTCCATTGCTATCAAACAGGCGAGAGAATACGGACTTCTCGGTAAGAACCTCTTCGGAAGCGGCTTCGATTTCGATATCGACATAAGACTCGGCAGCGGCGCGTTCGTATGCGGCGAGGAAACGGCTCTTATGACCTCCATCGAGGGCAAGAGAGGCGAACCTCACCCCAGACCTCCTTTCCCCGCGGTAAAAGGCCTTTTCGGAGTTCCCACTATTCTCAACAACGTTGAGACCTACGCAAATATCCCGCAGATCATTCTCAAGGGCGCGGATTGGTTCAGCTCTATGGGTACGGAAAAATCCAAGGGCACCAAGGTCTTCGCTCTCGGCGGAAAAATCGTGAATACCGGTCTCGTCGAGATTCCTATGGGCACGAAGCTCAGAGAGATTATTTACGACATCGGCGGCGGTATCCCCAACGGAAAGAAATTCAAGGCGGCTCAGACGGGCGGACCTTCCGGCGGCTGTATTCCCGCGCACCTCATCGACACTCCCATAGATTACGACAACCTCATCGCTATCGGCTCCATGATGGGCTCGGGCGGACTTATCGTAATGGACGAAACCACCTGTATGGTGGATATCGCGAAATTCTTCCTTACCTTCACGGTCGAAGAAAGCTGCGGTAAATGTACTCCCTGCCGCGTAGGCTGCAAACGTCTTCTCGAAATGCTCACCAAGATCACTCAAGGTAAGGCTACCATGGAGGATCTCGACAGAATGGAGGAGCTTTGCTACTACATAAAGGACAACTCCCTTTGCGGTCTCGGTCAGACGGCTCCCAACCCCGTTCTTTCTACTCTTAAATACTTCAGGGACGAGTACGTCGCTCATATCGTGGACAAGAAGTGTCCCGCGGGCGTATGTAAGGCTCTCCTTCAGTATAAGATCGATCCCGAGAAATGTAAGGGCTGTACGCTCTGTAAGCGTAATTGTCCCGTCGGCGCAATCAGCGGCGAAATCAGACAGCCCCACGTCATCGATACGGCTAAGTGCGTGAAGTGCGGCGTATGTATGAACAACTGTAAGTTCGGCGCAATCAGTAAGGAATAATGAGGTGTTATAATGGCTAATTTAGTTAATATCAAAATAAACGGAACGGATTATGCCGTGGAATACGGCACCACTATTTTGGACGCTTGCCGTCAGAACGGCATTCGTATTCCCACGCTGTGCTACCTTAAAGACATAAACCAGATAGGCGCGTGCCGCGTGTGCGTATGCGAAGTCAAGGGCGCAAGATCTCTCGTAGCCGCCTGCGTTTACCCCATCGAAAGAGACGGTACCGAAATCTTCACAAATACCCCGAGAGTCCTCAACGCAAGAAAAACCACCGTCGAGCTTATGCTCAGCAACCATAATAACGCCTGCAACAGCTGCGTAAGAAGCACGCACTGCGAACTTCAGGCTCTCGCGCAGGAACTCGGCTGCGACGAACACAGATTCGAAGGCGCGAAAAATCACTACGAGGAGGACGTTACTCCTTACCTCATCAGGGATAACAGCAAGTGTATTCTCTGCCGCAGATGCGTAGCCGTCTGTAAGAACCGCCAGAAGGTAGCCGTTATCGGCCCCAACCACAGAGGCTTCAATACCTCCATAGCAAGCGCGTTCGAAATGTCCCTTAACGACGCTCCGTGCGTTGCCTGCGGACAGTGTATAACCGTATGCCCGACCGGCGCGCTCCGCGAAAAAGACGATATAGACGAAGTCGCGAGAGCAATAGCAGACCCGAGCAAACACGTCGTCGTGGCTACCGCGCCCGCAGTCAGAGTAGGTCTCGGCGAAGAATTCGGTTATCCCATCGGAACAAACGTCGAAGGTCAGATGGTTACGGCTCTCAAAATGCTCGGCTTCGATAAGGTCTTCGATATAGACTTCGCGGCGGACGTTACCATTATGGAGGAGGGTACCGAGCTTATCGACAGAATTCAGAACGGCGGAACGCTCCCGATGATTACGAGCTGCTCGCCGGGCTGGGTAAACTTCATAGAGCAGTATTATCCCGAATATCTCGGCCACCTCAGCACCGCAAAGTCCCCGCAGGGTATGTTCGGCGCGCTCGTAAAGAGTTATTACGCAGAAAAGAACAATATCGACCCGAGAGATATATTCGTCGTTTCGATTATGCCCTGTACCGCAAAGAAGGTCGAAAGAGCGCGTCAGAACCTCGGAAGAGACGGATATCAGGACATAGACGCCGTTCTCACCACGAGAGAGCTTGCGAGATTCATCAAGCGTTCGGGTATCCTCTTCAGATGCCTCAAGGAAAGCAAGTACGATAATTTCTCCGGCTCTACGGCAGGTCTTATCTTCGGCGCGACCGGCGGCGTTATGGAGGCGGCTCTCAGAACGGTCAAGGAAGTCCTCGACGGAAAACCGCTCGAAAAAATAGAATTCGAAGAGGTCAGAGGCGTCAAGGGAATCAAGCGCGCTCAGGTCGAAATCGCGGGCAAACCCGTTAAGGTAGCAGTGGCTCACGGAATCGAAAACGCGGATATAATTATGAAGGAAATCAGGGACGGAAAAGCCGATTATCAGTTCATAGAAGTTATGTGCTGCCCCGGCGGATGCGTTGCCGGAGGCGGTCAGCCCATTCAGCCCGCGGACGTTCAGAATACCATAGATATACGCGCGGAAAGAGCAAAGGGTATCTACGGCGCGGACGATATCGGCAAGGTCAGAAAATCCCACGAGAATCCCGAGGTCAAGGAGCTTTACGACACCTATCTCGGAAAGCCCAACAGCCATAAGGCTCACGAGCTTCTTCATACGACCTACTATAACAGAAAGAAATAATCCGCGGTATTTCGCCTTCATCGCGGAATACGCACGCAGAAGAGAATAGTCCTCCCGAGCAGGAGGGCGGGTTATTCACGAACTTTTGTGGTAACTTTTCATAATCAATCCTTAAAACGGCAGCTTCGGACGTCTTTTCGTTCCGAGGCTGTCGTTTTTTTCCGAAGGGCGGACTTTCCGACGCGAAAAGGAAAAAAGAGGGTTTGTTCGTTCGAAAAGAAAAAACAGTTGCCATTATCGGCGCAATATGGTAAAATATAACGTATGTACGACGCAATTTACGGGTTTTATAACAGAGTTATGAGCAAGGAGTGCGATTACGACAAATGGGCGGGGTATATCCTTCGTCTGGTCGGAAAGGGAGCTTCGGGCGTGGAGCTGGGCTGCGGAACGGGACTTATAACTTATAAGATGGCGGCGGCAGGCAAAAAACTCGTCGCGGTGGATTTGTCCGAAGAGATGCTCTTCGTCGCGGAAAGCAAAAAGAAAAGCTCGCCCTGCTCGCCCTGTTTCGTTTGCGCGGATATGAGGAAATTCACCTTTCCTTCGGGAATAGATTTCGTGTTTTCCGCCTGCGACGGCTTGAATTACGTGAGCGGAGAGGAGCTTCCGCGGCTTATGAAAAGAATATACGCCTGTCTTAAAACGGGAGGAATTTTCACCTTCGACGTGTCTTCGGAATATAAACTCCGTAAAATCATCGGTGATAAGGTGTTTTACATAGAGGACGGAAACGAGGTCTGTCTGTGGGTGAATAAGCCCGAAAACGACCGCGTTCGTATGGAGCTTACGCTTTTTACGCGGGAAAAGGACGGAAGATACGCGAGAACCTCCGAAAAGCAGACGCAATTCGTTCACAAGGAAGAGTTCCTTATGAATTGTATGAAAGAGGCGGGATTTTCGGACGTGAGAATCACGGACTTTCTTTCGGACGAGAGAAAAAATCCCGAGGCGGAAAGATTGCAGATACGGGGAATCAAAGTGCGCTGACGGTCAATCGGATTGTTAGCGGAAAGGGAGAGAACGGTTAGCGAAAACGACCGGAAAATACTTACTTCGGAAAATAAACGAGGAATCATATAATGGCGAAAATGGTAAAAGCGTTGCTGGACGATCAGATAGCCCTGACCGTCATCAACAGCACGGACATAGTTAACGAAGCGATACGTATTCACGGATTGTCGCCCGTAGCGGCGGCGGCTCTCGGAAGGACGCTTACGATGGCGTCGATTATGGGGAGCGAACTCAAATCGGAGGACGACAGACTGACCGTACTTATCGGCGGAGGAGGAGAAATCGGCAAAATAACCGCCTGCGCCTTCAACACCGGAAACGTAAAGGGTTACGTGACGAATCCGAATTGTACGACGTACACGAACGAAAAGGGAAAACTCGACGTTAAAAGAGCGGTAGGCACCGACGGACTTCTGACCGTGATAAAAGACCTCGGGCTCAAAGAACCTTTCAGCGCGTCGGTAAAACTCGTTTCGGGCGAGATAGCCGAGGATTTCGCGCAGTATTTCCTGACGAGCGAGCAGAGAGCCACGGCGGTCGCTCTCGGAGTTCTTATAGACACGGACGGACGTTGCATCAACGCGGCGGGAGTATTCCTTCAGGTTCTTCCGTTATGCGGCGAAGAAGCCCTCAAAAAAGCCGAAACCGCAATCGAAAAGATTTCCTCGGGAGTGAGCGGAGCCGTTCCGACAGACATAGAAGGGTTTATAAACGGATACTTCGACGGATTCGATATCAAAATCACCGAAACGCGCGAAACCGAATACGCCTGCGACTGCAACGAGGACAGAGTCGCGAGAGTCATTCGGAGCATAGGCAGAAACGAATGCGAGAAAATTCTCGAAACGGAACCTTATATAGAGGTCGCTTGTCAATTCTGCAAGCGAGCTTATCGTTACGACAAAAAGGCGGTAGAGGATATTTTCAATGGGAAACGGGATAATTGATTTTACGCTTTCGAGCGAAAGCCTAATAAAAGAGGCCTTGGAATTCAAACGCGAAAAAAACGACGGAAAAGCCTTCGAACTTCTCGAGACCGCTATCGAAAACGCGGACAGCCCCGAAGCTTACGTCGAATACGCAAAAATGCTCAGCCTGTACGGCTGGGCGTTCGCAGGCTCCCTTCTTGCGCGAGGCTCGCTGATCTTTCCGGACAGCGAACTCATTAAAACGCACCTGCTTTTCATAGTCGTGGTTCTGAGAGATCCGGAAGCTTATAAGATTTACTCGGGATACGTGAGAGGGACGCCGCCCGACCTTTTTTCGAAAGTGGACGCGCTTATCCCCGAATACGTGGAGGCTATACGACTGGATCTCGAGGAAGGGGAGGAAGACGACGATGACGACGACGAATCCGACGAACCCGAACCCGTATATCCGGCTTTAAGACTGACGGACGATTTCGACGACTGGCTCATAGAGCAGGACGAGGAAATCAGAAATATCGGAAAACGCGGACTTAAAAACTACTCGCCCGACGCCCTCGAAAAATATATCGACGGGAAAATCAGGCTCGGAAGCGTTTTTACGGAATACGAAAAAATCACTCTCGGAGAGAATTTCTTTTCGATAGTCAGAACGGAAAAGGAGATTACTCCGCAGGAGGACGCAATCGCGCTTAAAATGCTCTACGTAGATAAAGCGTGGGAAAAACCGCTCTTTATCAAGGGAAAACTCTCCGAACGAAAAAGCCCCGAAGATAAGGCTCTCGCAAGAAAACTCCTCGACGCGCTCTCGAAAGAAGGAGAAGGCGAATCGGCAAGGGACGGAGCTTTCGCAGACAGAGAAGAGTTTACGCTCTATTACGCGATGAGACAGGAGCTTTACGAGGAGATATGCGCCTATTTCAGAAAATTTTTCGAGCCTTCGGAGATATGGACGGAAGAACTCGAATATTGCTACGGATACTCGTCGCTTATGACGGGAAGATACTCCGCAGCCGAAAAAAGCTTCGAGAACCTCAAGGCTTTGGACCCGTTTTCCTTATCGACGCACGCCGACCTTATTTATACGAGACTCATTAAGGAGGATCCCGAAAAATGGGCGTGCCTTAAAGACTTCGTTTGCAGCAACGTTACCGCGCCGAAGGAAACTTCGACGAAGGTTTTCCGTAAAGTAGCGGAGACCGTGGACGAAAAGGACGCATTGAAGCTCGCGGCGGTTATGCTGAAAAACGAGAACAAGTCATTTCCCTCAAGGGCAAGAGCCATAAGACAATGCAGACTTATGGCGAGCGATTTGTGGATAGATAAAACCGACGCTCTCAAAAAGGAACTCCGCGCGACGGAAAAGGGTACCGTTCTTTACGCAAACGAGCATATGGCCTACAGGATAGTCATAAACAGGCAACCCAAATTAAGAAAGATTTTCGAGGATTATATATGTTCGAGCGTAAAGGCTTATCTTCCGCTCGACGAAGAAGTCCTTGCACAGGCGGCGGATATTCTCGACGATATGTACGACAGACTTAAGTTTGCAGATATCTCCCCCGAGAAACTTACGCCGCGCAGATATACGCTTGCGCAGATGACGCTTTTATGGAGGCTCGGACTTCCGGAAGGAGAGGTATTCAGAATCCTCGACAGAATCGGAATCACGAGAAAAAGCTTCATAAACTTCAGGGAGAGCCTTTACGAATGAAAAATCCGACGGAAAACGGAACGGTTATGGATAAGAGCATTGCGGATTACATAGATCGGCATACGGATTTCGGACTTATCTCTATCAGCGGAAACAGAAGGGGCAAAACGAAGAAAATTACCGTAAGGCCCGTGGAAACGAGGGACGGAAGAATATTTCAGGCGGAAAGCATAGCCGAAAATAAGGCTTATCACGTCAACCTCGAAAAGGACGAGCTTATAGACTGGCTTTCGGAAAACGCGGGAGATTTCCGTCAGTACGTAGTGGGTTCGCCATCCGAAACCGCAACCTTTCTCGTTTCGAAAAAAGGAAAGATAAACCTTAGTTTGTCGGCGGGAAGAAAGGAAAAACAGGATTGCTCGCACGACAGGAAAAAAGACAGGATTCTCCGCCCGGAAGAGGGCATCCCCGCGCTCGCGGACCTCGGAGTTACGACTCCGGACGGGAAAATCATAAAAAGCAAGAGCGATAAATTCCGTCAGATAGACAGATTCGTCAGAATCATCGCGGAAACGGTAACCGACGCGAAGGACGGATTCACGATTCTGGATTTCGGCTGCGGAAAATCGTACCTTACGTTTATTATCTATTGGTATTTTACCGCGGTCAGAGGGATAAAGGTCAGAATCGTCGGCTACGACCTCAAAAAGGACGTCGTGGATTTCTGCAACGAAACCGCAAGGCGTTACGGATACGAAAATCTTGTTTTCAACTGCGGCGACGTCAATAAAACGGACTTCCCCGATAAAGTCGATATGATAGTAAGCCTTCACGCCTGCGACAAAGCGACCGACGCGGCACTATATTACGCGGTGAAAAAGGGCGTGAGATACGTCTTCAGCGTCCCTTGCTGTCAGCACGAAATCAACCTCTCCGCTCACGAGGGAGGAGATCTCGATATACTTCTTACCGACGGAATAATCAGGGACAGAACCTGCGCGCTCCTGACCGACGCCATAAGAACGGATATCCTGAGGCATTGCGGATACGAGGTCGGGATCCTCGAATTCGTGGAATTCGCGCATTCACCTAAAAATCTTATGCTCAAAGCCGTTTTCACGGGAAAGAAAAAACCACTTCCGGATATAGACGGACTTATGAAAAGGTACGGATTCACTCAGGAGCTTTGGCGCAGACTCTCGGAGGACGGAATTATCGACCGAAAGTAAAAACTATTCGCGGAAAAGCGGAGGTAAAAATGAAAAAAACGATTCTGATACTGGCAGCCTTATTGATTTTATTGATTCCGATAGCCGGCACGCAGACACTTTACGAGACGCGGATCGCTTATGCGGACGGCAGCGTCAGCGGAGTATATCTTCTCGGCACGACCTCTATGGACGGGGATTCGTCGAGATTGTTTTTCAGTATGAATTTTTATTCTTCGGGAACGGTGGGAAGAAGCTGCGTGAGTATTTACGAGGAAAAGAACGGAGTTCTTACCGATTCGGGCAGAACCGTCGATTTCACCGGAAAAATCAAAAGAGTAAGATACGGCTTCAACTGCCTGTTCGTACATATAGGAGATACGCTTTATTTCGTAGATATTTCGAGGTCGGATTCGACTCCGAGAGCAGTGCTTCTTCAGAAGGAGCTTCTGACCTTCGAGGCGGACGAGCAGTACGTTTACTGCGTTTTCGACGGAGGAGAGGGCAAACTTACTTACAGCAAAACGGCCGTAACCTCCTTCGCGGACGAGACGTATAAGATTCCCCACAAGGGCAGCTTCCTTCCCTTCTCCTCGGTCGTCGATATCCACGCAAACGACGGCAAGCTCTATATTCTCGACGGAGAAGGAAAACTGCTTATCCGCGACGTTATGACCGACTCGGACGTAATCGTAGAAGACCTCGAACTCGAAGGCTCCCTCCCCGAAAAGATAGTTTCCGTCGGAAGCGTTACCTTCCTCGTTTACGGAGCGGAGCTTATAAGCGTTCCGAAATCGTCGCAGGAGACCGTAAGACTTTCGCTCTCGGAGGCGGGAAAAATCACCGTCGGCGACGTCGCCGCGTCCGAAAACAGAATCTACGTCCTCGATACCGACGATTCGGACGGAACGAGAGATATCAAGGAATTCGTGTACGAGAACGGAACACTCAGTTACGCGGGAGTGGCTCTCGGGAACTGCACGCTCGACGCGGAGCTTCCGAATTTCAGCGAAAATACCTTCAGCAACGCCGTTATAAGCGGAAAATACGAAATCGTTTACGCGCTTTCCTATCCGTCGAACGTGGTTTATACGCACGAGGAGGGCGGAGAGCTTTACCTCAAGGGACAGGTTCTTTCACCCGACGAACCCGTGCTTATCCTCAATTACGACACCGCAAGAGAGTTTTATCTCATCGTTTATAAGGGAAAACTCGGATATATAGTCAAAAACGACGCGACGCTTTCGGTCGCTCACGACCTCTTCAAAGAAATCAAACCCGACGTGGCGGAAAGATACAGAAAGGGCGTGAATCAGACGCTTACCGTGTTTTCCGTGCCGAGCAGCGGCGGAGGCAACGCGTTCGGTCGGGATTATCCGACGACGGGCAAAAATTCCGTGCAGGTGCAGGTGCTTTACGAGCTTCAGGGCTTCGATTCGGACGGAGTTAAGTGGGTTTACGCCTATTACAGAGACGAAAACGGGCTTTCGAGATACTGTTTCGTGCTGAGCGGCGACCTCACCGACAGCAAAAACGGAGAAGTCGTGTATACTCTTATGAAAGCAAGTCCGGATTTCGGTAAAAAACTCAGAGTCTACGAGAGCGATTCCGCGCTTTCCGCAGAAGTCGCGGCCGTTCCGAGCGGCACGCAGGTCAAGGTTTACGAGAGCCACGAGAATCCGGACGGAAGGGAAATGTGCTTCGTAAAGGTCGAAGTCGGCGGGAAAATCTATTCGGGATACGTCTTCGCGGACAAACTCGTCAAAGTCGGAGAGCTTTCTTCAAACGAAAAAGTAGCGATAGGACTGGCGATTCTCGCGGTTTCTCTCGTCGCGGGAGTTATCGTCCTCGTGAAAGTCGTCCGCAAAAAGAGCAGAAAAGCCCCCGATATTACCTCGGGAGCAAGCCTGTCCGAAAAACCGCTCAGGAAAAACCGCGAAAAGGACAGGGACGACGGCTACGGCGACGATATCGGATTCTGAGTTTTGCCGATATCGATAAAATTGCAGAAAGCTGAGTTTGTTGAACGAATAGGCGGAGTTGGTTGAACGAGTACGGCAGGTTCGCGCAACGAAATTCGGATTACGCCTTCGGAAAGGAAAAAGAAAAGCGCAGAGGAACGGAGAAATCCGCGACTGCTAAAAGCGGAAATATACGGGAGTTAAAGCACGAATAACGGTTGACAAAACTCCGCGGATTTTGGTATAATTATCGGGCGCAGGTGAGAAATGAACTTTTTTCAAAGGCTCGAAACGTCGGTCGGCGACGGTTTTTCGGGCGGAAGAATCAGATTTTCGCGGGTAAAAGACGCGGAGGACGTGGAATTTGCAGCGGAAAAATGCCGCATAAGCGACGAGCAGAGGAGCTTCGTCAGGTCGGGCGGATATTGTTTGGGAATGGCTTATATTAAGCCCGAAAACGAGTATCCGTGCATTATCCGCAACGAAAACGGCGAGAGAATCGGGTTTATCGACCTTCGCAAACGGAGCGGAGAGGTCGAGGGCCTGTCTTTCGTTTGCTTTCTCGACGTCGGATTTCAGGGCAAAGGCTACGGTTATGAGGCAATTTCGCTCGCGCTGAAGATTTTCGGCGAGATTTTTCCCGAATTTCCGGTGATTCTTGCGGTCAAACGGAAAAATACGTACGCGCGCGGGCTTTACGAGAAACTCGGCTTCGTCAATCGCGGGGACGCGTCGGAAAGCGAGATTCTTTACGTCAAAGACGGAAAATAGCGCAAAATCGGGGTTTTGGAGGGTTATCGAAGCGGTCATAACGAGGCGGTCTTGAAAACCGTTTGACGGCAACGTCACGTGGGTTCGAATCCCACACCCTCCGCCAAGGAAAACTCGTTTGAACCCTTGAGGTTCAAGCGAGTTTTCCTTTTGTACGCTTGGGCTGTTGTTTCCCGTTGCGTTCGGGCAGTCATCTGTTGCGGTTTTGCCGTTGCTCGCTAAGTCGTTAAGGTGCGAAATAAGTTCTTCCGTATTTTTTCTCTTGATTACCGTCGGGTGATTATCGCCGGTGTTGTAAAAGATTAGAATTTTGTCGTCATACAAAATAACACGGTTTATGAACGAATTGAAAAACTCGTTTTTTTCTTGCCCGTTTTCATACTTTTTACGGGCAAAATAGGTTAAAAACGCTTTTACTTTGTCCACTTCGAGCGGTTTTATCTGCCGAGCCTTTTCAAGCGAAATTTTGCTCTCTAATTCCTCTTTTTGCGTTTCGAGAGAAATCAGTCGTTCTTTGGTGGATTTAGTCACTATGCCTTGTTCTATGGCGGCAAGCAGTGCATTTATCGCTTTTTCTTTGGCTTTCAACTCGTTTTCGAGATTTTCAAGCGTTGCGGTCTTTATTATCTCCGAATTGAATTTTGAAACAACCTGTTCGGCTACGGCTCGTATCACCTGCGGCTGTAAAACATAGTCAATCGTTGTTTTGAAAACCAAATCTTCCAGTTCCTGTTGCCTGTAACTTTTCTTATTGCAACGGTGTTGGTTTTTCTTACGTCCAAAACATTTATAATAATGGTGAAGTTTGCCCGTCTGGCTCGTTCCCGTTTCGGCGGTCATCAGACTACCGCAAAATCCGCAAAACAATTTTCCGCTTAAAATATATGGCTGTTCGCTCTTGCTATCGCGCGGTTTATGTTTATGCTTGTCCATAATGACGTTGCATTCATAAAAAAGTTCTTCGTCCACGATAGGCGGTATGACGTTAGTGTAAATCGTGCCGTGTGAAGTTACTTTCCCGATGTATTTTTCATTGCGGATTATCCTTGCAAGACTGTTCATATTGAACGACGAACCGGCTTTCGTCTTAATACCTTGTCCGTTCAGCCTTGCAATAATTTCTTTCACCTTTTCGCCGTTTTTGTATCTTGTAAAAATATCTCTGACAATATCCGCTTCGTAACTGTTTATCGTCCATTTTTTGTCCACGATGTCATAGCCGAATAGTCCGTATCCGCCGATGAAATAACCTTTTTCGTAACTTTTCCGTATTCCGCGTTTTACCTTTTGCGAAAGTTCGGCGGAATAATATTCCGCCATACTTTCCAGCACGCCCTCGATTAAAATTCCGCTTGCGTCTTCCGTTATGTTTTCCTTTGCAGATAGAACACGCACGCCGTTTTTCTTTAACTTTGCTTTGTAATTCGCGCTGTCGTAACGGTTACGGGCAAATCTATCCAACTGATACACGAGAACGTAGTCAAAATTCTCCTTTTTGCTGTCCTCGATCATTCTTAAAAATTCCGGTCGTTTGTCCGTAGTCCCCGTGAGCGCACGGTCTATGTATTCGGCTACAACGAGAAGGTCTTGTCTTTTTGCATACTCGTAGCATTCCCGAAGTTGTCCTTCGATAGACTGTTCCGTCTGACTGTGCGAACTGAATCTTGCATATATAACGACTCTTTTTTTCATTTTATCTCCTTATTCCCGAATACGTTTACGGGCGTAAGCGCGTCGATATTGCCTCCGCCGTTTACAAAATCGAGTAGTATTCCGGCAAGAATATCCGCGCTTGTTTTTATTCTTTCTTTCGGCAGGTTGAGCCTGCCTTTTTCAATTTCTCCCGTAGCAAACTTTATTTCTACGGTGTTGTCTTGCATCCACTTCAATCGTCATTTTTATTGCGCGGATACTATGTTCTCTTTCCCGGTGGCTGTTATGTTCTTTCGCCATTTGCCGCAAAATCCTCCTTTAAGATTTTTGCGCAGCGGGAACGCAGCCCGTCGATAGCCTTGGGTTATTCGGCTTGCTCGGTTTCGTACGCGAATTATTTTTTATTCTTCTCTTCGTTCAATTTTTTCAGTTCAAACTCGAAAAAATCGTCGTAGCCGTCCTTTAATTTTGCAAATGCGGTATCGTGTCGGGCTAACAGTTCTTCGTAGCCCGCCTGTATAAGTTCAACCTTCGTATAGCCACACTTTTTCAGAAACTCGTTTATTTCTTCCGCCGTCTTTCTCGGAACGCTCGTTCCCCATATAACGTTTTTGGCATTGCGTTCTTCTTTGTGCCTTTCTTCGTATCTTTTGTCTTTTTCCTTTCTTGACTTTGCCATCTTTTCATTCCTCCGTGAATATATAATCGTATCTATACGACGATTATATTTTACACGCTTTGTGTGCGTAAGTCAAGTGCTTTTGCGTTAGTCCGCCGATATTTTTAGTAAGAGCAGGGCGATTTCTTCTTATGGATACGAGCAAAGTTTGTCCTTTCCGAAAAGTCGGTTTCCGACTTGTTCAGCGTATCGTTTTTGAAATAGATTGCAAAAACCTTATCCTGCTTGTTTCCAGATACCTTTTTCAAATTTATTTTCAGGGCTTTTGCTTTCCGTTTTCTGCCTGCTAAGGCGGGTACACTTGTTTGTAACTCATGATCTGTTATCTCCTTTCCCGTTCACTATATATGGACATTAGCTTGCCTGTTTGCGGGGGTGTTTTTCGTAAGTTCTTGAAAACATCTCTACTTATATTGGAAAGTTTTCATCTCTTTGTTAGGGTATTTAACTGAACTTTTTCAAAAAATCCTCCTATTATAATTGGACATTTACCATGCCCTTTGGCGGGGTGTTTTTAGAAATTCGCGGTAATTTATTATTCCTCTACTACTATTGGACACTTCCGGTACAAAAGTTAATGGTTTACGGGAAACTTTTTCATTAAAACAAAGAGCCCCTCACTAAATACGGACAACAGAGAGTAAGAACTTCGTACTTTTCTGAAAAATAGCCCTCTACTATAATTGGAAACTTCGGGCACGAAAGTAAACGGTCTGCACGAAACTTTTTTCATTTTAACAAAGATTTTTTCACTTTATATGGACAATAGAGGACAAAAACTTTGACGTTTCCATTACATATCCTCAATATTATTGGAAAGTTTCAATTGCTTTGCGGGGGTGTTTTTGAAAAAATTCAGAAAGTTTTCACATTAAATAGCATACAGTGGAATTTACATGTTTGGTATGTGACTTATAGTCCGTTGTGAAAAAAGTCACTAAATGTTATAATTTATTTATCTTAAAGGAGTCGCTATATGGACATTAAACTTTCAGTTGGAAAAAGAGTTAAGGAATTAAGAAATAAATTGGGAATTAGTCAAGAAGAACTTGCCGACTTGGCAGGCTTGGATAGAACCTACATCACAAGCGTTGAATGTGGCAAACGGAATATTTCGATTGTAAATATTGAAAAATTGGCAAAAGCATTGAAAGTTAGTCTCGCTGAATTTTTTACATTTTGATTAAGGAGGAATACTTATGACGAAAACAGAATTGTTTATAAAACTTGCACAGCCTGATACCAACGGAGTAAGTCGTTGGGTTTCAGCAAGTGAATTCGTTGGCGAATATGCTGACTTAAAATTCGGCAACGGCGCATCTTGGGCGAGAAAAGAGTCAACCCTCGCTAAAAAATACATTATTGAATTTGATAAAAGCATAACGCCCGGCAATGGAATAGATAGAATCCGTCTAAATGGATTTAATGACGGGGACTATTCTCAACATATACGAGCCGACATTAAAAAGGCAATAAAGGCCCGTCGTTGCGTTGTTTTGGGAACTTCAAATCCAGAAGTAGACCATAAAAATGGAATGAAAAACGAAGATAGAGTGATGCGTAACGAAGATCAGCGTTTGGAAGATTTTCAGCCGTTAAGCAAGGCGGCAAATGATGCAAAACGCCAATATTGCAAAGAATGTATGAGAACCGGCATTCGTTACGATGCTAAGAAATTAGGATACCCCATGTCGTATTACAAAGGAGTTGCCGAACATCATAATGAACCTAACGCTTGCGAAGGTTGCTATTGGTATGACCCAATAGAATTTAAAAAACATTTGATTGAAAAAAATTAAATAATAGAAGCGAGCGATAGTTTAATCGTTCGCTTCGTTTTTATATTATCGATGTAAAAAACATTGCCACCATAGATGTATATAAAGGGATCAATGTCCAAATTGCCATAACTAAAAATTTATGTTTTTTTGCACAAATTTTAGCATTGATTTTGAGTTGGTCTATTTCTGAAGAGCAATCACTGGATTTTAGGCAATTAAGTATTTCATTTTCCGTCATCGAAGAAACATCTTTGTAGTAAGATAAGGATTGATTTTCTTTATCCCTCTTTTGACGGGGATATATAACTAATATTAACCAAGTCATTTCTAAACAAAAAGAAATAAAATAAAGACTTGTAAAGACAATCAATAAAATGTAAGAAGGTGTAGAAGGTTCTATCTCTCTAAGAATACTCAGCATGCTTAAACTGATAGTAAAAATGATGCCTATTATAGCTATAAGAATACTCGCTTTATTGTCAAATTTGTCTATTTGATCTTTTATTGTTTTTATATTTTCGTTTACCATTTCCTTAGTTTCCATTCTTCATTCCCTCTTTGATCCAATTATTAAAATTTACATTAACCACATCACATTCATAAAAACCATCATTAAAATAGTCTGAATTAGTTACGCGATGAAACCATTCTTTTTTGTTGTTGGAAAAATCTTTGATGTTATTATAGAAACAAGAATTCATTGCTATTTTTTTATATCCGTGTCGATTAGCTATAGATGATAGATTAGCTGCATCAACAACAGCCCTACCAATCCAAATTTTATCGTTTATACCAGTTCCTGAACGACCTGCTTTGATAATTAATTCATAGTCACACCCTAACCCTATTCCAACACCAATTGTTGAATATTTGTTTTCAGCAAGTAACGCGTTAAGCATTTTCATAAAAGTATTTACATAAATAGCTATATCAAAAACCTCATTTATATCATCTTTTTTTTGTGTAGAATAAATAGCATATACACAATCTCCCCGTATACCTATTTGGCTATATTTGCTAAAATTCTGAAATATAGTAATTATTTCAGAAGTAAACGCCCTTAAAAGTCTTGCCAATTTTTCATCTTTTCTCTTAAAAAGTTCGCTAGAATTTTTTATATCAACAAATATTGCACTAACCCAACAAGTTATACCATTTTCGTATGTAAATTCCTGGTCTGACGGAATCGAATCTTTGGCTTTGATAGGGGTTTTTGATTTTAATATATTAATAATGTTGGCTTTTGAATTTTTATAATTATACATTACTCTTCTCCCTTATTTTTTGAATACAAAAATATACTCGTGTTTAAATAGATATAATCCATTTTGTAAAGCACGTTGTCGCCAAAGTGCTTTTTGATTTGCTTTGCCTTTTGTTTCCTCAAAATTCTTAACTATTGTTGCTTTTAGTGTAAGTCCTTCTTGTTGCGTCGCTTGCATACAATAAAAGCCCAACGGAACTAATTGACTATTTGCATACTTGTCGCCTATTACAACAGCACAATATCGCCCCTTTTCAAGTATTGCAGACGTGTTTCTTACCACCTGTCGAAAATTATTTATAAACTCTTCTAAACTAGTTGAATTCGATAAATCGTTTTCATCTTCGCTAAATTTGATTATATCCCAATAGGGTGGGTGGTAAATAATAAATTGAACGCTGTTGATATTATAAGTCTCTAAAATTCTCTTTGTATCAAACGTTCTACTATCATCTACAAATGTATCAGCAATAATGTCTTCTTTTTGTTCGGAATGAATTCTGCCAATTGATTCTGCCGCAACGCTTGGTTGTAGTTCTATACCGATGGAATTTCTTCCCATTCGTTGTGCCTCAATCAAAGTAGTTCCACTACCGGCAAAAGGGTCTAATACAAAGTCACCTGCTTTGGTGTAACGGGTAAGTAGTTGATGCGGTATTTGCGGAACAAAATTACCGTGATAATGTCCGTCGTGAGCCCCTGAATTATCTCTTTGAGGAATAATCCAAAGGCTGTCAGTCCAAACATCCGTCAATTCTTTCCAATTTGACATATCGAGGTCGTTTATTTTGCCCATTACATATCTTCCTTAACTAAACAATGCAAGTATTCTATTGTTGAATCAGACTTGCAATCTCTCGCATTATCTGCTTTAAATCGACGATATTGTTGCATATACACTTTGTATTTGCCATATTTTCTCATTACTTTTTCAATTGTATCGAAAGACATAAGTCCTTCGTTGTTATAACTCAAAAAGATGTATTTGAATTTTGCATTTTTAATGAGTTCGTTAAAAGCATCTGCGACTTTATTCTTTATGCAGAATACACTTTTTTGGTCAGCATAATCGCGCAAGCCGGTTTTACCTTTAATTTCCGGATTATCATATCTTGCGATTGTTTCAAGCAAGTGGTAATTTGAACAATACTGACGCGCATTATATGGAGGGTCGAGATATAATATGTCGCCTGAAACATTCTTTATGAGTTCACTTATATCCTCATTATATACTTTACATTCAACCGTTCCTTGCATTATGGGGAGCGCAATAAGTTCCATTTCTTTTAATGCAGATTTTTTAAGCTTTTTAAGATAAGCCCCGTAGACAGATGCCGTATTAGCATATTTATCAATGCTATTTAACAATGAACCCAATAAAAAGAAATATTCGTGCTCATTGATTTTTCCTTGTTGTAGCCAATTCTCAATGGCAATTCTGATAGCGTCACATTTTTTAGCGTTAAAATCAGAAAAATACATCCTACGAAATTCTTGTCCTTCAGTGCCTTCATAGGAATAATTTTTATAGATAAAACCCTCAATTCCTTGCAATTGGTCTAATTCTTCTATAAGTTGCTTACAGCGTGATTTATCAAGGTTTCCATTGTTTTCAATCATATGTTTCGTAATAACATAACTATAATACTGAATGTCATTGGCAATTATAGAATAGCCTTGTTTTTTAAAAGAACCGCTTACAACTCCAGTGCCGGCAAATAAGTCGGCAAAAACCATTTCTGAAGGTTGACGTGACTCGTTGTATAGTTTTAATGTTTTATCGATAGACGTTTCCAAGAAATCAATCAATGAATATTTAGATCCAATATAGTTCATATTATTCTCCTTTTTGCAGAGTTTTTAATAAAACTCCATCTGTGTTCTTCCAACAAATATTGCCGCTTACACTACTGCCTGCAACAAATTTTGCCGCTGCCGAACTACTTGTAAATAGTATGTCTTCCGACAAAACGCGTTCACCATTGAGTATAGTTGATTTTTCTTCTCTCATCTTTACGATTGCATTAGGGCAACTTTTACTGTTTGAAATAGACAACTTAGAGTCTTTCAACAACAAAAATCCGTCATCGTTCCATACGCATGTTGCGGTATATTTATCCGTCGTAAAGTAAAGCGAGATACCGTTTTTATCGTCATCATTGTCTTTATCCAAAAAAGATGTGTGCGTAGCGGTTAGCTCATTTTCTTTATATTGACCTTCATCCTCAAGTCTTTTTCTTAAAGCGGATAATACTTCGCCTTTATAAGAGAAATGGAGAGTTCCTTGAACTCCACGATCACGATGAAGTAATTTCTTTGCTAAGGCACTTAAAGAAGTAGTCTTTCCTTGATAGAGTATTTCTCTATCGCCAGCAACAGTACAAACAATAGAATTATCGTGAATATAGATAACCTCTTCACCAACTTTTATACCACACTTAAAGAAAGAAAACGGGGATTTTCTTTCTGCAACAATAGAAGCTTCTTCCGCTATCTTTTGTTCCTTCTTCTCTTGAGCAGTTTGTGCATATATTATGGGAGTTTCGCGAAACATACCACCAATAGTTCCTAATACGTCAGCAGCATCTTCAGGTGACATTGCAAAAAACTCACGCACGCGAAGTTTTCCATTTAGGTTTTCTTTTGCCCTAAGTTCGGGTTTGAACATATCAAGTAATTTATGTACGTTTTTGTCAGCCAACCTATTAGCAACATGCAAGACTGCATATTTTCTAAACCCAAAAGGAGTACATTCGCTACGATTTAATTGTGCTAATCTTTCGTCTACGTTATCTGCATATCCAATCTTTACGTATTCAGGGAAGGATGGGTTTGTCAGTATGTAAATATATCCACCTTGTTCAGCCATATTACTTGTCCTCCTCTACAATATTGTTTTCCTTGCAGAAATCATCAAAAGCCTTTTTTGCTAATCTACTCGGATTATACGAACCGTTTTCCCATCTATTTATTGTGGCAAAACTAACTCCTAGCTTGTGGGCTAAATCTTCTTGAGACAATTTTAGCTCTATTCGAACATTTTTCACTCTTTCAGCAAAACTCATTTCAACACACTCCTCATTATTAAAAGTATTATAATACTTTTTATAAAAAATGTAAAGAGCAAGAGCCTATATTACCTTGAAAATTTTACTAGGATGTGGTATAATATTAAAAGTAGTAAACAATAGTAATTTATTTGTTGATAGGAGATTGGTATGTTCAAGATAGACCAAGCGATAAAAGATACAAATGCTGTAATATGTAAAAATATTGCCCGATTCGACTCATCTGAAAGAGGACTATTAAGTCAAAATATTTTAGGACAATTACGTAATTTTGTTGAGTATATAATATCAAAAATCATACACCATCCAAATGATGTAGACCCTAATAATTTTAGGTTAAAAGAACAGGCAATTTCTCAAATTAAAACAATGGGGCAATATCGGTTTATTAATAGATTTCACGATTTGCTCCAAAAATCCGTTTCTCATTATACAGTAGATGAAGATGGTTCAGAGCGTCTAATGCTTAAATATTATGAATATTTACTTAAACTAAAAATTTTATTAAAGAATGATTATAGCATTGATGTTTTAGAAAATATTGAGGATTTTCCGTTAGATACAGATGAACATTTTCAAGAATATTATGAGAAAATTGCTGAAAAAATAAGTCTTTACACTGGGCAAAGATGTAGCTATGATGATAGGTGCTATATACATAAAATAAAGCCTTTCTTTGTGGGAGAACGGATTTATTATGAAGTTACTTTTACCATCGCCAATGACAATGTAAGTAAATTTGATAGACAGATTGCCTTTACTGAACACGAGTTAGTAGACAATTATTCCGTAAAACTCGCTTTGAAAAATGATACGATAGATATCAAAGGTCATACTTTACCAATTCAAATAATTGAAAAATGGCAAATATCTATTCGTCCTTGTGAACTTGAAAAGTTTGCAAAAATAGTCGGAGAATCTTCAAGTATAAAGTCAAATCATAAAGAATATATGTCGTTAATGAATTTCCTTACATCCACTAAAATAAACCTTTTAGAATTGGTTTTATTGTCTACTAATCACTATAATAAGATTAAGGAAAAACTATTAGAACAGGCTAAAACAGTTTCGTTTTTTAATGCCCTTGACAAATGTAGAAATATTATTTTGAATCATTTACCAGGCGCTAATATTTTAAGATATTTATTATATAAACTGAATAATAAAATGCTTAAAAATCAACTTTCAAATGAGAATTGTGAAAAGTTATCGAATTTAAATTTGTATTACGGATGCTTGATATTTGAAGATATGCCATTTGCTTCATCTCTAATACATCATAATCCCAAATTAAGAGACTTAATTTTCTGTATCGATGATAAAAATCGTGAATACGAATTTTTTGCAAGAAAAATACGAAACAACACGGAACATCAAGGGATGTTGTTTACCCCTGCGGCAGATTTGGACTCGTTTGGAAACATTGATAGTTTAATGTCTCAATACAACGCTCATGTTTATTACAAACATTTAGGAAGAAAGATAAAAAAGTATAAAGATTTCTTTTATATATCTGAATATGCTGATGATAGCGCTGAAATTATAAAAAAACTACTAGAACTTACTCAAACATCTATCGGTGGATATAGGGCTTCTGTTGAATCTTGGTTGCGTAATTACTATATTGATTGTGATGAAAAGAAAGAAGCTATATTGCGTTTGTTTGAAAACTCATCGGTTGCTATAATATATGGCGCTGCAGGCACAGGAAAATCGACGTTAATTAACCATATCTCCAATTTTTTCTCAGATAAAGATAAAATATATTTAGCTAATACACATCCTGCAGTAGAAAATATGCATAGGAAGGTAAAAACTGCTAATTGTGAATTTAAAACAATTAAAAGTTTTTTATCGGACAATAATGACCATTTTGAATGTGGTGTTTTGGTTATTGACGAATGTAGTACTGTCAGTAACCACGACATGCGGATGGTAATTGAAAAAGCTAAATTTGATTTATTGATACTTGTAGGAGACGTATATCAAATAGAGTCTATAATGTTCGGCAATTGGTTTAGTATTGCAAATACCTTTGTTCCAACCAAAGCGATTGTTGAGCTAAATCACCCCTACAGAACTAAAAATAATGAGTTGTTAGCAGTATGGGATAGAGTACGCAATTTAGATATTGCTATACTAGAACCCTTGGTAAAGAATAAATATTCTCAAGAATTAAATGATTCATTGTTTGAGCATAATGAAAAAGATGAGATAATTTTATGCTTAAATTATGACGGGCTTTATGGCATAAATAATATTAATAGATTTTTACAAGGAAGTAATAATAATCCTGCTATTGAATGGGGAGTGTCGACGTATAAAATTGGAGATAGAATTCTTTTCAACGAGTCTAATAGATTTGCACCTTTAATTTATAATAATATGAAAGGTAAAATTAGGAATATCAAAATTGAAGATAATAGAATATGGTTTGAGATTGAGCTAGAAATAGCTATTAACGAGTTAGATGCTAAAGGTTATGCATTTTCGTTGCTTGGGCTTTCAGAATCTGGAAATTCTGTTATTGGTTTTTGGGTTGATAATTATAAAAGCACTGATAACGATGACGACTCTTTATCATCAATTGTTCCATTTCAAGTGGCATATGCTGTATCAATACACAAGGCACAAGGCTTGGAATATAAATCTGTTAAGATTGTAATAACTAATGAAATTGAGGAGTTAATTAGTCATAATATTTTTTATACAGCAATTACACGAGCAAAAGAAGAACTAAAAATTTATTGGACTCCTGAAACGGAACAGTACGTACTCAAATCACTAAAGAGAAAAGATAATAAGAGGGATGCGGCTATATTAAAGACGATATATGAACTTTAATTTATGATTATTAGTAACTTATAGTCTTTGATAAAATTTGGGACACTAGTATTTTATAATTGTTCCAAAACACTTAAAATTTAAAGAGGAAAATATGTCTAGAGACCATATAATACCAAAATTTATTTTAAAAGGATTTGCTATTAATCCAGAAGTTGCGCCTAAAAATCAAGCCGTGTTAATTTATGATGTTAAAAGAAAAGAAACTAAACGCATAAAAATAGCTGATGCATATCAATTAGAAAATTTTAACTCAGATATCACAGAAAAACATTTGGCATATAATTATGAAAACGATGTGGCAAAATTATTTCAGAGAATAAAAGAAATTGCGGTAGCTGAAAAAGAAGAGATTGTTTTTACAAACGATGAATACAAACTGCTTTTTCGATTTTTCACTATCATGTGGAGAAGAAACGATATTATAATTGATAAAGCAAAAGAGTTAGTTGAAGAATTTGAAAATATATTTAATTGCATCTCTGACGTTCCGCTCAAAGAACGATTGAGACCAGAATTTGTCGACAAGAGCCTTGATGACCTTTTTGATGAAACAAAAGAGCAATGGCTTAAACCTTTCTACGAACATATAATTACAAATACAACCAATGATGATTCAACCGTAAAAAAGAGTATAGAAAATTACAAACCATTTATCGTATATAACAAATCCTCTATACACTTTACCCTTCACAATACTTATGGAACTTTGAGATACATCAAGGAGGCAAACCAAGAAATTAGTGAACTAGATATGCCAACTTTAATGATTGAACCTATATCGTCAACTTTGTGTTTCTGTCTCGCACTAGTAAAAGAACCAATAGATCTAAATAAAGATTCTTACTCAATAAAAATAGAATCGTGGGATAATGAAGAAGAAATAAAGGAATTCTTCATAAATGGCTATATGACGGAAACAGCAACTAGTTATATAGTTGATGAAACCAACGAATCGTACATAAAGCTAAAACCTTAAATTGAGTTTTATGCGCTAAATTTTTAAGCTGAGAGCTAAAATTATTTTATTATAACCAACAAATAGTTCAATCTGACTTGCACCCGTGCCGCCAAAAGGAAATAATACGAATACCGAGACAAAATCGGGGTTCGTATTATTCTTTTCTAACGATTATTTCGGTATCAAAATTGAATTATGAATACTTACGACAACAGCCGGGCGAAAACAATCGCTCGGCTTTTTCTATGCCAAAAACAACATACGGT